>Ga0233432_10002189_pt1 | contig 18257 bp, 19 predicted proteins | sample SI_122_August201_6_FD_179870 | JGI IMG/M metagenome (GOLD analysis project Ga0233432, IMG submission 179870) | Seawater microbial communities from Saanich Inlet, British Columbia, Canada - SI_122_August2016_10_MG | ecosystem: Environmental > Aquatic > Marine > Inlet | place: Canada: British...
TCTCCGGAAATACGATAAAAATAGTCCTTTTTTATTTCCTCTGGATAATTATAGGGCCGGTTTACCCCTCTCTGTTCGAACCAATTGTAGGGTAACTGCCCAACGCTATCTCCCTCAAAATCTTCCACCAACAGACCTCCATCTTCAGAAGTGGCTATGCTGTGAATATATTTTGTATCTTGTGCCTTCGATGTATCAGTTATCAACAAGATTAACGAAAGAAAAAGCACCACATAGCCTAAACTCGGCATCCAAATAAGTTCATTCAATATCAATCGAAAAGAATAGCAATATGGAGTTAAAAGGGTCATTTTTAGATTACTTTATGAATGAACAAGTGGTTAGTAATTTTTAAACGGGAATTGGGAGTTCGTTGTCCCATTCAGTAATGAACACATACTATTATGATTAGAAGAATAAATGAGGATTTGAATTCTCTTAACATCAAATATAAGGATAATAACTTTATCTTTATCCCAAGTATACTGCTGCTAATCATTGGCTTTACCATACATTATTTTTTTGGATTTGAAGCAGCTATCATCGTAGAACTACCACTTATAACATTCCTACTTATAGCCTTATTGTTTCATGTGTATCGTAGTGTAGAAAAAGATTTAGAGGAAGAACGGACACAAACTCAGGCCATTCAAAGTATTTACACTTTTATTACCCCAAGATATCCCCTACCTAGTATGTCCAGGTGGACTGCATATCCAGATTTAGCCGAGACCATCGTGCGAGAATGCATGATAAACAAACCCAAGTTAGTGGTTGAATTAGGCAGCGGAATTTCAACCCTAATTACTGCTTATGCACTCGAGCAGCATGGTGAAAACGAGGCACATATCATATCGCTAGACCACAGCCAAGAGTATGCCCAAAAAACCCAAGATCTACTCACAGTTCATGAGCTAGAAACCAAAGCCCAAGTGCTTTATAGTCCATTAGAACCGACTCAAGTTGGTAACAAAACATACAGTTGGTATAACATAGACAGGCTTACTACAAAAGATACTATTGATCTGTTGATTGTTGATGGCCCCCCTGTAAAAACTAACCAATTAGCACGTTACCCAGCCTTGCCCTTATTATTCTCAAAGCTTTCGAAAGAATGCATCATCATTCTCGATGATGCCGCCCGCCCTAGTGAACAACAGGCTGTCAGCCAATGGTTGCGCGAGTTCCCAGGATTCAAACAAGAATACATCGGTAGTAAAAAAGGCCTTTCAATTCTAAGAAGAACACTTTAATGTGTAATTGACATGTTAGTTGTGCTATCGTAGAAATGATAGTCCTGCCCATGACTTTATTGTATTCCAGTCATCTTGGCTTATCAACCCAATTAACCTGCTGGCAACTATATAAATAACAAGGTAGACCAAACTGATGCTCAGAATGGCATACAAGGGTGCTATGTTAATAAGCCAGTACTCCTTTACCATGAACATAAGTAACCCAATACCCACAGAAAGGGCTAAAACCTTGCCATAGAATGGAAAGGGTAAGACTTTCCAGAAAGGTAGTTCCATGTGAGTGCCTATCCTTCTAAGAAGTAATAACCAGTTATATAAGTTTGCAATAAGTGTTCCTAATGCGGTGCCTACAATACCAAAGTATATCGTCATTGGCACACTCAAAATTACATTTGCTGCCAATAGATTGAGACTGAAATAAAAAACACCTTTTGTATCGCCAAAAGCTTGTAGAATGCTCCCGTAATGAGTTACCCGAATAAGTACAATAAGATTATACAACTGAAATGGTAGAACCGCATTTGCATAGGAAACCCCTTCAGTTTCGAATAAAAAAGTGATGAGTTCAGGCGCTAGAAGCGTAAATAATATGGTCATTGGTATCACCAATAAACTTACTTTTTCTATACCCTTATACCACAGAGATAAGAGTTCATCCTTTTTAGATTGAAGATTGAACTGCACATACTTTGAAATCAACACAGATCCCACGGCCAAGGGAATTACCTTGATAAGAGGTACCTCATTTGCTGCGACCGTATACTCCGCATAGGCCGTATTCACTAAAAAAATTGACACGATGAACTTATCAATATACTTGTTAAAACGTCCTACCAATGACGAGAGGCCTAAAGGTAGAGAGAACTTTGCTTGATCCAATAAAGATATTCTATTCTCTAATTGATAATGCTCCTGTGTGTCCTCCTCCTGAATATTGGCTAGTGTATTCCCAGAATCACTCAGACGTGTACTTTTAGGCAGTATCATGCCAAGTACTACCATGGAGCCAAAAAATCGAATAACAGAATAACCGACCAATGACCAAATAGCTATTTCTAGCCCGTAGCCAAGTGCAAGAGGGAGAACTAATGCACCAAAAGCTACGACAGAAGTACTCATTTCATACCAGGCAGCTCCTTTTTGACGGTCCGATGCTAGCAAAATATTGGTTGTCGGCCAAGTGGGTATTTCCAATACACTAACCACTGCCATTAGTGGTAAAAACTGTTGAAGTACTCTAATAGATTCCCCTGGCCATTGACTAAGTAAACTTGGTAGAAACAAGTTAAATCCTAAAATAGCCAAGCCTGCCAAAGTCCCGCTTATCAATAAAATAGCGACGGTCTGTAAAGCAAAACCTCTTCTAGCCGTACTTGTTATGCGTTCAAAATAATAAAATATGCTGTCAGGAAAGCCCAATACCGCAACATTCCGAGCTATTTCATGAATCATTAACACATACCCCATAATCGCGAAGTCCGTTTTTGAGAGTAACCTTACCACCGCTATGGCTAAGGCTAAATCAATAACCGTAGTAATGATTCTTGCAAAAACAATTACTCCCGTCTTTTCGGTAAGCGAAGCTGATGATTTATTAGATTTAGATGACACTATGCCCCATAATGATTTTAGCTTATCAACTATTTCGTTTATTTATTAATCACACTCAAAAATAAACGCGATAATTCCCTGGTCTTTTGTTCAGCACTAAAACTTTCAATTCGTTCAAAGTGATCTTTTGGAATACCACGAGTAATTGAAACCGTCCCCCTTGGAACTCTTAGCGCATACATCTTATCTGCTATTTCTCTCGTTTGACTGCTTTCGAATTGATAGCCTCGTTGAGTAGTCGTTAAAATTTCCTTCATCTCATTGTTACTTCCAATCGAAATAATGGGAGGTGTTGCAGGTAAATAATCCCAAAATTTTGATGGAATAACCATATTTCTAATGGGATTTAAAAGCGATATTAGTCCATCAAATTCTTCAATAAAATCAGGGACTTTATCGTAGGGGACTGGAGCTAATGACTCAAAATGATCGGTTAGTCCATGAGCATGTAATTTTTCTTGGGTTTGAACATCTAGAGTGCCTATATGATAAAGCCGTAGAGTACTAAAAAATGCAGGATTATTTCTTTTTAGTACATTAAAGCTTTCAATCAATGGATCTATGGGGGAAGAGGAACGGAATTTTCCTAGGAACAATAGTTTACATGGATCACTATTTAACTCTGCAGCAGAGTTGTTAATTAGCTCAATGGTCGTTGAATGCTCAATAATTTCACTAGATTTGTTGGTCTGTTTTTGCACACAAGTCGATACATACTCTTCTGATCGATTAATCAAATCACTGTCAAAAGCATTATGAAAAACATGCATCTTATCCGCATACTTAGCATATGATTTCTGATACATTTTCAAAGTATCCCCTGCAGTAAAAACAATTGCCGCCGCTTCTTGAATGACTTTTCTCTCTAATCTCTTCTCAATTTTTTGAACCCAACTGGATTTCTTAGTTGAACGTATCGGGCATAAGGTAAAGGGATCACGGAAGTCGGCGATAAACGGTATGCCAATGCGCTTAGACAACGTACGAACCACACTAAGACCCGACCATGGATCAGCCGTTACCCATAGTAGATCTGGTTGTTCTTGTATCAAAATTTGTTCCATATAATTAAGATGGGAACGAAGCAACGGATACCAGGTGTCCAATGGTAAAAACCGTTCCACTTCATCAATAGCTCGCTGGATTGGGGCATCTACTTTATTACTATCCCTTGATGTGTGTACTCCTTTCCCATTTTCGTTTTGAGCTATTGAATCTTGCTCACGCACCCTCTGAATTTGAGTGTTATTCTGTGACTCAACCACTCCTAAATCACTAGCAGACCTATTAATTGTACGATCAAAAGGAGTTTTTAACCCAAATAAACCAACACCATCTAAAGCAATTTTTTCTGATTCACTTAAACCCTGCCCTTTCGCCTCTAAGTGAATAACACGTACTTGCCAATCTAGCTCTTTTAAATGTTTTGCAAACTTGTAGCTCCGTAAAGCCCCTACTCTTTTCCGTGGAACAAAGTATGGACTTAACATTAGTACCTTCGGAGATTTCGATTTTTCTACGCTATTCTCCATACTTAGCTGGTTGTGACAAATGTCTTACTAGTTGGTTACCCTGTTAAACGTATTCGAAATCTTTTGTGAATGTTGTTCATTGGTCATTCGGTGCCAACAATTTTCAGCAAAAGTATAGAATGGTTGTTTTTGATGATACCAGCCGAAATGTAAACAATATGGAGTGGTCATTAAATAATCTGTTTTTCCGGAAAACAAACTCAATATTGAGATCAAAAAGCGTCGCATTCTCACTGACTTAAGCCCCCTAATTGAATAGGTGAAATCGTCGCAATAGTACATACAGTTTACATACATGAATTCATCATCGTGTTCGGTAAGGTCTTCTATATAATCTAACTGCGGACTATTATGACCTTGCAACCACGGATATATTGGAATGTTTAACTTAGACATTGCCATCGCTAAACTCCATTCGCACGATTCCATAGTTCTTCCTTGTTCCATTTTTCTGCTACGAAAGTGTGTTTCTTGCTTGCGATTCAACATTTCAGTTGCCAATAAACAAACATGTTTGGTTGTTTCGTAATCTTGGGCAAATATTATCCCCGATTGCACCCTACTTAGATAACTCAAACCAAAACGTTTTAGGGTCCGTTGCCTTCTACGCATAAGTATATCTAGCAGAACTCGAGCGCCCTTGGGAGCACCAAAGTATACATCCGAGACTAAAGTACCAGTAATCGTGAAATCAAAAGTTGAAAAGTTACTCCAAAGGTTTTGAGGATCTTTACACCAAACAATATCACTGTCCAGAAATATATTTTTTTTGTAAAAAAGGTAGTGATGAATATTGTGTTTAAAACCTACTATTGATGCATGTTCTTCGGGAAGTTGATGAATGACATCAAACAGATAACTCAATTCTTTTTGTTCTAAAATCTCCTTATGCTTTGCACTACAAGCTAAAGCAATAGGACGTGTTTTGTCATGCCTTCTTAGAGTTGAAACAGACGCAATGGTATGTTTTAAATACTTAGGATGTCCATAACTGACATAGACATAGCCTTCGTTTTGTTTATTTAAACTTGGAACAGACTGAAGCACGTGTTTCTTTTAAATATAGAACTTATCTGTGGTTTCTCAAAAAGCTAAGAATTTCTTTCCGCTCTCTTCCGAAGTGTGGTCATGAGGTAGTCAAAGCCTCGACTTCGAATGATACGTTGAAATTGACGATTGTAAGATTCTGCAGTAAACACATCATCAATACTCATATCTTCAATCCTCCATTCACCTGAATTTTTAGACATGATGTAGTGTACTGGGGTTCTAATATTATCCCATTCTGCTAGTGTTTCAATGTACATTGAATCGACTGTCCCATCAATTCTTTCATAGCTAACAGACGCTCTGTAGATATCCAAATTTGCTAAGGATTGATCTCGAATAATTGAGGAAAATAACTGCACAAACTCTGTCCTATCTTCTACTGAAATGGTATCGTAAGTGACTTCCAGTGCAGTTTTTGCCATTTCAGTGAAATCAATAATTCCGTTTACAATATCTTTTAATTCATCTCTTTGAGCAGCTGAATATTCTGATCCTTCGGCACCTAACAATTGCTTTATTTGTAGGTCACGTGACTCCATTAACTCACGTACATCTTTAGTAGCCTGGGAAGGCTGAGCTATAACGAAATTTGGAAAAAGAAAGAACAATAAAAGAAGTATATACCTATAATTCTGCATCAGATTCACTTATTTTGTTGATATATGGATAATCCCGTAGCTTTATTTAGATTGGCTAAACTTATTATATAATCAAATGTGGTTTGTTTTTCTTCTAGTCTAAGCTCTAATTCCTGCTTTAAAGCATCCACAACATCGCGCACATCACCAATACCAAAATCATAGTCTAATTGTTCCATACGCAACCACTCTTTAGTGATTTTTAGCGCCTCAGCAGACCCTTCGTATTTGCTTTGCGCAATAGACGCATCTCGATATTTTTCATGAACTTCTAGCATTACCATATCTTGAATGGCTTTTTGCTGAAAATCTAATCGATCCATTTCAAGTTCAGCACGTTTCAAGTTCGTTTTTATCTGGTTAAAGTTTAAATTTTGCCTTATGGAAAACCCAAATGACATATTTAGCGTATTTCCATCCGATGAAATAAACGGATTATCTTGACGAGGACGAGACGGAGCATGGGCGAAGGTACCCGTAATACCTAAGAATAGTCCAGGTTTATTTTCCGCTTTCTTAGCTTCAATGAACATTCTTGCCCCTTGTTTTGTATAGGTGAATGCTTGAATTTCCGAACGATTTACAAGGGCCATTTGCTGATAATAATCTAAGGTAGATATAGATTGAGAAGGTGCCTCTAAATAAACATTTGCAGGCAAAAATACGGTGTCAAAATCACCTAAAATATAGTTCCAAGACTCGGTAACAAACAGTAAGTTTTGCTTTACTTCGTCTTCCCTTGCCTTAAATTGGGCTTTAAACACTTTGAACTTATAGATTTCAGACTCGTTTATCTCCTCGGGACTATCTTTTCTTTGCTGGTTGATTGATTTTTCCACCGTGTCCATTGTCTCAAGAGCAACATCCAATAACCTTTCAATTTCTAAAGCTAATTGATACCCAAAATATAAACCGTGTAATTGAAGCTCTATTTCTTGCTTTGTGGCTTTTGATTGTTGTTCAACACTTTGCACACCGAATTGAGCTGCCTTTACTGCCTTATCCACAGCTCCCCATATAAATAAAGGCTGTACCCCAATGACACGAAATCGATTTGCAAAATCCCAATTTTCCCAATCATAGGTCGCATCAGGATCTAAGTATATCTGATTACTTGGAAATCCCTTAGGTGAAACTACACTAGGTAAGATACCATGTTCGGATTCCATTCGTAGTGATGGTAAAATACGTTGATCGCGAGCTTGTTGGACTTGATTTTGGGCTAAGGAAACAGACACTTGTGCGGCTTTTATTTGACCTATTTGCTCTAATGCACGATCGATGAACTCTTGGTAATCAAGATAAACAGTGTCTTTAGCTAAATCATTGTAATACCCATCTATAGCATTGATATATGTCCATGATGAAGCACTAATCGTATGGCTGAAGTATACCATAACTACAATGATGGTAGAAATTTTAAGGCTGCTTGAACAAAAAAAATGTTTAATTGATTGATTCATCTTGTAAATATACGAATTCTTTAAACCACAATAACGATGTACTGCTATCGATGGTATTAGCTATGGGCTATAAAAAAAGCCCCTGTATAGGGGCTTTTTTAATGCGGAGAGTGAGGGATTCGAACCCCCGGAGACTTGCGCCTCAACGGTTTTCAAGACCGCCGCATTCGACCACTCTGCCAACTCTCCAATAAGTATGTTGATTCTTCTAAGAATCACTAAGTGCTTGTGCACCTGAAACAATTTCTGAAATTTCTGTAGTAATTGCACTCTGTCTAGCTTGATTATATTTCAAGCGTAAACTACGTTCTAAATCCTTGGCATTTTCAGTTGCACTATCCATCGCGGTCATTCTAGCGCCTTGTTCCGATGCATTGGATTCCAAAACTGCTTTCCAGAGCTGCATTTTTATGTGCTTAGGAAGTAACTCGTCTATAATAGCTTTCTGATCAGGCTCATAGATATAGTCAGAATGTACGGAGTTATCAGTATCAGCTACAACCAAATCTTCCGCTTTTAATGGTAATATTTTTTCAACCTTACGATTTTGTGCGATTACTGACTTAAATTCGTTGTAGGCTAAATAAACTTCATCAATTTCTTTATCGATGAAGTCTTCCATAACTTCATTAATTAAGGTGGAACTAAGTTCATATTCCAAATTATCGAAAAAACCAGGGTGTTTAGCATCTACTGAATACAATCGTTTACCGAAATAGGCTGATGCCTTTTTCCCTATTGTAATCAAGCTTAAGCCATCGGTTTCTTTTCCCTGTTCAAAGTTGTTTTCAATAAATAATTCCACCACTTTGAATAAATTATTATTGAATCCTCCACAAAGGCCTCTATCTGACCCAACAACTATGACCAAACTACGTTTAGATTCATTGGTTTCCCGAAGTAACGGATGTGTCAATTCCTGACCTTGAATTAAGCGTCCAATAACAGAAGACAAAGTGTTAGCATAAGGACGCGTTTGTGTCATACGGTCTTGTGCTTTACGTAACTTTGCAGCCGCAACCATTTTCATAGCTTTGGTAATCTGCTGAGTATTATTTACGGATGTTATCCGATTACGTATGTCGCGTAAATTGGCCATGTTAAAATGAACTAGGCTGCGTTAATTTGTTCAATTATTTGAGAAGCAGTAGCTAATATTTGCTCTCCAAATTCATCGGTCAGTAACCCAGTAGTGGCTAAATTTGCCATTTCTTTTTCGTACTTCGATGTTACAACATCCAAAAATTCAGCTTGGAAATTGAGTATAGCGTCAACGGCAAGCTTGTCAAGTAGACCTTTATCATTCACCTTAAGAAGAACAATCTGGTTTTCTACAGGAAGTGGCTCATAAACGTTTTGTTTGAGGAGTTCCGCTGTTCTTTCACCTCTTCTTAACTGTGCTTGAGTAGCTGGATCTAAATCAGATCCGAATTTAGCAAACGCCTCTAACTCGCGATATTGAGCCAAATCTAATTTAAGCGTACCAGATAGTTTCTTCATGGATTTCACCTGTGCAGATCCACCCACACGAGATACAGAGATACCGACATCAATAGCTGGTCTAATACCGGAATTAAATAGATCGGTATCCAAGAATATCTGTCCATCAGTGATCGAAATCACATTCGTTGGTATATAGGCTGAAACGTCTCCAGCTTGGGTCTCAATAACAGGAAGTGAAGTTAAAGATCCACCACCCTTAACCAAAGGCTTCAGCTCTTCTGGGATGTTGTTCATGGAGCGAGCTACTTCATCATCTTTAATGATTTTAGCGGCTCGTTCCAATAATCGGCTATGAAGATAGAATACATCCCCAGGGTATGCTTCTCGTCCAGGAGGGCGCTTCAGAAGTAGTGATAGTTCTCGGTAGGCAACCGCTTGTTTTGACAAATCATCATATATTACCAAGGCATGTCTACCTGTATCCCTAAAATATTCACCTACAGCAGCACCAGCAAATGGTGCAATATATTGCATCGGAGCAGCAGCACTAGCAGGCGCGTTAATAATGACGGAATATTCCATAGCACCATTCTCTTCAAGAGCTTGCTTAATTCCAGCTACAGTGGATGCCTTTTGACCTACAGCAACATAAATACAAAAAACGGGCTTATCGGTTTTTTGAGTTTCTTTTTGATTGATAATCGTGTCAATTGCAACCGATGTTTTACCTGTTTGCCGGTCACCAATAATTAATTCTCTTTGTCCACGACCAATAGGTATTAAGGAATCAATAGCTTTAATACCTGTTTGAAGAGGCTCAGCAACAGGTTCTCTATATATTACACCGGGTGCTTTACGCTCTAGGGGAACACGAATTGTCTTTCCGGTTATTGGCCCTTTACCATCCTGAGGGTGACCTAGTGGGTCAATAACTCGGCCTAACAATCCATCTCCTACAGAAATAGAGGCAATATCTTTCGTTCTTTTGACCGTTTGACCTTCTTCAACCATACTGGATGAACCAAACAATACTATACCTACGTTATCTTCCTCTAGGTTAAGTACCATACCTGTTACTGATTCACCTTTTTCATTTTTGGCATCAGGTATGGTAACTAGCTCACCTGCTTGTACTTTTGAGAGGCCATAAACACGTGCAATACCATCACCCACTTCAAGGACGGTACCCACATCATAGGTATCGGATTCATTATCAAATCCGGATAGCTGTTTTCTTAGTATGGCCGATACTTCATCTGGTCTTACTTGACTCATGTTGTTGTGTTTTATAAAGGTCTAGTTATTCGAAAAACAATATTACTGAGAGAGAAGAGTGTGCTCTAGCTCATTTAACTTATGCCGAACACTCCCATCTATTACGGTGTCTTCCATTTGTATAGTTATACCACCTAAAAGTGATGGTACTACTTCAACTTGCAAATGCACATTCTTTTTAGTAGAAAATTCTAGTGCTTTGGATATGGATTCTAACTGCGCAGCTTCCAGTGGATATGCTGATTTTAATGTAACATCAATTATTCCTACAGCCTCATTATATAAACTAAAGAAAGCTTCTGTTATTAAAGGCAGCAATGCAGATCGTTCTTTCTCTGCAATCAGCAATAGAAATTGCATTGCGAGAGTTCCAATGTGCTCAGAGAAAATTTCGCCTAATATGATGGTTTTGTCAGAAGGCTTGACAATAGGACTTTTCAAAGTAACCTGAAGGTCACGAGAACCTTTGATCGTATCATGAATAGTCTTGATATCCTCTAACACTTCTTCTTGACTATCCTGTTCTTGAGATAGCGTTAAAAGAGCTTTTGCATATCGTTTTGCCGCCTTAGAGCTGATCATAAACCTTAATTCTTAGACAAATCGTTGATGTAATTATCAACTAATTTTTTGTTTTTCTCTTCATCCAATTCAGCATCTAATATCATAGAGGCTGATTGTATAGCCAAATGAGCAACTTCTTGTCTAAGGGCTAATAAAGCAGACTGTTTTTCTTGTTCAATGTCTACTTTCGCCTGTTCAATTATTTGCTCAGCTTCATCTTTAGCTTTTGCAACTCGTTCACCTCGTATACGCTCAGCCTCTTCTTTAGCTTCTTTGCGTATTTGATGGGCTACTTGTTCAGCCTCACGAAGTGCTTTTTCGTTGTCCTTGGAAATAGCCTCGGCTTTTGCCAATGCTACTTCAGCTGCCTCTAAGGATTCACGTATTCTGGTTTCACGTCCTTCAAGGGCTGCCATAATAGGCGGCATAGCGTATTTCATCATGATTAAGAGAAATACAACCAGTGAAATTGCTATCCAAATAGCAAACCCAGTATTAAAAGACAGCAGTCCGCCGCCAGCTAAAAGGTAAAGCATAATAACGGGTTTAATAAATTAACCTAGTGCAAGAATGATACAAATGATGGCGCCGAAAAGAGCAACACCCTCGATGAAGGCTGCTGTCAAAATCATGGCTCCACGAATGTCACCAGCTGCTTCAGGTTGGCGTGCGATGCTTTCAGTCGCTGCTTTTCCGATCATTCCGATGCCAATTCCAGCACCAACTGCTACGATTCCAGCTCCAATACCAGCTGCTAATAGTCCCATAGTTTTATCTATTTAGTTTTGATTGTTTGTTCAATGATTATACTGATGGTTCAGCATGAATGTGATCATCATGTTCGTGATCATGTTCATGCTCTTCAGCAGCCATTCCAATAAATACTGCCGATAAAAGAGTGAATATGTAGGCTTGTAATAAAGCTACAAATAATTTAAGTACATATAGTATTGAAGTCATCGCTACTGAAAGAATACTAACACTGTAAGCTGCTACACTTCCATACATATCGTTAAAAATAAATATGAGGCCCAAAATGGCGATAATCATAATTTTTCCAGACATCATATTCGCGAACAATCGAATGGCGAGTGCAAAAGGTTTAGTTAGTAAACCAATTAACTCAACTGGAATCATTAAGAATTTAACTCCTAATGGCACACCTGGGAACCAAAATACGTGCTGCCAATGATCCTTAGTGCCACTGAACTGAGTTACAAAAAAGGTGAATAATGCAAGAACAGCTGTAACTGTAATATCAGCAGTGGCAGTAGCAGCCCATGGCAGTAACCCAAATGAATTCATGAATGCTATCGACATGAACATCGTAAACAAATAAGGCACGTACTTTTTATACTTATCCCCTTCTATATTTGGCTTGGCAACTTCATCTCTTATGAATTCATAAAATATTTCAAATAAATTTTGAAGTACGCCTTTTGGAGCGGTAGATGTACCAATGCCTTTTTTATAGCGTGAGCCTGCGTACATGGTAAAAAGCGCAAGCGCCCCAAGTCCAAACCAGAAATATAAAAGGTGTGATGTTAGCGAAAAATCAATAAGCATTGAGCCGTTAACAGGGGTAATGATATAGTCTACCTGTTCAAATTCACCTGAAGCCAAGGCTTTCTTAGTCGAGCCATAGGTCGAAAACTGAGTGGATCCGTTATCGTCTTGCCATAGAAAAAGTCTAGGGAGGTATAATTTTGTCCCAAAAAACGTGAAATAATCGTGATCTGCAACCGTTCCCATAATGTCAATAGGAGACTCGCTTTCTGTGTCAGCATCAGCAGCAAGAATCGTTGGTTGACTCAAAAAAAGTACTACGATCAATAAGGATAAAAACGTGAAATATTTTGTCATTCCTCTAAGGGATGTTTCAATAATCTATGATGGATAAGTAACAACTCTATTACAGATTGGTAAAGATAGGAAATAATAAAATTAACTGTAAAGAACATTTGTTCAAATTTTATGGTCGAAAGTGAAATAAAGAGTAACAAGATGACCATAGAAAATCTAACTAGGGTGGTAATGTAATAGACCTTGATAAAGTTTTGAGAGGAAACCGTCCAAAATCTTACCCAAACCCACATTGCGCCACCAACAAATACAAGTGCAATCAAATAAGCGGTAAGCGTTTCAGGTAGGTACCCAGGCAGAATCCAATACCTTATAAAAACCAAAGCGACTAAAAAGGGTATTTGAGCTAATAGGAATACAGAGAAAACTGGCGCTTCAAAAATAAATTTCTTTAGCATAAGTAAATGATCACAGAAGTGGTTTTAGCAGGCCCAGCTTGTTTAAGTTATTTATCCCCTCGTTCACTGTCTCGCCCATCAAGAGCTGGGTCTTTGAGCAGGCGAACAATTCGAAAAAAAAATAAAATGAGCCCAAGGATAACACCACTTAATATACCAATTGGTTTAATTCCAAAATATCCATCAACATAGCTACCTAAAATAATGGGTATTGAGAGTGATAATGCTATTTCAGTCCCCAAACTAAGATAGGCACGATAGGGTGCTGATAACCATTTTGAAATCACATTAAAGCCCCATTTTAAGGTTTTATTTTTCTACATCATTTAATGCTGTTTCTCCGTACTCTTTATTATCCACTACTGAAGTGTCCCCCATTTTACAAAGCCCGTTTACTTTAGCACCCTCTTCAACAACTAAAATCTTAGTAGTTACATTGCCTTCAAGGACCGCTGTTTTTCGAAGTGTAATTTTATTTTTTCCCAATACATCTCCGCTTACCTTTCCAGCAATATCAGCATTTTGACAAACTATATCACCTGAAACAAATCCTTGCTCGGTTATGATAACTTTAGATTCTGTCTCAAGTGTACCCTTTAAGACTCCACCTATACGTATGTCGTGTTCTGATTTAAGAAAACCTTCTAATTCTGAACCCTCACTAATAATATTGACCGATGGATAATTGGTTTCATTCGCCATAGTTGTACTCGTGGTTTTTCTTTTTTTAGGTATCATTTTATTTCAATAAGTAGATTTCAGGATCTTGTGGTAACCCGTCTTTCCATATTTCAAGATGAAGATGAGAAGCGGTGCTTTGCACGCCGGCATTACCCACCGAAGCAATCACATCACCTTTTACCACCACATCCCCTTCTCGCTTGTAAGATGTCCGGCAATGCTTATAAACACTTAATAGACCGTTGGTATGTTGAATAGATATTACATAACCATTCGCTAGAGTCCAATTAATATTAACAATAGTTCCCTCCGCCAATGCCCGTACCTGTTCCCCCTCAGTGGCTGCAATATCTAAACCAAAATGCTCTTCATTAGGGTTAAATGATCGAGAAATAGTACCCTCGACTGGATATGCTGTAGGAAATATGGGTTCACTTTTTAACAATGAGGATGATATTAATCCTTGTGTGCTTAAATTTAACACTTCTTGTGGAGCACTTCGAGGAACCCCACCTAATACAGTTTGATTTTGCATTAAAAGCAAACTCTGCAACCGTTCATCTAGACTTAAGGTTGTATCGGTGTTAAGCCGGATAATACTCCTAATTTGCCCAAGTTGTTCATCGCGTACATCCAATGAGTCCTGAAGAGCATCCAATCTGCCTACTACTTGCCCAATTTGCATATTAATTTGTGATTCTTTGCTTCTGTATACCCACTCTCCAAGAGGTGTAAACATGAGTATGAGCATAAAGACAATCAAAACAGAGGCCAACAAGGCGACTAATCCCAAAAAAAACTGACGAGGTAAAAATTGATATTCACGAGAACCATCTGGAACGGACTCATCAATTAGAATCAAACGTAACCATTTGTCTTTAAGTCGAACTAATGTTTTTAATAATTCGGTATTCATTTAATTCACAGGATGGTGATCAAGTAGCGAATCTAATTTATTGGCAAGACTCTCCGCGATCGCTTTTCTGGTAAATGTTTCCAACCATTGCTCATTCAAAGGTTTTAGATTCCCAGTTTGAACATCAGTAATTGCATGTAAAATAGTTTTTTTCGCCTTTTCAATGTCATCAGGTGAAGTAATATAACTGCGTGAATAATCTTTTAAAACCTTTTTTGTATCCCCCTCAGGTATCAACGCTATTACGGGCCGCCTAGTTGCCATATATTCATAGGTTTTGCTTAGAGTAATGGTATGCTTTCGCTTTTTATGCCCATTATTTAACCAAAGAATGGAGGCTTGTTGCATACGAAGAATAGCCTCATTATGAGGAACATACCCATGGTCATGTACAATCTTATCTAGACCTAATTGATTAATTAAAGGTAGATATGGCTCGATTGGACTACCTTGAAAGTGCAATTCTATGATATTGGCAAGTGAGGGTACTTCTTTAATAAGTTTTTTTACTGCCCTTAAAAAAATATCTGGCCCACTATCGGTATAAAAAGTGCCAGAATAAAGTATTCGGATGGTTTCATTTTTACTAAGGCTCTTTTCGTTAGTAGATTTCTTTTCTATTGAACTACCAGGAAAGAAGGAGGCATCAAAATCATCTGAATCAAAGCCATGGGTTTGAACCACAACGCTGGGTAATGAGGGGTACCTTCTACTTATAGCACGAGCGATAGGTTCGTTTATTGTAATGACCGTGTCTGCCACTGCAAGTATCCGTGCTTCAAGTCGTCTCATTAGTATTTTGTGAATGGGTGTTGGATACGCAATTAGATGACTCTCCAACCAATCGTCCCTAAAATCCATTATAGTTGGGATATTAAGACGGGCTTTAAGCTTCGCCGCTAACATTAAATTACTATAGGGAGGCGCTGTTGCATATATCGCCTGGATCGAATGCTTTTCAATAATTTCTTCGGCTTTTTGAAAACCCTGTTTAATCCATCCTTTTTTGTTGTCGGGTAAATAGAAAAAATGAGAGAATCTTCGTAACCATTTTTCTAAACGAATCCCTGGACGCCATTGCATTTTCGAACTGTTCCAATGCAAGGGAGTCCCACCCTTGACCCGGTAAATTTGCACTTTATTCTGATCAATGAGTTTTTGAAGCTCTTGTTCTAAAGAAGAATCGAAGGTGTGATAAAGGCCTGGCTCTGGCACTAAAATTATTGGCTTCCAACCAAATTCATTCAGATACTTTACATATTTAAGCGGCCTTTGCACCCCGCTTCCACCCATAGGTGGGAAGAAATAAACTATAAATAACAGCTCCTTTAGTGGCTTATCAGGGGGGGGTATCTGCTGAATTACACCCACCTTTATACCGAATAGTTAGGCGCTTCTTTTGTTATTTGTACCGTATGTGGGTGACTTTCTTTATAAGAGGCCGCTGATATTTGCACAAAATGTGCTTTTTTAAGATCTGAGATATTTTTTGCTCCACAATATCCCATAGCAGCTCGTAATCCACCCGACATTTGATGAACGACCTCACTTAAATATCCCTTGTATGGTACCCTGCCTTCAATTCCTTCAGGTACTAGTTTTTTCAAATCATCTTCCACGTCTTGGAAGTAGCGATCTTTGGATCCTTTTTGCATAGCTCCTATACTACCCATTCCACGGTACGATTTATACTTTCTTGAGTCAAAAATAATGGTTTCGCCTGGACTTTCATCAACTCCGGCAAACATAGACCCCATCATAACCACGTCAGCGCCTCCAGCAATAGCCTTTGGTATATCACCCGTTTGCTTAATTCCACCATCTGCCACGAGCCCGATGCCATGATCCGAGCAAAAATCACTTACTTCCATCACCGCGCTTAACTGTGGTACTCCTACTCCAGTCACAATTCGCGTGGTGCATATTGAACCAGGTCCAACCCCAACTTTCACTACATCAGCGCCGGCATCTGCTAATGCTTTAGCCGCATCTCGTGTGGCGATGTTACCGCCAATCACATTCAATGAGCCATACTTTTTCTTTATGGCTTCGACGGTTTTGAGAACTCCCTCCGAATGACCGTGTGCTGTATCGACGGTGATGATATCTACGCCAGCGCCCACCAAAGCGCTTACCCTATCCATAGTGTCTGCTGTAACCCCAACGGCAGCTCCGACGCGTAAACGACCTAATTCATCTTTACAGGCATTAGGGAAATTCATTTTCTTTTCAATGTCCTTGAAGGTGATTAAGCCAACCAAGATCCCTTTTGAGTCCACAATGGGTAGCTTTTCAACTTTATGGGATTGAAGTATCTCCTCAGCTTGTACTAAATTGGTCCCCTCTTTCGCTGTAATTAAGGGCTGCTTCGTCATAATGTCCCCTAATTTCTTGGTCATATCAGACTCGAAGCGTAAGTCTCGATTTGTTACAATACCCTGAAGAGCTCCATGTTCATCAATGATTGGAATACCACCTATTCGGTGCATTGCCATAAGATCACGAGCATCCTGAACCAAAGCGGATGAAGTTAAGGTCACTGGGTCCACTATCATCCCGCTTTCGCTTCTTTTTACCAATCGAACTTGCTCCGCCTGATTTTCTATGCTCATATTCTTATGAAGCATGGCTATTCCACCCTCTCTGGCCAATGCAATTGCCATTCTGTATTCAGATACGGTATCCATTGCCGCACTCAAAATGGGTGTATTCAAGGTAAGAGTAGGAGTTAGTTGCACACTAATATCTACATCTCGCGGGAGAACCTGAGAAAAGTGAGGAACCAATAGTACATCATCATAGGTGAGTCCTTGTCTAGTGATTCGATCGAAGCTACTCTGGGCGGATTGGGTGGATGAAGGTTTCGACATTGGTCTGATAGATTTAATTCAATTTAGTAAAGATACAAACTTCTCTTCTGTAATTGAATGCGAAAATCAGAAAAACCCCTATCCTTTATCCAAAAAGCTGAGTATGCAATAAATCGTTACAAAGGGTGAATTTTCAGAGCTTCAATGGCGGTATTTAGACTGGTATTCCCATCTAAAAATGACTGTACCCAATAATGAACTCTATTCCTTCTGTTTCGAACGTAAGGATCGCAGCTTGAGTAGCTTCCTTGTAACTCTTCTACCATTGCCCGCACATCGTCATAAATTTCAACTTTTAAAACATCCGGCACTTTATGCCATCCCAATAAGGAAAATACTTGTTGGAGTTCTTGGTATTCTCGCTCACTTTCGCTGCTTATTCGTGCCAATAGCGGTCGAATAAACGGATTCTTGGTTTTCTTGATAACCCTGCTTGAAGGGATTCTCAACGGATTAAGCGTCGATGATGAAGTGTTGAACGTGGGTGATGTATTAGGTGAAGTAAGCATTATGTCTCCTGTTTTGTTTTGATTCAGGAGAAACTTACAAACGTATAGTGACACCATTATGTCACCCTAAAATGATTTATTTTGGGTATAACGATTTTTTTGCTGCTAACAAGGTGTTCTTCATGAGCATAGCCACCGTCATAGGTCCTACACCACCAGGAACAGGAGTAATCCAACTTGCTTTTTTT
>Ga0233432_10002191_pt1 | contig 18239 bp, 19 predicted proteins | sample SI_122_August201_6_FD_179870 | JGI IMG/M metagenome (GOLD analysis project Ga0233432, IMG submission 179870) | Seawater microbial communities from Saanich Inlet, British Columbia, Canada - SI_122_August2016_10_MG | ecosystem: Environmental > Aquatic > Marine > Inlet | place: Canada: British...
TGATAATTGCAATTGGATATGCTGCGGCAATTGTTGCTCGAGCAATGTTCTTACCTAACATACGTACTGTTAAGTCAGTTGCTAGAATAACAATTGGAAACGTAAACGCCGCCCATGTTAATTTATATCCAGCAATCTCTACTGGTATCGCAACTAGTGCGTTACTTACTGTGATTACTACAACATGCAATAGTGCAAGTTTTAGCATCAACTTTTTATCGATGTTTTTAAACATTCTATTTCTTCTTTCCTGTTGCTGTGCCGCTTGTTCGACGAACAATGTCATCGTGATTAAATTCAGCCCAGTATAATTCGAAAGCGACACCATCTTCCAAACCTTCAAACTGGTGAATTTTTCCGGGCTTCACTTGTGTAAAGTCCCCTGCTTCAAGGATAGTTTCATCAACTAGTCCTTGATCATCTTGCCAAACTCGAACAAGCATCTTGCCCGATTCGACAAAGAATCCGTTCCATTTAAATTCGTGTGCGTGTTCGCTACACTTATAACCTGCGTTAAAATTAATACGGTGAAACTCCAGTACACCGTTAGCGTGGATTAGTTCTGTTCCACCCCATACTTTACCTGCTTTAATTCCCATGTTATCTCCTTTACAGTAAGTTAGTATAATCTATTAGTTCGCACTGTCGACTAATATCTTTAACAAAATATGCACACAATGGTTCTGGCCCATCTTCTATCGGAACAGCTAACAATTGACCGTTACGCATTTTAGGAAAGTACCATTTTACATCATTGTAGAAATTTGTAATTTTAATATCACCAAAATCAAATTTAAAGCTACTTAAAGGATTAAACAAGAATGTTTCAAATCCTCTGTCATTAATTGATGTTAGTGGAAGTATTTCTAGATCATTTCCACTAGTACTATCGCCTACTGCCATACACCAATCTACTGGCATCATGATTTCTTTACCATTAATTTCTAATACAATTGCAGGTGCATTAAAGCTTTCTACAAAAATTAAAGGTATAAAGAAAAAATCAGGATTTTTAGGATCGCTGTTATCGAGAACATTAAAATGTATTTCGTCATCAATCGTGTCTGGTAAATTTGTTAATTTATAACATCGATTTTCTAGTGTTAGTATTTGCATATATGTTTAGTTCCAATCTATTTTTTCTATAGTAAAGGGATATTCTGCTTCCTTATAGAATTTTTTTCGTTGTGTTAAATGTCTCTTCGCAAATTTGCACGTTGATGTGATGTCCCAAATTTGTACGAAGTCCTTGTCTTTTGCCTTACGAACGCCTCTACCAATACTTTGAATTACTCTTACAAAGGATTTGCCAGGCTCCAGCAGAACCAGATTAAAAATACGAGGAATGTTAAGGCCCACGGCAGCAACTCCATAGGTTGCGATAATAACCTCATTAGTTCCTTCACGAATCGTGTCATAGGTTTCCTTTCTATCTTTTACTTTTACAGCACCGCTTACAAATGTGCTGCCTGGTATTAGATCACGCAGCATTTCGCCTGCGCTAATTCTGTCTACTAGTATAAGTGTATTGCCTTCTTGTCTTACATTGTTCATTAATTTTGCAATGTATTCAATTCTTGCCTCATTGGTTACGAGATATTTTAATTCTGACTGATAGTCTGTATGTGCAACTGTATCAATAAGTTGACAAATGTTTACATGGCATTGTGAAAGCACACCCTTGTCCTGCAATGACTTAGCACTAATGTTTCCAATAACTGGACCAAGACTAGCATGAATACTTTCAAATTCAAACTTCTCTTTGGGTACAGTACCAGTTAGTCCCCAACGTATGGGTGCATTCCGTAGGTTGCGTGTAAGCAAGTTCTTGAGAACTTCTGCTTTAGCTTGGTGTACTTCGTCGACAATAATAGTGCTTACACCTTCCAAGAACTCTGCAAGTGATAACACTGCTGATCCGTCCTTGTGCTTCTTGTCTAGAATGTTTAAACTCTGCCAAGTGCATATTGTGTGAGTCTTACCTAAGTTCTTCCTGTCGCCGAAGTACACACCTACATCCAGACCGCAGTTAATATAGTCCTCTTCTGTTTGTTCTACTAACGACTTGTTAGGGACAATCACAAGACTTCTACCATACGGCTCAGTTATGTGTGACAGCGTTGCTGTGGTAATTGTTTTGCCTGCGCCAGTAGCAATCTGTTGCAAGCTCTGTGGGTTGTTAAGAAAGTTATTAATTGCTTCTACTTGATAGTCACGTAGAATAATATCTTCGCCTTCTGCTGGATGACCTTCTGGCCATACTATGCCTTGCTCCTTCCAGTATGTTTCTGTAACTGGTGTAAAGTCTAACTTAACCGGATGACGTTTATCTTCAATGTCAGCAATCTGTACTCGATTCTTTGCAAGCACTTGTTGTACTACATCAAGGTGATTGACATAGCCGCTGCCGCCAATGCCAAAGAAAGCAACCTTGCCATCCCAGCGTCCTAGTTTGTACTGAGGCATATGCTTTGCATACGGCACTTCAAACTTGAGTGCGTTAGCGAGCTGACGACGAACATCAACCTCAAGTCCTTCTAACTTAATGTTTACTTCATCTTCGATAATTAGTTTGCAACTTGCCATTAAAGTTCTTGTATCCTGTCTTTTTGAAATCTCGCAAATTGCGAGACATTATTATCATAGTGTATTGCTAAATCAAACTGTTTAAGGTATTGATCGAGCTTTGGATTAACACGCAAGCTTTGTGTAAATAACACAGTACTAGGTATACACTCGGATGTAATCAGAGGCTTTGGTATCTTATTTGTATTAATATACACTACTTTTGTATTTTTGTCAAGTTTTGAATTTAAATTATTATTTTTAATATAATCATTAAAATTAGAATCACTGCTGTTACTAAGTCTAAACATCACTGTACATTCACTAGGATCTATGAATCCACATAAAGACTCATGTACTGTTACTAGATCGTTTAAAGGTTCTGCTTCGGGTAACACTACTAATAACGGAAAACGATCTAATTGTAAAATACTTTCTGTTAAATTATGTATTGTGTATTTTTCACTATTTACTAAGACTGTTCTAGAATTTCGATTAACAATTTTTTGACCTAAATGCGATAATCGATTAATACTATTATCTAAATCACTTTTATCAAAATAATGTAATCCATATTTTTGTTGTCTATCTTTATATAATGCAAGGTTGTCGATACAAGGAGCACCAACATCAGAAATCATAAAAGACACTGCACGATTAGATAGATTTTTTAATTCTAAATCATATATACCGGGTACATAATTACACTTATTGCTATTCATTTCGTCTAATAGAGAATGCATATCTATTAATTCTTGATCAATTTCAAACTCGTTATTTTTAAAATTTTCTATAATTTCAAATGTATTTTTTTCATTATATAAAAAATAATGTTCATGAGACCCTTTACTATGAAAATAATTAGAATGATTCTTGTCAATCGTATCAACTTTACATATTAGTTTTTTACTGAATGGAAATCGTATTTTAATCCACTTCCACTTATCTTTATATGCTTCGTATACGTGTTCGGTACCAATTGCTTCGCTATGACTTACAAGTTTAATATATTTGCTTCTATCAATACTGCGCAAAGGCTGACGTAACTGATTAACTGCGTAATCAAAGTCCCAATCTAAATTCATAAATTGTTCACGATAAGTTTGCAACTTTTCGTACATAAGTGCAGACTGTCTATCAGTTAGGGCTACGCCTTTGAAACACTGTCTAGCAATACTATTCATAATAGTTGCATCAGTTTTTTCAATAGTAAACTTTACAGGCGACTCACGCAGGCCTGCAAGGTGTTCTAAACAATCTTCTAAATTTAATATCATACAACTAGTATAACTTAATTTAGTTTAGATGTCAAGCAGTTAAGTGGTATTCCTGCAACTATTTCTTCAACAGTAAACTCTGTCCATGCGTAATCATTTAGCCACTGTGTTCTGTCAGGCATTAGAGGCTGTTCGATGTCATGTAAAAAGTCTATGTCATTGGCTACAGGATAAGCAAGACTATGAGTGCTAACAAAAGCAGGAACGCCATTGATGACACTATGTATCCCAGGATTACTACTCCAGCTAATAGTACAATGTACATCATCAAAGCCCATATCAAAATCATCATAACTGCCGCCTATCTTTACTGGTTCTTGCCTGTACACATGCTTTAGTCCAAGTTCAATGTGTTCTAGTCTACAACGCGGATGTGGTCGAAACACAATAGGACGATCGGTGTGTTTACGGATTTCTCTGTAAGTTTGCATAAACCAGTCGCTCATAGGTAACATATGTTGCCACTGTAAACTTTTGTTATGCTGACCGCATATTAGAATAAAATCGCCGTTGGATCTCCAAGGCTTACAAACCAGTCCCAGGTTATCAGCGCGAGTCCTATCATTGTTTTGCTCACCAAAGTAAGCAGTTCTGTTAATTCCATTTAATCCTACCTTCCATGTTGTGCCTCTATTTATTCCACCAACTTCTAAAACAATTACTGGCCTATCTTGTAAACGATTTTGCTCCCATACTGTTTTATTCTTTGACATTCTTCCATTCCAAAGAACACTCCATATAACAGCAACATCATAATTGTCGTAGTGATCCATTACTCTGTAGGGTTCGTTGTATATTACTTTATGCCCAGCGTCGATAATACTTTTTGCAAACGCTTCAAAAACAGGTTTGCTGTTCAGTGCGCCATTATCAGTGTAGAGGCAGAAAATCATTTGTTAAATACTCCATATAGTATATTTACACAAGGAGTTCCAATGCCGGCAATAACAGTGGTTACAACTTTTCACCCAGCAGGATTATCAAAATACGGACAGCGATTCTTAGATAGCTTTGCTGCAAGAGTCGACAAACGCATTAAGTTATTAGTGTATGCAGAAAACTGCAAACCTAACAACCCTGATCCAAGTCGAATTGAAATATTAGATGCTAAAGAGGTGTTGCCTAAACTAAATGCATTTAAAGCAAAGTGGGGACATATACCTAAAGCCAACGGTGACGTTAGTAATGAACCACAGCGCCACACACGTAAGGATTGGGACAAGCAATTTAAGTGGGACGCTGTACGCTTCGCCAATAAGACTTATGCTGTGTATGACGCTGTAACACGCTCTAAGGACTGGTGTGTGTGGATGGACGCAGATACATTTGTACACAGTGATTGGACATATGAACAATTTTTAGAACTGTTACCTAAAGATGCATACATTACATATGTAGGCAGAGGCAAAGGATCACAGACGTGGCCTGAGTGTGGCTTCTACGGATTAAACTTAAATCATCCTGTGTGTCACGAGTTTCTTAAAGAGTTTGAACGTATGTATGAAGATGCAGAAAACGGAATGTTCTTGTTAGATGAATGGCATGACAGTTACATCTTTGGTGAAGTATTAAAAATGTATAATCAATTTCCGTCACATGATTATAGTGCAGATATGTATTTGCGTGAAGCTAAGTCAGGCGGAGGCGGACATCCATTAATTAATGGACCGTTAGGTAAGTGGATTGATCATATGAAGGGCGGACGTAAAAATAAAGGTAAGAGTGATAAGAAAGATATTATGGTTAATAGAACAGAAGACTATTGGAAAAATTAAACGTACTGACGCATATGTCGCCAGGCAGTTCCGTCCTCTAACTCATTAAACTTCCAATGAAACATACTAATGCGTTCTAGCCAACGCTGTCTATCAAACTCTTGTGGCGATTCAATTTTTTCAAACTCAGTATGCGTAACTTCGGCACATTGACTGGTTATTGGATCTGTTATAAAAGCATGATAACCTTGTATAATAGGTCCTACAATAGCACTACTGTTATGATTAACTACAGCCCAACAATTAATTAAATCACTTTCTATACTGTCTCTGTTACTACTAAGTGCAACCTTATTAATTTTTCTTAATGTTTGTGAGATCTTATTTGCTTGTCTATTTGATTCATTATCTTTAGGATGCAGTCTTACAATAATCGGACGATCACTATGTTGGCGTATTTTTGTACAAGTAATTAATAGCCAGTCAATTAATTTGTGTTTGCCGAGACTCCATCCTCCTTGGCGTTGCGCACAAACTAAAATGTGCTTGCCTTTGTTTTTTATAGGCTCTAAATTAATATCACAGTCTCGACTAATTTGTTGCCAACGTTTTGGATCTGGAGTAGTATCGCAGTATATGCCAGTGTTAGGAAATACTCCGTCAAAACTGTATCTTAAATAATGATGCGGCTTGTTAGTTTTATTTGCATATAAGAATAAGTTAGCGTCTGCACTAACAACATGCCTGTTGCGAGTACAGTCAATTACACTTTGACGTAAACGTAGATGAGGTGCATTTTTGCCACGCTCGTGTTGCCAGCCTTGTATTACGCCTACATCGGCATCAATTAAATTAGTACCTCTATGCAATATACCTGTGTCGCCAGCAGCGTTTACGCCTTGTACAAACTTTGTGAGTATGTCAAACTTTTCTTGACTTTTGTTTTTAGCAGGTACTACATCATAGTAACTAACTACTTTCACTTAACCATTTCCCAGGCATATCCGCTCATCATTTCTTCACGATTAAATTGACAATAACTTAGGTGACACATAAGAGCGTACATCTCGTCTTTGTCAGGACGATTGAGATTTTCAATATCTTTTAATTCAGTATTACATACTGCTGTAGCACAGTTTGGTCCTAGTGCAATAGCAGGTTTACCAAAGTTAAGTGCTTCTAGTGCCGCAATACTGTTGTAGGTTACAACACAATATACATCTTTTGCCATTGCTGCTTCTAGTGATTGATTTGTAATACGATCTCTGCGATCCGGTTTTAGTCTAATCTCGATAGGACGATCTGTATACTTTCGTAATTCTGCACTTACTTGTTGTACCCATTCTTCCGGACTTGGTTGATTCCAAAGCATCATTACTTTTTCACTAGGCGGTACAAGTAAAATCTTTTTGCCGTCGTCCTTAAACTTTTTGTACTTCCAGTTTAACAATCTATCATCTGGTCTTGAAATAATAGGTTGTGTATTTTGTAATTCGTTCTTTGTAACACGATGCCATATCTTTGCTTTACTGCCTTCGTTACCAAAGTAGCCAGTGTCAATAGCATAAAACTCTCTACCAGTTTCCCAACAGTGTTTGATTGCTTTACGACTGCCGCCACCGAGTCCTCTAATAATTAATGGAGTATCTGTAGTTTCTTCTGTTTTCCAATCACTTAATCTACCGCCGCTGCCAACTACAAAGCTCTGTAAGTATTCGTCATACTGCAATCCGTCCTTGTGTTTGCTAATACCTTCTTCTGGATCAATTGCTGCATTTTTATGAATTGTACCCTTCATAAATTTATTTTGAATAACTTTCATTGCTTCTTCCTGTGTAAGTCCGTAATATTTTCCTGTAGGATCAATTGGAGTTGTAATTATTGCTTGAATTGCTTTTTTAGTATCGTGCGGCACAGTTAGTGAGTCAAAATTTGATCCTTTAGATTTTGCATTAATAACTTTTTGTTCAGCACCTTTAATTGCTGTTTCGTAATACTTGCGTTCAGCTCTATAATATTCTAAATTGTATTCACAGTCTTTGTATTGTTCAAACCAAGGACCGCCTTCTGTATAATGTAAAAACTTAGGCTTGCCGTCTTGTGGTTCTTTGTACCATCCTACTAACCAATTCCACTCGTGACTAATTGAACCTATTTCGCTGTCTTTGAGCCAACTAAATCTATGCAAATACTTGCCGTCAATGTCTGGGTCATTTACTAAGTCTTTTGTTAAAGTTTTGTTCGAAGAGTGAGCACAGTTAAACAGCATCATGCTGGACCAGTTTTTTCTTGGATAATTATGCTGTTGCTTACCATCCATTTTTAGTCCTTCTTTAGGCGTGTAATCGTGTTGCGCACACATTACAGCATACTTGTCGTCGGCATGCGCAAATAACTTGTTAACATCATCTGTTGCAATAAAGTCACAGTCGATAAACAATGCCCAGCCGTCGAACTCTGCAAGCTCAGGAATTAGAAAGCGTGTAAAAGTAAACTCAGTTGATGCAAGTTTATCTGACTTGCGCCAATATAGTCCTTCTCGTTTTAAGATGCGTTGCTTTAGAGGAATAATTTCAACATCAACACTTGCAGTATCTAAAATACTTTGCTTACATGCTTGATACGCAATATCTTCTCTGCTGTCCCAGCCTACATAAATTCTTAATGGCTTCATTTAATCTCTTCTTTCTATGTCTTCTTCGTAGCACTCACCCCATTGAACTTCTAATATGTGAGCATTTTCAGTTCCAGGATTGCTTGCCTTGTGCCACACTTCCTTACCAATTTCAAATGTTCTACTTTTTTGTTCTAGTAGTATACTACTTTGTATACCATTCCATTCAGTGTCCATTTTAACTGTACCTTCTAGTACATTCCATTCTTCTGAACGTTTAAAGTGTTTTTGGTCACTTAGTGCTTTACCTGGATAGATTACAAGTTCTTTTACTTTGTACCCTTTCTCAGGTCTGTTATCTAGCACACGCCAGTAACCCCAGTCACGTTCTGTCTTTTGTGTTTTCCACTCATCAAGTATCCAACTACTACTGTTGGCTTTGCTCTCACCACCAACACCAAATGCAAATTCTACATTAGTATATTGCATTTCAGGTATATTGGACTTTGTTCTATCTCCGCCATTGGCAAAGATAATTTTTGTACCTGACCCTGTTGTGCTTTGTAATTGAAATATTGCATGATTAGCAGTATCGTCAGAATCGTTAAATCCAATAACTCTGTCAACTACTGTTAGTTCTTTGATGATAGCACAACGTTCTTCAAAGGACATAAACGGTCTGCCCTTCTTGCGTGTTAACCATTCATCACTGTTTACTCCAACAACTAAATGGTCACCAAGTTCTCGTGCTGCTTTAAAATATGCGATGTGCCCTGAGTGTAAGGGATCAAAGCCTCCGGTAACTAATACTACTCTATTCATGTAGATATTTATATATGGAGGTTAACAGTAAATATAGTTATGAAAGTTTAAGTAATTGTTTTATTTTCTTAACTTCATTAGGTTGTAAAGTCCAATATTCTACAGCTTTTTTATAATTTTCTTCTACAATTTCTTCGTGATTATCTATTACGCACGGAACATCATCGTCCCATACATAAAATATATCTTTGATAAATGAGTCGCCATAAATTGTTTCTTTAAAATGTACTGGAATAGCTCTACAAAATGCTGCTTCGATAAATCTATAAGTCCATCGATTAGGATGTTTTGGCATTTGGGGATGACCCGGTGCAAGACCAAATTTTGAGTTTGCCATTATTTGATAATAGTTTTCGTCAAATCCAAATTTTATTTTTGGATCTCTTCCATTGCTAGAATGACCTAGTTTGCTATTATACTGATAGTATCTTTCTATAATTTCTGAACGTCCTAGTCCGTCAGTTGTTGAACCTATAAAGCAATAGTCGTATTTTTTAGTATGATCAAGTTTAGCAATATTACTTAGAAAATATTTAGGATATTTAATACCAAGTGAAAATTTTTCAACTTTGTTCCTAATACTAGTTTGTCCATTTTTATGATCTAATTTTAATTTTACGTCTTCAATGCCGTGTTCTTTTAATGCTTCCTTAAATAAAAATTCTTGTAATAACATTTATGTTTCCTTAATTAATGCCGTAAAGGCATTTTTAATATTATTAATATCGTAACTAACAGTTTGATATTTTGGCGTCTCTAATGTACTTAGTATAGGTTTAGAATTTACGCCTTCAAAATAATCATAAAATTTTATATCATCGCCCTTAATATTATTAGAAAATTTGACCCAAGCAGCTGGTATTTGGTAGGCATGGGCAGCAATAATGCCGTGTAAGGAACTAGAAATTATATGTCTACATTCAGTAATTTGTTTAGCAACTTCTAAAGGATTTTTGTTTAATAAATCTATTACGTGATAATTAGGATAAGTTTCTTTTACAAAATTGTAATCAACAAAATGTGGAACAATTCCTAAATCATATTTCTTTTCACTTTCATTACAAAATAAAGGTAATAGAAGTGCAGGGTCGCCGTATATAGGTGGACAGTGTCCGCCATTTAATAATATATTTTCTCTAGTGCGAGGGCCTCTTACAAAATGATAGTTTGCTTTAGGATGCGGTTTATCTTTAGCAAACATGATTCCTGAACCAAGCACATTAAAATTTTCTCGTGCTCGTCTTATAACAGATCCGATACATAATGTATCAGCTGCTTCTAGATGTGAAAATTTATAATTAATCTGAAAATAATTAAAAATATGAGGATTTAAAATATCTCCAAAATTATTTTCTTTTGACTGCCACCAAACCTTAAACACTACAAATTCCTAGTAAGACTTTTAGTTTCGATATTATTTCCAATTGCATAAAATGGATGCAATCTTGCTACTGTAGGTATTGTAGTTTTAAGGTTTAATACTGTATTGTTTATTTGTTGGTCTGCCGGGCGGTGTCCGTATGTTCTAGCACTATACACTAATTTTCTAGCACCCGCTGGTTTTAGTATATACGAGTATGCGCCTTTAAAATAATTACTAATTCCTTTCTTAGACAAGTCTTTGGGATTTGGATTTTTATAATCATCAACAGCCACTTTGTTATGCTTTTCGTTTTCTAACATAAGTTCGTATTTACTACTATATGGATCTATCCTATCTAGTTTAAGTACATCAGTAAATTGCGTTAATATATCTTTAGGCAAAGGTCGAATAAAATAACCGTCGTGTTCAAGTATAATGATAGGCTCGTTTAACTTAATGCATTTTTCCCACAAATAAAAGTGACTAAAGAAACAACCAGATACACCAGGACGATTCTTTTTAAATTTGCCACCCTTTACAATACCTGTACGCTCATAATGATAGCTTGCATTGTGTCCATTTATTGCCTTAAAGAATTCAGGCTGCAAGTTAAACTTAGCAGCCTGATCATAACACTCTTGAGCCATTGTACAAGAGTGTTCATTTTCTTCGAGACGTATAATAAATGCTTTCATTATAGTGTAGCATCTTCCATGCCTGCTACTCGTAGTTTAACTACGTTTGTAATTTGCCATTGCTTTTGATCAAGTGCTTTGAGTACACCCAACCATTTGTTACGTAACAATGCAAATTCATTAATAATCTTTTCATAGTCAACAACGTCTGCCTCGCCGTCGACGTATTTTTCTACATCGCGGCTAGACAGAGCTCGTTGATAGTTCTCAAGATATTTTTTGAAAAATGAGCTACGCAATCTACGTAGCTCAATATTTAAGTAGTGTAGTATAGCTTCAATTTCTTGAAGCTGATTAAAACGTTGTTCGACAATGCCCGGCATTTCTGCCGCGGCTTTTTCAACATTTCCTTTTAACTTTACTTCTACTTTAGCAGTAATAAGTTCATTTTCAAAATGTTGTATAGCAGCAGGTATTTGACTAATGTCTCTGCTTACACGACTATACCATCCGGCCATTATTCGTCCCAATCCTCATCGTCATCATCGACACTGTCTAAGTCTAGATAATAGCTAATTGCTTCATCTAGATTAGACTCTGTACCGAGAACTTCTCGAAATACTTCATCACTTACACCGTAATCAGCTAACGTATCTACGTATCGTTCCGCTGCCATCTCAACGTGTTTTTTGTCAAGATGCTCTTTGAACATTGTCCAAATGTCTGCAATTTGTTCTTCATTCATTATCAGTTGTTTCCTCGATTAAGTTATCATCGGTATTTACCAATTGGGCATCTAATTCAGCTAGTTCTGCTTCTCTTGCTAGACGATCAGCTTCTGCTTCTTCGGCTGCAACTTGTGCTTCTTTAGCTGGCAAATCTGCCATAACCTTATCGAGTAATTCGCCTGTCCAACGCTTGCGGAACTCAAGGATCTCTTCACCGTCACTCATAATAAACTTGTAACGGTTGCCTTGCTTTTCTAGCAAGCCTTTTGCATCAAGCAAATCAAACATGCCCGAATATGGATCCATGCCGGTTTCATACGGAATTTCAACTTGCACACTTTCAAACGGTTTATTATAGCGTGTTTTCATTACTTTACACGCTGCTCTAATACCATGTACTTTAGATGTTTTGTTGCCGTCAGCGTCTACTTTAAGTTTAAGTTTCTTCATAGCAACAACCATACTTGATGCATACACAAAGCCTGAACCACCTGAAATCTTATCATCTGGATCAAACATATCTTGCGATGCATATGTGTGGTTAGTAACGCACATACCTACATTGTAACTACCAAACATATTCACACAGTTAGTTACAAGTGCTTTTAGTGCCTTTGCCTTACGTCCAAAGTCACCTTTCATATCACCTTTTTGGAACTGGTCCATTTCAGTAGGTGACATAAGCATACCAAGCGAGTCAACTACAAACAATACTTTAGGACGTTCTTCCTCGTTCATTGTTTTATAGTCTTCCATAAATGTACTAACTGTTTTAGCAACATCATCAATCATTGCCATATTAAGTTTAAGTAATTTACTTTCGTCTGTATCTACTTGCAATGCTTGTAGCCATGATTCGTCAAGTGCGTTTTCGCTGTCAATAAGAACAACAAAAATACCTTGTTGTTGTGCGTACTTTACAATGTTACCTGACACAATGTAGGATTTACCTGCGCCTGATTCTCCTGCAAATACACTTACTTTACCTAGCGGAATACCTTTTTGAAAGTCGCCACTTAGCAAGTAATTGAGTGCAAAGTTGCCTGTACTGATCCAGTCTGTTGGATCGTTAAAGCCTGCACTCATACCCGTAATAGATTTTGTCAACGAATTACGGAACTTCGTTGGATCGAATGTTTTACTAGCCATTAAATTCTCCTATAAAGCTGAGCAACTAAAAAGGGTTGCATCTTGTAAAAGCAACCCTTTTAGCTTACATGTATTAACCTTGACGTGAACGGATCATTGCAAGAATGTCTTGTGCTCCGCCGGCCGCCGCAGGTTCAGCTGCTGCTTCTTCAGTTGACTTAAAAGGAACATCTTCAGCTACTGTTGGTGCGGCTGTTGGTGTTGGTGCGGCTGCTGGAGCACTTTGGCTAGTAGCAGTTGCACCTACACTTGCTGCTTTAGTAGGATCACCTGTACGTGCTTGCATACCTGCTGGACGGAAGTATTGACTCCAACGATCTGCATCGTATGCTTCACCGTCTACTGACGCTTCAAACATTTCCTGCATTACTTTGAGTTCAACCTCTCCTGGCTTCTTAGGAAGGAAGTCATCTAGATTAAACAACCCATGTGCATTGACAGCAGCCATTTCAGTATCACCTAGTGGACGATCACGTCGTGCCCAGTTTGATGTTGAATAATCTGCATAGCCGCCTTTACTTGTTTTGTTAAGACGGAAGTCTACACCTGCCGTGTAATCTGTTGGCAATTCTTCCATATCTGGATCCATAAGTGCCTGTTTGATAATCTGGAAGATTTGTGGACCAATGATAAATCGACGAATTGGATTCTCCGGTGATTGATCATCGGCTAGCGGATTATCTGTTACAAAGCCTTGGAAGATGTACGAACGCTTTTTCCAGTACTTACGACCCATGTCTTCGAGTGACGGGTCTTTAAACCAGCCACGTACTTCTTGTAGAATGTTACAGCTTTCGCCATACATTTCCATACATGGAATTTGTACTTGTACTGGACGTGAATCAGTTTCACCTTTAACGCCTGCAAATGGTAGTTTAATTACCAAACGTTCTTTCCAGAAAAATGTGTTATCTGGGTTGCCATCAGGTAGGAAACGGAAAGTTGCGCTTTCGCCTTCTTTAATATTCCAAAATGGGTAAATTGGGTTTGGTCCGCTTGGACCTGATGAATTACCGCTTGCGCGGGTTTCTTGTTCTTTGAGTTTTGCTCGGATTTCTGCTAATGATGCCATAGTGCCTTTTCTCCTATATGTTTTGCCTATGTTAGAACAACTAATGTTGCTCTTGTGCCTAAAATGTGTAGCACTCTTATATACTACACGACATTATTTATCTTGTCAAGTGTTTTTTTAAAAATAATTTTTTCGTTAGTAGACAGCCAATCTACTAGCTTTTTGTAAACGTGTTGATGTACTTCTTTGCTAAGATGATTTGTACTATTTACAAATCGGTCTGACTCAACATCTTGAAATTTATCTTTTACTATGTAAACGTTTTTGGTACTGTTAACTTCGATTAAACATTCATTTAGATCATCGAAAATTGGAATAATCAATACATTGTTAAATTTATTTCCTAATTCTCTTAAGAATAAAATTATTTTAATAATTTCTGTATCAGTATATGTTGAATGAAATATATAATTTTGAAAAAAAGCTCTTATAAATTTTTTATGTTTTTTATATACTGCAATGTTAGTGTCAGCACCTATATGTTTTATAAGATATTGGTCGAGTGGAGTTTTTAAAAAACTAAAGTTAAATCTCGAAGTGTCACTTACAAAGAATATGAGGTCTATGTTAGTAGTGTCGCATTCTTTTATTTTGTTAAGAAGTAGAGATATTTGATAATCAGGTCCTGAGCCACCTAGAGCAAAATTTTGTACTTTATAATCTTGTTTAAGTAAAGTGGGCCAAGAATATTTGCATTGAGGGAACTCATGCGCAAAACTGTCTCCAAAAATCCATACTTCTTTTGTCATACATTATTTAAAAGAAAACAGTATGTAGAATTTATATTCCGGCTAATCTGTATAAATCTGTTTGGCTAACGTCGAGTGTATTGTCTGTTAGTTGTGGTTCTTCTTCTTTGTAGCCCATTACTTCTGATACACGATTGTTAATCTTTTCTAGGAATTGCTTTGCAGGATTAATGAAGTGTTCACCATAATCCTTTTCTACCATAGTAAGTATTGCTGTTTCACCTTTTGGAAACTGTCCTGTTGTGTAATCAAAGTAACTTAGTATAAACTCGCCTAATGGTGTCTTTTGTTCTTCTGATGCTAATACTATCTCGTCAGTATCGTCTTCGTTCTTTTTACAACTGCCTGGTTCGCCGGCTGTTTTGCCTGGTACTCTTGAGTAGCCTTTCCAACACTTGTCGTAAATTGCGCTGTTACCGTGTCTTTCGCCTTCTTCAATTTCTTCTTCAGTCATCTCTAGTGTAGTCCAACTTTGGTTACCACACTCTTCACATACGTCATTGCTTTCACTAAACTGACCCATCATTTCTTCAAATGCATCTTCAATAGCTTGTTCATCTGTTGTACCTGAACGTGTAGTCCAGCCACTGTTTAATTCTTTACCAATGCGCTGTACTTCCATATCCATGTCGCCAGTTTCTAAACCTTTTTTGCGAATCTCATTATACAAGCATACTCTAGGTTCATTTAAGCAATCATTACCAATTCGATTGGCTCGCATTTCGTCATAACCATTATGTTGAAGTATAGTAGTTAACAACTGTACATCACGTTCGTACTGAGCAAAGTCTTCTTGACGACCTTTCATGAATTGGTTAAACTTATCTTTAATCCAATCAATAGGACCTTCTTCTAAATCTTCTGGTCCTACTTCTGTTGCTGTTGTTGCTTCACTTACTAATTTATAAATGTATGGAAACACATCTGATAATTCTTCGTTAAACTGTTTAATAGTTAACTCGTCAATCCAATTTTCTTTTATATCGTCTGGAACATCTTCAAACACTGGAGTTTCAAAACCATTTATAGACTCTTTATAGTAAGATTCTTTTTGAAGGTTATTAATTTCTTTCTTAATAAAATTTGCTCTTTCTTTAACAACTTCAACGTATTCGGAAAGACTCTCGGCCATTACGCTCGAGCGTCCCATATAGGTTTTAAATTTTCGGAGTTTAGCAAGCTCTTCACTTAGACTAGTAATATGCTTACCAAAATCATCATATGGCTTACCGCCTTCTGCTACATGACGAGTCATTGCTCTTGCGCCGCTTAGATGCTTAAATGGATATTTAAATCTTTCACCTTCTGCATTTTCAACGTATATAGCACCTATTTTTTGGCTACGTGCTGTTGCGTTTTCTGTGTTAATTGCTTCAGTGTGCTTAATAGACAACTTTGCACTTCCTATTTTTTGGAAACTTGTCTTATTAGTTCCGTACATCTTTGATTCTGCCATTTGTTGATCCCCAGTGCGGTTGGTTGCTAAAAAATTATAATCACGTTTGTTTAAATTTGATTTTGTTATATTTCTTGTATCGAAATTTAACATACGTTTTTTACTGAACTGACGAAGTTCTCTTAAGAAGTCATACCATTTATTGCGTGTCATCGAGTCTTCGTTAGCAACAAAATCGTCACCATACATTACATTCAGACTATCTTCGTCAATTGAAATACTTACCTTGCCTAAAACAGTATCGGCTTCTTTATATTCAAAGTCAAAAAATCTAGCTTGGCTAGGAACATTTGTTACTTTTCCTTCTTCATCACCGATAGTGACGTTAGGAAAGCGTCCTCTAACTTTATTAAATAAATCGTCTGCTATTGTTTCAAGGTTTATCATAATATTATTTATCAATAATTACTGCTAACAAATATAGGCATGGGTGCATCGTAATCGTCTAAATCCTCTGCTTGGTTAAAGGTGTTGTATACTCGCGGATCCCAATCTTTGAGTACAGCCATCATTCGTAATGCTAATAATGTTGCACTAACTAAATCGTCACCTAATCCTGACTTAGCTTGATAACTTGATCCTGTTGCAACAAACCCTTTAAGTTCTGATATCAATGGTTTACTATGTATACGCATCTTATCGTTCTCAATCATAGTTTTTAACCGACTACATGCTGTAATCTTAGTACCATGTGTAGTGTTAAATCCTTTACGGAACTTGCGTACATGTCCTTTGCGCATAGGTTCACTTACAAACAACCCGGGAATATTCTCTTCACCAAAATCGTTAATAACTAACAAACATGCTTCGCCAATGCCATTATTTTCTACACTCCAGTATATACCATTTGTATTATTAGTTTCTTGTTGCAAGTATTTGCAAATATCAGCAAGTACTCTAATTTGCCCTGGGATAGCAGTTTGATTGTGCTGCCACTCTGCCACTTGTTCGTAACTAGGCAATTCAAACACTTGTATAGCAGCGTTGTCTCCACCTGTACCCATACTTGGATCTAGTGCTACTGCATATGTATACTGACTGGTAGGTTTTTTATACCAGCGTGTTTGCCCCATATTGAGTATAGGCGATACACCTTCCATAACAGCGAGTCTTAAACTATTAATAAGTGTTTCGTCAAATACTAAGAATTCACAGCCGTATTCACGTCTAAACTTTTCTTCGCCAATACGTCCAATTTCTTCTTCTTTCCACTTGTCATCTCTGTCAGGATGTTCGTGCCATTCAGCAACATAACTATGGAAGCCGTTTGAACCTAGTTCTTGTTCATTGCCATGTGCGTCAAACTTTTCTTCAGCTTGTTTCCAAATAGTAGCAAACGTATCTTCATCACTGTTAGGTGTACTTGTAATAATAGCTCTACCACCTGTTGCTAGTGTAGGCGAGATTGAAGTCCAAAATTCTTCAGCAATGTTAGGTTGCACAAATGCAAACTCGTCACAGTATAATAATGATATACTCATACCACGTCCTGTATTGCCTGTTGTTGTTTGTGCTACAATGCGTGAACCGTTTTCAAATTCAATTGATTGTTTGTTATAACTGACAACACCTGCTCTAATATGATCTGGACAACTTTCATATACAAAACGTATACGTGACATAATCTCTTGCGCACCTGTGTATTTGTGTGCTGCTACAAGAATAGTTTGATCAGGTTTAAACATAGCATACCATGCTAGATAGATACTAGCACACGTAGTTTTGCCTGTTTGTCTAGGCATCATATTAATGTTAAAGCGGAAGTTGTGATAACTGTGCATCAAACGTAGCTGATACTCGTAAGGATCAAACAACAATTTGCCTTTTACAGGATGCTGAATAAATGCAAATGATCTTGCAAAGTGTAAGTATCCTTCGTCAGGATCCATGCACTTCATAAGTTCTTCAACTTGCTCGTTTGTATAAGTTTCTTGTTTATTGGCTTTCTTAATAAGAACGCCATCTAATGATGCTGCCATTATTTTTTTCCAATATTAATCGTAAATAAACGGATCTTTTTTTTCTATTTCTTTTAAACGTTTACGATATCGTATTTCTGATTTTATACGTTCAATAATATCTTTAATAAATTTT
>Ga0233432_10002195_pt1 | contig 18230 bp, 16 predicted proteins | sample SI_122_August201_6_FD_179870 | JGI IMG/M metagenome (GOLD analysis project Ga0233432, IMG submission 179870) | Seawater microbial communities from Saanich Inlet, British Columbia, Canada - SI_122_August2016_10_MG | ecosystem: Environmental > Aquatic > Marine > Inlet | place: Canada: British...
TGGTCTCAACGCTGGTTGCCTCTGTGGATTCGGCGGTTGCAAAGCTGCCTTGACGTGCCCCTCGCCCCAGTGCCGCTTTTGGGTGGGTAAGATCGATCGGCTTCAAGATCGATGCGTTCGATCGGTTTCAAGATCGATCTGTTCGATTGGTTTCAAGATCGTTTAATGAGATCAGCATCAAGGTGGCTCAGCCATCATTAAAAAATCAGCTGGAGGGCGCGCATGAGTACGGGATTTGCCAAAACATTGCTAAATCGAGAAGTCTTGGCGCTGTCCTGTGGGGCAATGATCGGTTGGAGTTGGGTTTTGCTGACCGGCGAGTGGTTGGCCCGCGCCGGGACGCTGGGCACGATGGTGGCGTTTGTGATTGGGTCAGGCATCGTGCTGCTGATCAGTTTGACCTATGCCGAACTCGCCGCGGCAATGCCGTTAACGGGTGGTGAACATCACTACACTAAGCGGGCGCTTGGCTACACGGCGTCCTTTGTTGCGAGCTGGGCGGTGGTGGTTGCGTATGTCACGGTCTGCGTTTTCGAGTCGGCTGCGCTGCCGACGGCGCTCGAATATCTATTTCCAAATTTAGCCGTTGGTTTGCTCTGGGAAGTAGCGGATTCACCAGTTTATCTCTCGATGGTGTTGATTGGCGCGCTGGCCACCGCGCTGATGACCTATATTAACTACCTGGGGATTCGGTTTGCTGCCTTTGTTCAAACGGTGATCACAATTCTGTTTATTACCGTTGGGCTCTTGTTTTTTTTCGGCGTGAGCCTCCACCCGTCTCCCAACCCTCCAGTGCCGCAGTGGACAAACGGCATCCCGGGTATTTTGAGCGTTCTGGTCATGGTGCCCGCCTTGATGGTTGGGTTCGACGTGATTCCGCAGAGTGCTGAAGAGATCAATTTGCCGCCGAATCGAATTGGGCGGCTCCTCGTGTTGTCGGTTGGACTTGCGGGCGCTTGGTATATTGCCATCTCTCTCGCGGTTGGCAGCGCACTGACCTTCGATGGGCTCGACGCCTCGACGATGCCGACAGCGGATGCAATGGCTGCGGTTTGGGGAAGTTCGCTGATGGGGCAGATCATGCTGCTGGCCGGTGTGGGTGGGATCTTAACCAGTTGGAACGCGTTTATAATTGGCGGCAGCCGTATTCTCTATGCCCTCTCCGCATCGGGCATGATCCCTCGTGTATTTTCACGATTGCATCCTAAATACCAAACGCCTTATGTGAGCATTCTCACCATTGGCGCGCTGAGCTTGTTGTCGCCGTTATTTGGGCGTGCGGTTTTGGTTTGGTTAGTGGATGCGGGTAGCTTTGCCATTGTTGTGGCGTATTTGCTGGTCGTGGTGTCTTTTTTAAAGCTGCGACGGGCTGAGCCCTCGATGTCTCGACCATTTCGAGTGCCGCTGGGCGGTCTCGTCGGCGCGTTAGCGCTGGTCCTAACGTTTTGCTTGTTACTGCTGTATTTGCCAGGCAGTCCGGCTGCATTGCTTTGGCCCGAGGAGTGGTTAATGTTGCTGGTTTCGGGGGCAGTGGGCGCGGTGTTTTATTGGCGAGGCCCTGCTCGGCGGCAAGCGACTCAGGCTGCAAAATGACAGCGCGCGGGTTGCAGGTGCCCTGAAGGCCCCTTAAAGTAGAGCGCTGTCATCGCTTAATGAACAAGTGCATTGAGCGAATTTTGAACCAAGTCGAATTTAATGCAATTAAGGAACTGAACATGGGTGAGGTATATATCGTTGAAGCGTGCAGGAGTGCGATTGGTAAGCGCGGCAAAGGGCTCGCGGGCTTAAAGCCAGCAGATCTATTAGGAAAAGTCCAAAAAGCGGCGCTTGATCGTGCTGGCATCAATCCTGCGGAAATCGATCAGGTTGTGGGGGGGTGCGTCTCTCAAGTGGGTGAGCAGTCCTTTAACATTGCTCGGATTGCCTGGCTCTCACAAGGCTTGCCCTTAGAAGTCGCCTCAACCACCGTTGATTCGCAGTGCGGGTCGAGCCAGCAAGCGACGTCCATGGCGGCCTCAATGATTGGTGCGGGGATTGAAGAGGTTGTGATGAGTTGCGGCGTTGAAATGATGAGCCGGGTACCACTGGGTTCGAATATGAAAGATGGCTCGCCAATGGGCGAGTCCTACACCCAGCATTATCAACCCACGAGTCAGTTTATGGGTGCGGCAATGATTGCTGAAGAGTATCAAATTACGCGCGGCGATACGGATCAATTCGGATTAGAGAGCCAACAAAAGGCCATTCAAGCTTGGGCTGAAGGTCGGTTTGACCGAGAAGTTGCGACCATTGAGGCGCCTATTTTGAACGAAAAGTTTGAGCCAACCGGCGAGATGCGGGTTGTTGATCGCGATGAAGGCCTTCGTGAAACAACGCTTGAGTCGCTTGCAGGTTTGAACGCGGTGCCGGGTCAAGAGATCCACACGGCCGGTTCCAGCTCGCAAGTATCTGATGGTGCAGCGGCGGTCATCATGGCCAGTGGACCCGCGTGCGAGCGATTGGGGTTGAAACCGCGTGCAAAGATCAAAGCCACGACGCTGGTCGGCGTCGATCCGGTCACGATGCTAAAAGGTCCAATTCCTGCGACGCGTAAAGTGCTCGAGCGTGCGGGCCTTTCCTTGGAGGATATTGATGTCTTTGAGGTGAATGAGGCGTTTGCTTCGGTGGTCCTTGCTTGGGAGAAAGACCTTGGGGTCGATCACAGTAAAGTGAATGTGAATGGCGGCGCGATTGCCTTGGGTCATCCAACGGGCAGCACCGGTGCGCGCTTAATCACCACAGCCCTGCACGAACTCGAGCGTACTGGCGGACGATATGCTTTGATCGCGATGTGTTGTGGCGGCGGGATTGGCACCGGCACCATTATAGAGCGGCTAGATTAGGAAAGACGCTAGCCCAGTGCCAGTAGGCGCTGGGCTGGATTTTTTAAGGCGTCCAAAGTTGGCTGCATCGTTACGGAAGGCTGTTTGAGAGCCCAAATGTTCAGGCGACCTGTTCACCCGATGCGAGTAAGCGTTGCTTCAAATCCTTCAGCTGTTCCCATAGTGCGCCAGGCACCTTCTCTCCAAAGCTTTCGTAGTAAGCTTCAATCAGCGGGATCTCTGCTAACCAGCCATCGATATCCACCTTCAGTAACGTAGAGATAGCGTCATCTGACAGATTGAGGTCTGTGAAGTTAATGCCATCGAGGGTGGGAAGGCGCCCGATGGGCGTATCAATGGCTTCAGCGCGCCCTGCGCAGCGCTCAAAAACCCATTCTAGAACGCGGGCATTTTCTCCGAACCCGGGCCAAACAAAGCCGCCATCATCGTCTTTGCGGAACCAATTCACATAAAAGATCTTGGGTAATTGTGCCCCAGGCGTCTGACCAATGTTGATCCAGTGCTGCCAATAGTCGGCCATGTTATAGCCGCAGAAAGGGAGCATTGCCATGGGGTCGCGTCGCAGTTCGCCGATTTTGCCAGCGGCTGCCGCGGTTTTTTCAGAGGATACAATCGAGCCGAAGAAAGTGCCTTGGGCCCAGTCTTTTGCTTCGTTCACCAAGGGTACGACGGATGCTCGACGGCCCCCAAACAGGATTGCGCTGATGGGAACGCCTTTTAAGTCTTCCCATTCATCGGCAATGGCAGGGCATTGAGCCGCCGACACGGTGAAGCGCGCATTTGGGTGCGCCGCTGGGGTTCCGCTGTCGGGGGTCCAGGGGTTGCCAAGCCAATCGGTTAACCGTGCTGGCAGTTCCGGGGTCATCCCTTCCCACCAAATATCACCATCCTCGGTTTCAGCAACGTTGGTAAAGATACAGTTGCCATGAAGAGCTGCCATTGCATTGGGGTTGGTTTCCATCCCCGTTCCTGGCGCAACGCCAAAAAAACCGGCTTCGGGATTAATGGCGTAAAGCTGGCCATCATCCCCAAATTTCATCCAGCAGATATCATCACCGACGGTCTCAACGGTCCAGCCTGGAATGCTGGGTACCAGCATCGCGAGATTGGTTTTGCCGCACGCACTTGGGAAAGCGCCAGCGACATAACGGTATTCACCTTCTGCATTGGTGAGTTTCAAAATGAGCATGTGCTCGGCCAACCAGCCTTCTTGTTTGGCCATCGCGGAGGCGATTCGAAGTGCAAAACATTTTTTACCCAGCAAAGCGTTGCCGCCATAGCCCGAGCCAAAACTCCAAATTTCTCGTGTTTCGGGAAAATGCGCGACGTACAGGTTCTCAGGGTTGCAAGGCCAAGCAGCGCTCGCTGCGCCCTCTAGTACGGGCTGCCCAACCGAATGCAAACAGGGTACGAACGCACCGTCAGTGCCGAGTTCCGTAAGGACCGCCCGCCCCACCCGCGTCATAATATGCATGCTGGCAACGACATAAGGCGAATCTGAAATTTCAACACCGATATGAGCGATGGGGGAGCCTACTGGTCCCATGCTGAAGGGAATGACGTACATCGTTCGGCCGCGCATGCAGCCTTTAAACAGGTCGGTCAGGGTGCTGCGCATTTGATCCGGATCAGCCCAATGGTTGGTGGGGCCCGCATCCGCCTCTTGCGCGCTACAAATAAAGGTTCTGCTTTCCACTCGGGCAACATCAGCTGGGTCTGATCGGACAAGATAACTGTTAGGACGGATTGCGGCATTCAGTGGTTTTGCCACGCCCGCGTCGGTGAGCGCGGTCATCATTCGACTATATTCTTCGGGGCTGCCATCGCAAAGAACCAACTCGTCTGGTTCGCACAGGGCTTTGATCTCTTCAATCCATCGATTTAGGCGGGGGTGTTGCGTCATAATATCGGGTCCATAGTCAGCTTTTTGCTTCGGCTTTTGGCCTTCGCAGTTCGGCCCCAGAAGTTCTCCGGGGCCGTTTACCTGCCTGTCATTAAAACAGGATCATCCGGCCTTGGCGACCCTATTTTGGGGGAGCTAGCGTGGCCTTTTTAGGATCAAAGCAGGATAGGTCGCCGACGATAACAAGGCTGAAAGCAATAAAAAAAAGAATAAAAGTGGAATAATATATTCTTAATGCTCAACAATTAGGTGTGGGCGATTTCGACATAGTTGGTCCCCATAACCACCCGATTGGCGACCCTGCTAGACAGTTTTAGCTGGGACGTTGAGGAACCGCGTAAAACCTCTACAATAGGCGCTTTTCTCCCAGTCCTTTGCACGAGTGCCATCAATGTCAACAAATTCCCGTCAAGGCTTGTTCGACTATCAACCCTATTGGGCGGAATGCTTCGGAACGGCGCCCTTCTTACCGACCTCGAGGGCTGAAATGGATGCCCTTGGTTGGGATCAGTGCGATGTGATTATCGTGACTGGCGACGCCTATGTTGATCACCCAAGTTTTGGTATGGCAGTGATCGGCCGCGTACTGGAGTCGCACGGCTTTAGAGTCGGGATTATCGCCCAGCCGGATTGGCAATCGGTGGCGCCCTTCCAAGCGTTGGGTGAGCCCAGTCTGTATTTCGGTGTGGCAGCCGGCAACATGGACTCCTTGATTAATCATTACACGGCCGACCGAAAACGAAGAAACGATGATGCCTACTCACCAGCGGGTGCGCCCGGTCTGCGGCCGGACCGAGCGGTGATTGTTTATGCCCAACGCTGCCGTGAGGCTTATGGGCAGGTTCCATTGGTCATCGGGTCGATCGAGGCCAGTCTGCGGCGAATTGCACATTACGATTATTGGAGCGACAAAGTGCGGCGCTCTATTTTGCTCGACTCAGGTGCGGACCTTTTGTTGTACGGCAATGCTGAGCGAGCGCTGGTTGAGATGACGCACCGGCTTGCCGCTGGGGACACGATTAAAGACCTCAAAGATATTCGAGGAACAGCCTTTGTGACCTCAACGCTGCCAAAAGCGTACTCGGTGATTGATGAGAGCCAACTGCCTGAGGCCAAGGTCGCAGAAGGCGCGTCTGTGCAGTTGATCGCGCGGTCTGGTCCGATGGCGCAACCTTTGCCGTCAGAACAGCCTGCTTTCAAACCTAATGTCAGAATTAAGCCGAAAGCCGTGGATGAGATACTGCAGCCGTTACCCACGAAGGTGCTGAGTTATATTCAATTGCCGAGCTTTGAGTCTGCTAAAGCGGACGATTTACTCTACGCGCACGCTTCTCGCATTTTGCACCGCGAGACGAACCCCTTAAATGCAAAGCCACTGGTGCAACAGCACGGCAATCGGTGGGTTTGGCTTAACCCGCCACCCATCCCGCTGTCGACACCAGAAATTGATCGGGTTTTTGAATTGCCCTATCAACGGGTGCCACATCCCCGTTACGGCGATGCCAAGATCCCAGCGTACGACATGATTCGGTTTTCGGTGAACATTATGCGGGGCTGTTTCGGGGGCTGCAGTTTCTGTTCGATCACAGAACATGAAGGTCGGATTATTCAAAGTCGCAGCGAAGCGTCTATCCTCAATGAGATTGAACAAATTCGAGATAAAACCCCTGGTTTTACTGGGGTCATCTCGGACCTAGGTGGGCCAACAGCGAATATGTGGCGGCTGGCGTGTAAAGACCGCGCGATCGAGGCCAGTTGTAAACGACCTTCTTGCGTCTATCCCGGGATTTGTAAGAATTTGAATACGGATCAAACCCCGTTGATTGGCTTGTACCGAAAGGCGCGGGCAATCCCGGGTGTGAAAAAGGTCTTGATTGCCTCTGGCCTGCGCTACGACCTGGCGGTTGAAACACCAGAGTATGTTGAAGAATTGGTGAAGCACCACGTCGGCGGTTATCTCAAAATTGCGCCGGAACATACCGAAAGTGGGCCGTTATCTAAGATGATGAAGCCGGGCATTGGCACTTATGATGCCTTTAAGGCCTTGTTTGATCGGTTCTCCGCCGAGGCTGAAAAAGAGCAATATCTCATCCCCTATTTTATTGCTGGCCATCCTGGCACCACTGATGAAGACATGATGAATCTTGCTCTGTGGTTAAAGTCCAATGGCTTTCGGGCAGATCAAGTGCAGTCGTTTTATCCGTCGCCGATGGCAACAGCGACTGCGATGTACCATAGTGGCTCTGACCCGTTGCACCGGGTGGGACGTCGCGCTGTGCCAGTTGAAAGTGTTAAGAAACCGGAGCAACGCCGATTGCATAAGGCATTCTTGAGATATCACGATGCCACTAATTGGCCGATGTTAAGACAAGCGCTCCGGCGGATGGGACGCGCAGATTTAATTGGCAATACGCGCGCTCATCTGGTGCCGCGAACCCAGTTTGGGGGTCCCATCGCGATGGGACAACCCTTCAAAACCCAGCATTTGGGTTTGCCGAAAGTGCCGAAAGTGCCGAGGCATCGCGCAAAAGCCAAGCCGAAGCCATCTGGGCGCCGCTAGGTTAACCCCAATTTAAACTGCGTCGCCGAGGGCGAGGTGATCCCGCAGTTCGCGTTTCAAGAATTTACCGCTCGCATTGCGGGGCAGGGGGGCTTCCAAAATCCAGAGGTAGCGGGGGATTTTGTGCTTTGCCATAAGCGTTGCACAGAAGCTACGAATATCGTCAGGGGTGGCAGGTTGGTTTGGCTTTAAGTAGATCGCCGCGCCAACTTCTTCGCCCAGTCGATCGTCCGGCACGCCAAATACGCTGCACTCCGCGAGCGCGTCAATTTGGAACAAGACGCTTTCAACCTCAGAGCAGTAGATGTTTTCACCGCCGCGCAAGACCATGTCCTTGACCCGGTCGACGATGAAAATAAACCCGGTGTCATCAATGGTTGCAACATCCCCCGTATGCAGCCAGCCCTCTGTGATCGACTCCTTGGTCGCCTCGACTCGGTTTAAATACCCTTTAATAACGGGCGCGCCTCGAACGAGCAGTTCCCCTGGGGTACCGTGCGTCTGATTGCCCTCGCTATCGATTGTTTTGACTTCAAAGGACGGCATCGCTGGACCACAGCTATCAGGCTTGTCGACAAAGAAATCGCCGCCAACGGAGGTGATGATGCCGCAGGTTTCGGTCATGCCATAGCCCGTGCTGGGCCGAGCGTTGGTGATGGAGTGATCGATTTTTCCAACGAGGTCGGGTTGCAATTGCGCGCCGCCACCTCCGACCGAAATGAGGCTCGAGGTGTCATATTTATCGAAATCTGGGTGGGTAATTAATTCTCGACTCATGACCGGTACGCCGGTCAGGTTCGTCACCTTTTCGCGTTCGATCAATGCCAAGGCGGCGCCAGCATCCCACTTGTACATGTGCACCAATTTGCCGCCCCCAAGGGTCATGGCGTGCGCAAGACAATTGTTGGCGGTGACGTGGAACAAGGGCGTTGTAACCAGTGCGGATCCGGGAGGTGCCGTGGTCGGGTCCGGTAGGGGCGTGCCCTTAACAAGGTGCATGGTTTGGGCGAGGCAACCGCTCCAAAACCCCATGTTGAGAATGTTATGAACGCAACCGCGATGGGTTTGTTGCGCACCTTTGGGTCGTCCCGTGGTGCCGGAGGTATAAAAGATGCAAGCATCACTGTCAGGATCAATAACCAGATCAGGCAGGCTTGGTTCGCTCTGCATGATTGATTCGAAGGGCGTCACCCAGTCTCGGGCCTCACAACGAATCCCCACGACGGGTAAGTCTGAATAGTGCGCCCTAAGGCCTTCAAAGCGTGCCAATCGTTCCTCGTCGGCAAACAACAGTTTTGGACTCGCATCCTTCAAGGCGTAGTCCATTTCGTCTTCAACCCACCAGGCATTCATCCCGACAACGGTGAGCCCGGATGAGACCACGGCCCAATAGCATTGCATCCACTCTGGGAAATTACGCAGGGCAATCGCAACCCGATCCCCTGGTTTTAAGCCCGATGCCCGCATCCAAGCGGCCATTCGATTAACGCGGTCGTGGGTCTCTCCGTAAGTTAACGTTTCATCATCGAACACCAAGTAGGGCCGCTCTGCAAAGGCTAGCGAGCTTAGCCATACCTCGCGAAGCGATGGCGGCGCTGCTTTAAAGGTGCGCATTGGGAAGCCGCGAACGTCGATTTCTTCAATCTCAAAGGCGCCCCCTGGCCCGGTCATTTCAACCCATACTTTTTTTAACACGTCGTACATAACAACCACCGTCTCGCAGAAATAAATAGAACTGGGCTAAGATAGGGGTTTACCTGAAACGATGCAAACTGAAATGGAAAGCCTCTTTAAAGATCTTGTTGTCATTGATGCCGCCTCGTTTGTTGCGGGCCCGGGTGCTGCGACCATTTTTGCCGATTTTGGCGCTCGGGTGATCAAGGTCGAGGCGCCCGCGGGCGATGCCTATCGACTGCTGCATGGCCGGCATCGATTTGACTTTAATTGGGCGCTGACATCCCGGCACAAAGAGGCGATCTCGGTGGATCTCAACACCGAGGCGGGTCGCGACATCCTTCATCAGTTGATTCAAACCGCTGATATCTTTGTGCACAATTTTAGATCCGATCAAATCGATCGCTATGATGTAGCCTACGAGCGTCTCCGAGGTTTAAATCCGCGTTTAATTTATGGTCAATTAACCGGCTTTGGAACGAAGGGCCCAGATGCCGATAAACGCGGTTACGATACGACCGCCTGGTGGTCGAGTGCGGGCATTTTAGACTTGATGAAAAAAGGACAAACCGCGCCAAACTTCCCGGTGGGCGGGGTTGGCGATCATGCGTCTGCGATGACCCTGTTTGCGGGCATCACGATGGCGCTGTATCAGCGCGAGAAAACAGGGCTTGGTGATGCGGTTGAAACCTCACTCGTGGCGAATGGGGCTTGGTCGAACGGAATGCATTTGCAGGGCGCGATCGCTGGATTTGATCTGAGTAAGATATTGGAAGAAAAAGGGTATCGCTCGCCTTTTGCGATGATTTATGAAACTGCAGATCATCGGTTCTTGGTTTTGGTTTCGCCAAATCCAGATAAAGAGTGGCCCGCGATTGCCCGCGCCCTGGGGCACCCTGAATGGTTAGAAGACCCACGGTTTGTCACGTTGCGCGCCATCATGAAACAGCGAGATGAGGTTCGGCAGTTGTTTCAAGATGCGATCGGCGCCCTTACGATGATCGAGGCTTGCCAGGCGCTGGATGCTGAGTCCTTGAGTTACAGCGTGATCGAAAAAATCTCCGAAGTGGTTCAAAGCGCGCAGCTTATTGAAAATGAAGTGATCATTGAAACGCATTCGGAGGATCCCGATTTCCAGTGGACGGTTGCCAATCCCATCAAACTGTCATCGTTGACCCATCGTCCGGTTGGAGACCCGCCAAAGTTGGGTGAACACACCTATGCCATCTTGAAAGACTTGGGCCTATCCGAGGCGCGGATCGATGAATTGATTGCCTCGAAGGTGGTGCGCCTCAGTCAGGCCGTTGATCCCGCTTCATAACCATTCATCGTTAGAACCGCTTTGCCGATCACAGCGCGTGACTGTAGTGATGTCATGGCGGCAATGCCGTCTTCTAGGGGGTAGGTTTTATGAATATACGGATCGATAAGGCCGTCACATAACAGCTGGAACACCGCATCCCGACAGGCTTGGCCCAGCGCAGGATCGCGCCGACCAATTTCTCCCGCGCGAACCCCAATCACTGAAATCTGCTTAATCAGAATGTGATTTACGGCGGCTTTGGGCCAGACGCCACTTGTAAAGCCAATCGATAAGAGACGCCCGCCCCAATTAATACACCGCATGGATTCATCAAAAACGCTACCGCCTACAGGATCAAAAATCACATCCGCGCCGTTGCCGTCAGTTAAAGCCTTCACGGTTTCTCGGAAACCGCCGAGGCGACCATCGGCTTGCGTGTAGTTAATCACGCCGTCCACGCCGCGCGCTTCGAGCACGCGCAGTTTTTCATCCGTGCCGGCCGTTGCGATGACGCGCGCGCCAAAATACTGTCCTAAATCGGCCGCGGCCATCCCCACCCCACCGGCTGCACCGTGAACCAACAGGGTTTCTGATGCGGCCAATTGGCCTCGGACTTTCAGGGCGACATAGGCGGTTAAGTAGGCGGTTGCGTACCCTGCCGCTTTGGCGAAGCTCACATGCTCTGGCAGCACGCGGACACTTTCGACGGGCACGTTGGCATGCTCGCTGAAGCCGCCAAACCGGGTGCCTGCAACGACGCGGTCGCCGGCCTTAAGATGTAGGACGCCTGGCCCCACCTTGGAGACTAAGCCTGAGAATTCTCCTCCTGGGGCAAAGGGCATCGGCGGCTTAAACTGATATCGACCCTGGATCATAAGGATGTCTGGAAAGTTGACGGCGCATGCCTTGATTTCAATTTGAACTTCACCGGGCGCGGGATCTGCCAACGTCATCTCAACGAGGGTTAATCCATCAATAGAATCGGCTATTTCGTGACATAAAAAGGATCGGGTTTTCATCAGGACTCGCTGAGGATTGAGGGCCGGCAAAAGATATCATAAAACTGCAACGCCCCGAGGCTTGCCCTTAAATTTTTCGACGCGGGGGAACAGCCGGTGGTGCGCCTGCAGTTAGAGGAAGAGGCTTTAGATTTAGAGACAAGGCAACCTTTAGGAATCGGGTTAACTGCCGACCCTGTATCGGCGATAGAGGATCTTCGTTCCGGGTTTAGATTCGGGACTTTGGCTTACGCGGTCAAACTTGCTTGGAGAAGGGCTAAGGACCACGCTAGATTGCCCTTGTTTGACCTAGCCTTGCCCAACAACGGGTAACCGAGTTGTCAGGGCGAGCCTCGCCACGCTCAGTGACAAAATCAGGCAGGTCGATCGAGATGGCCGCAACCGATAGAATTTCACCGCTTAATGGGGTTATGGTTTAATCTTCGTGAAGATGAAACAAGGAGTTGGAATGATCGAGGGCATTGATGAGGCCACTGTTACGGCATGGATTAGATCCAAGATTCCTGATTTGGCAGACCCAGTTGAGTATGACTTGATTACGGGTGGGCACTCGAACCTAACCTATCGTTGTCGTGATGCGCAGGGGCAATGCTATGTGCTGCGTCGGCCGCCTTTAGGGCATGTCCTTGAAAGCGCTCATGATATGAGTCGCGAACATAAAATTATCCATGCCTTGCAAGGCAATACGGTGCCAGTCCCGAAGACCTACGGCTTGTGTCAGGATGCAAGCGTCAATGGCGCCGATTTTTACGTGATGGGGTTTGTTGATGGCTTGGTGCTAAATGATAGTGTTGTGGGTGAACAGGTGCAGGTCAGTCATCGGACGGCTCTCAGTGAACATGTCGTGAATATTCTGTGCGATCTGCACGAGGTCGATGTCGACGGCATTGGGCTGGGTGATCTCGGGCGCAAAGAGGCTTATCTGTCCCGGCAGTTGAATCGATGGACCAAACAATGGGTCGCCTCGAAAACCCACCCCATTCCAGAAATGGAAGCCAGCCAACAATTACTCGCCGAGCGGATGCCTGAGCAGATTGGGTCGAGCATTGTTCATGGGGATTTTAGGTTGGGTAATATGATTGTCTCTGATGATCGGGTTAAAGCGATTCTAGATTGGGAACTGTGCACATTGGGGGATCCCCTTGCTGATGTTGGCTATTTGCTCAACAACTGGGTCAGTCCTGGCGAGATCGAGGCCCCCGGAGAGGGCGATCAATCGCCCACAGCGGTTGGCGGATATCTGTCTCGGGACGCCCTTTGCGATATTTACCAAGCTCGGACGGGACGAGATTTATCACAGATCAATTACTACCGCGCGTTCCAGCACTGGCGGTTGGCGGCCATTGGGCAGGGCGTTTACAAGCGTTATCTGATGGGCGCCATGGGCGAGTCAAGAGACGTGGATTTAGAGAAACAAAAACTGGGTGTGACGCGACGTGCTGAAGCGGCGCTTGCGTTGCTTGAAGCTTAAGACGGCCTGTTTCGGGTCGCCTTGGTCTCGGGTTTTGGCCAGGTCTCAGTGAAGATTGCGTCTTGAGTGACCCATGGCCATTAAGCGTTGTGCTGCGAGTTTGCCAATATCCGAGTCTTTTGTGGTTTGGATCAGTCCAGTGTAGAGGTTTTTTGCAGACTCTAAGTCGCCCCGCAATTCTCTAATGTTGGCCAATTGTAATTTAAGCGCCGCTTGGTTCGGCCGAAGCAAGCGCTGCTGCTCAAGGCACAGTTCTGCTGCCTGCCAAGCACGGCCGCGCCAAAACCCTTGTTTTAGGTTTTCGATCAAACGCATGAGCAGATCGCGCCGGTTGGCCGCTTCAAGGTGGGCCGCTTCAAGCGTTGCGCCGGGGCCGAGGTTCTGGCGAAGCAAAGTTTGGCAGTCTGATTGGCTCAGCGCGCGGCCTGCAAAAGGGTCAATTAAAATATTGTCCTGCTCAGGGAAGCGAATTAAGAAGTGTCCTGGGAAGTTGATGCCGGTTGCGGCAATGCCAACCCGTTCTGCAACGGACAAATAAATCAGTGCAAGGGTAATCGGGATACCGCGTCGCACTGCGAGCACGCGGTTCAGATAACTGTTTTCGGCAAGACCATACGCTTGGGTATTGCCCATAAATTGCTGTGTGTTGGCAAGGAATGAGACTAATTGTTCTGCTCCGATAGGCTGTACCGTTGCTAGGAAATCGTCCGCAAGGGTGTCCAAATGGCGAAGACAACCCTCAAGGTCAATGTCTTGGGCTTGATGTTCTGCTGCAAACAATAGCGCCAATCGGTCTAGCGGCAGGTCCTCATCATTCAAAAGGCAAAGCGCTTCTATCTTTGTTCGAGTGGTTGACATACGTTCACTTTACAAGAGATCTTGGGCTATGCAAGTTGGCAGTGGCTGCAAACGCGCAGTTGTTTATCAAGGAGTAATAGCCTCATGGCTTTAACTTTGTATCATGTTCCTGGCTCCCGATCGCTTCGAGTGATTTGGTTGTGTCTCGAGTTGGATCTGCCTTTGACCATTGAAACCATCGATTTTTCGTCAAAGTTTCGGAATTCTGAAGGCTGGCGGGCGCTCAGTCCAACTGGAAAAGTGCCGGTCCTGCGCGACGATGGCTTTACGATGTTTGAATCGGGCGCAATGTTGCAGTATCTACTCGATGCTTATGGCTCGGGCCGACTCCAACCCGCAGCGGGTACCCAAGCAGCTGCAATGTTTCAGCAATGGAGCTGGTTTGCGGAGGCGACTTTTGCGAGGCCCTTAGGCGATATTGCACAGCATACCGTTGTGCGTCCTGAAGCCCAGCGGATACCGGCCGTCGTCGATGATGCTCGGCAGCGGGCGAGCATCTGTTTGCAAGCCCTTGAGGTGGGAATGGGCACAGGGCCTTATTTGCTAGGGAACGCCTTTTCGGCGGCAGACGTCAATATGGGCTACTCGTTGGTGCTCGCCGAACGGTTTGGGTTGATCGGGCCCGGTTTGAGTCGGGTTGTTGCCTATTTCGATGTGCTCAAAACACGGCCGCAATTTGTGAAAGCGTTAACGTTATAACGCGAGTTTCATGCTGAAGTTTCAGTCGCCCTTTTTGAGGATCCTGGCTGGCGGTGTCTCAGCAGCTTGTCACCGGCAGCTTTTATTGGGGTTCATCAGGATGTTTAATCTGACAGACCGTTTTGCGTGCCGGGCCGCGCGGCTTGAGCTTGCTTTAAGTTGAGTTTCCGCGCTTTGCGTTTTTCCTGATCTGTACGTGCGGCATCGCCAATGTGGGCCTCGCCCCGAGCCTTAGCGAGCTGGACTTGTTTTTCGCGTTCGGCAAATCGCGCTTGTTGATCGCTCGTTAATTGCCCGATGCAGTACCGACAGGACAAACCCTGTGTATAAGACGCTAACCTCAAATCAGTCTCGGTTAATGGCCGGCGACAGGCATGACACTGGGTGTAGCCCGCAGGTTGTAAGTCATGATCAACCGCCACACGCTCATCGAAGACGAAACAAGCCCCCTGCCAGAGCGACTCTGCCTTTGGCACAGTTTCCAAATACTTCAGGATTCCGCCATCAAGGTGATAAACCTCAGAGTATCCTTGCGACTTGAGGTAGGCCGTTGATTTTTCGCATCGAATACCGCCTGTGCAAAACATCGCAATTTTCTGATCCTTGTTGGCCGGCAGTGTGCGCGCGGCGTAATCGGGAAAGTCGCGAAAGGACTGGGTTTCTGGGTTCAAAGCGCCTTGAAAGGTACCCACTTCGACTTCGTAATCATTGCGCGTATCGATCAACATCACGGAGGGGTCTTGAATCAACGCGTTCCAGTCTTCTGCCGCGACGTACTTGCCAGCATCGTGAGCGGGGTCTAGGTCGGGTTGGCCCATGGTGACGATTTCTTTTTTTAGCTTCACCTTTGCGCGCAGGAACGGTGCCCCGGCGCAGTAGGATTCTTTGGTTTGCAGATTGCGCAGGCGCGGATCTTCTCGGATGGCGTCAAATAGCTGATCTGTTTCGCGCCGCGAGCCTGCAACGGTGCCATTAATTCCTTCCGGGGCGACCAACATCGTGCCCAAGATATTAAAGCGGCCGACTAACCTTAGTAGTGTCTTTCGCAGTGTTTCAGGCGATTCTATTCTGGCAAAGAGGTAAAAGGCCGAGACCACAAAGGGTTCGGCGGCGCCGGCGTCATGGGGCATCGAGTGGCGCTCCCGAAAAATGATTCAGGGCTGTAAAAGCGGTTACCGGATGACGTTTTAATTTAGTGAGCTGCCGAGTCGGTTCACCAATGCCGACGAGTGCTGCGATCGCATGGTCGGTTGGAATGCCTAAAAGATGCTTGGCTTCGGGCTCTGTATGGCTGAGAAAGGTTGTGAGGACCCCGCCTAAACCTTCATTGCGCGCAGCGAGCAGGATGTTCCAGACAAAGGGGTAGATAGAGGCGCCAGCGATCACGCCAACGCGGTCGAGATCCTTGTCGAACGCGGTCACAAGGTTCAAATCGACGGTAACCACCAGCACAACCGGCGCTTGCGTGAGTTGTCCGGTAAAGGGCATGTCAGGAGACATAGCGTCGATGCTGGCCTGGGTCACGGTGGAGGGTGAAATGCTGTTGAAAGGCGTTTCGCCGGCGACTGCCATGGCTTTGTAAGCTTGGATTGTGGGCGCCATGAGGGCTTGTAAATCAGCTCTCAACGCGGGCTCCGTGATCACCAAGACTTTCCAGCCCTGGCGATTACCGCCACTGGGGGCAAATCTGGCATGATCTAATATCCGGTACAGGGTGTCATTCGAGATGACGCGATCTGTAAAGGATCGTGCCGCAAAGGTGGTTTTCATGACCTCGTAAGTTTCCATCAGGTTGCCTCCAGATTGGCGGTTCAGGCTCGGTTATTATCGCTCAATCTATTCGAGATTGGCATCTTTGCATGGGCTTGGTTGATCCACCGGCTGACTAGGACCGCGAGAGCGACAGTGATAGCATCTAAAGGGAAAGCGTGGCATGCCGAAGGTTTGGTAAAAGATTTTATAAAAGGTTTGCGCGACAGGTCGAGCCAAAGCGGGGAGCGCCAATAAGCCCGGCTTGGTCAGCTGTTATGCAATGAGTGTAATGGGTTTATTGGCAGATAAAGATTTGAGGAGAAGCAATGTTAAAGTCAGGGGATACAGCGCCAGCATTTTCGCTACCGGATCAGTCGGGTAATCTGATTAGTTTGGCGGACTTTATCAGTAGCCGTGCTTTGGTTTTGTACTTTTATCCAGCCGATTTCACGCCAGGATGAACGAAACAAGCTTGTGGCATACGTGATATGCACGAAGACTTAGAAGCTCTCTCACTGCCGGTGCTGGCGATTAGCCCTCAGAGTGAGGACAGCCATGCTCGGTTTGCGAGCCAGTACGAATTGCCGTTTCCGTTGTTAGTAGATGCCGACAAAACCGTCATCAAGGCCTATAAAGTGAATGGGCCGCTGGGGCTAGGGGTGCGTCGAGTCACTTATTTGATCAGCCCTGAGGGCGTTATTATCGATGCGCTGCAGGCAGATTTCCGAGTGAACGAACACGTGAGCTTTTTGAAACGGTTCATTGAATCTCAAGCGCGCGCGAGCGGTTAACAACACTCAGGTGGAATATAATGATAACGGTTAAGCCCTTAAAACCTCGGCTCCGAAATAGGGTTAAGCCGACCCTTGCCCGGCAAACACGGCGCGTGACCGCGGTCCTGATGGCGCTTGGCAGTTGCTTTTGGTTGCCCGCTGCACTGGGTTGGTCGGCAACGGGTCATCAATTGACCTGCGAGGTTGCGGAAAGCCAATTGACCGACTCGGTCAAGGCACGAATACAGGTGTTGATGCAGGCGCTGCCGGATGCACAGCGGGAAGATGTGTTTGAAGGCAAGGCGCTGGCGTTTGCGGACTTGTGTACTTGGGCGGATCAGGTTCGGCCCTTAAAACAGTACAGGTCGGTTGCGTCTTGGCACTATGTCAATGTTGCGCGTGATGCGTCCACCGTCAACTACGACAAGTGCGTAACGGGCTGTCTTTTAACCGCAATTGAAACCCACATTGGTTTGCTGCAACAGGCTGAGTTGTCGTCTTGGTCTCGTTTGCAATCGTTGATGTTTTTGAGTCATTGGATCGGAGATCTCCATCAACCCCTCCACGTGAGTTTTTTTGAGGATCTAGGGGGTAATCGCACACAGGTCACGGGGTATGACGATTGCGCCAATCTTCATGGCGTTTGGGATTTTTGCTTAGTGGCCACAACCGGAAAGTCACGCTCGGATCTTTTGGTCGAATTACTCGCTCTGCCTGGCGCCGACGGCTTTGATCAGGGAACTGCGCTGAGTTGGGCGCAAGAGTCTATGGATTTGGTGACCCATCCAAGGGTTCAGTACTGTCGTAAATCCGAGTCTGGGTGCGAGCCTTGGTCGACTCAGCGCTATGCCCTAAGTCCTGATTACCAAGCGATTAATTGGCCTGTGGCCAAATTGCGTCTTGCACAAGCGGGGTACCGGTTGGCGGGACTGATGAACACCTTGATGGCGGCGCCATGAAGGGACGGCGCGAGTGCGGGCGTTTAAAAGGGGGATGCGATTAAGGCCCAGGTTGAGTCGCGTCAGGCCGCCCACCCGGACGACGCTGGAGCCTGCTTTTTTGGGTTTGAGGCGTTTTAGTAGGGCAGGCGGGGCTGGGTCATGATCGCAGGGCTTTGATTCGATATTGGGCTGAAAGCCTTGTCCTGATGGTGCTCGGCGGGCAAATAATGGGCGGCGCGATTGACCTGATCGGCGTAGGCCAGACGATCGCAAGACGCGGTCCGATTAAGCGGCTTTTAACAGAGGTGGTCAGGGTTAATAAAGCGTTGATAATCAACAGTTGAGAATCATAGGGGAGTTAAGGATGTCGAAAAACGCGATTTGGATCACGGGTA
>Ga0233432_10002196_pt1 | contig 18230 bp, 20 predicted proteins | sample SI_122_August201_6_FD_179870 | JGI IMG/M metagenome (GOLD analysis project Ga0233432, IMG submission 179870) | Seawater microbial communities from Saanich Inlet, British Columbia, Canada - SI_122_August2016_10_MG | ecosystem: Environmental > Aquatic > Marine > Inlet | place: Canada: British...
ATAATATGTATTGTATATTTGCTTTACTAATAGCGGATGTTACACTGGGAGAAGGGGAAATTAAAATCTCAAAACAACCTGTGAAAGGTGGATTTGGTGGTAAACTGGAAATTGTGAAAACCTCTTCGACTAAAATTAGATTATTTAAAATTTCATATGGTCCTTATAATGATGATGAAAATTATTATCAATTAAAAGGTTTTTGGAATGATACTAGAACACATACAATTGAAAAAGATTTTCATACTGCCTTTGATGATATAAAAAAAAATTTAAATATTTTGGTTACTTATTGGGATAATGGGACTTGGAATTCTACCGCAACAAATATTAACCAAGCAGGCATTGGTATATCACATATATATGGTGCTTTTTCTATAAATTACGATGATGCAACAAAACAAGGGTATATTGTTGACGCAAAAATAGAACAAGCTAATAAGACATTGAAAGAAGAAATTAAAAAATTAAATGATGATCAAGCAAAAAAAAGTATTTTAATTAATTATTTAACGGATGATATAACAGAATTACAAAATCAAGTTAAAACAAAAGATCAAATTATAAAAACAAAAGATGAAAGGGCTTCGGAACAGGAGGAAGAAGCAATACTTAGCTTAACACAAGCCCTTGATAAAATAAAGGAGAAACAGAACATTATAGCCAATTTAGAAGCACAAAACAAATTAAGCGCCAATAATATTGAACTATTAAAGAAACAAAAAACTTTACATGTTAAAGAAACAGAAAATACCGTTCGCAATTTAAATGCCACCATCGATAAACAAATAATGGATATTAGTTCAAATAGTAAAAAAATTAAAGATTTGGAAAAAAATTTAAGCAATATGACCAGAGCCAGAGATTCTTATAAAGATGAATATGACAGAATAAAAAAGAAATTAGATGATTTGGAAAATAATCCACCTGAAGACGCAAAATGGAAAGAAATTTACAGATTAAGATGGTTGGAGGTAAAGGAAGAAATTAAAATAAAAGATGCCACAATACTTAAATTAAATAATGAAATTACTGGATTAAAACTTGATATTACTTTTGGTAATACATCCGGTGCTAAATTAGCACAGGATAAAATTAAATTAAATGATAAAATAAAACAATTAGAAAAAGAAAAAATACAATTGAAAAAAGAAGTTGCAGATCAAAAGGTGGAAGTTTCATATCATATAGATGAACGTTGGAAAGAACAACAAGCTTGTAAATCAGTAAAAGCCAAAGTAAAAGAATTAGAAGAAAAGATAACATTACAAAAAAATACTATAGATTCTCAAAAATTATTAATAGACGGTAATCAAGGTAATTGTGATGATTTACAAGAAAGAATTGAGGATTTGAGTCGCAATGTTGCGACAAATATGGGGTTACTATATGAGGAAATGATGAAATACAATAAATTATTTGATCAATCAAATAATTTCCTTATTGATAGATGGATCCCTGATTCAAGTTCATATATACTTTTTACTTTTAACAGTGAACCCAAATTTACAAGTTGCGTTTTTCGTGTTACAGAGTGGTTGAGTAAACCAACGATGAGTTGTGGTGTATATCAAAACCCCCCTGGGGGTAGTAGTAAATGGGCTATTTTTTGGACAGTATATAAAAGAGAGGGTTTTGATAATACTAAGAAAACGGTTATTGCTATGGTAAAAGTTAGATATTCTTCTAGGGCTATTCGTGCCACAGATGCAAGATATGGCTATTCGTCTTTAGATCTTCATCAATTTATCGCCAGAACAAATCAACCACAATATATGAGTGAAATTGTGGAAATATTTGATGGTGGAACTGGGGGCGATACCAGAGTTGTGGGTTCTGAAACAGGCGCGTCAACAACAGTGGGTTATGGTATTTCTGACATTATGGGTATTTATTATTAAATTTATTTTCTACTTCAATTATTAATTTATTAATTTCAATAGATACTTCACGTTCTATTTCTTTTTTTTCAAATGGTGTTAGAAATGTGGTTTTTCTAACAGGTGTTTTAATTAATTTTAATACTGGTTCTGGTCTTGGACTTACTCCTAATACCGGTGTTGATTTAACTTTTCTTAATGGAGACCTTCTTTCAATAGTAGGAGGAGAAGGTGTATTACCCCTTAAAGATAATCCTGTTTGAATTCTCAATAATCTATGACGGGGACTTATTTTTTTCATTGATGATTTTGGACTTGACAATTCTCCATCACTAGAACTATCTGTATCACTTCCTATACTTATTCTTAAATTCTCAAACGCGGAACGTGCTAATATGGATGACATTGTTAAAATATAATATATTATAATAATAATTATTATATTTTCAATTTAATTAAAAAATATGCTTATTTTCCCAAATAATAGTTCCTAATATAATACCTAGTGTTCCACCTACTATTGTTTGTTGGACAGTATGACAACCATATCTTACTCTACTATACATTACAGATAACGCAAACACAATTAAACCAAATTGTATTAAAGCCTTTAACATTTCATTTATAAACATTTCATTTACTTGTAGAAATAAAATAGTAGAGAAAATAGATGCACTCTGTGAATGTCCGGACGGCATGCCATAACTGGTAGCTTTTTTTCCGTTTTTATATATACCACAATTTTTTGCGCCTTTTGGCCTAGTACCCGTTCCTAAAATAAAATATTTCTTATTACCCATTAATGGTTTAGATATTTTATATTTCGTAATATGATTTAACGCATCACAACATATTAATGCTATAAAAAAATATAAATAATCGTGGTCTTGTAAAATCCAGGTTAATAAAAACATTATAAAATTCATAAGAACAGGAGATGCTCTAAAAAAAAAATCAATAAATTTTAAGTCAAAAATATTAACCATATATTATAATAATATATATAATTATTTGGTATGTCTTTTAAATAAACACCCATGTACAGATAGATTTTCTATGTCAGTTATTTTGCTTGGATCTTGGTGATCTAAATCTTTCATCCATAATTTTAAAATACAAAAAGCTCGCTTTGGTGATATTGTCATTCCATTTACTGATTCTAAAAATTTTTTATCATTTGATATAGTTTCTCCCATTATTACCTGGGATACAATTCTCCATATATCTGCAATATGTTTATTACCTATTTTAAATGAAAAACACCCACCATTTTTATTTGCTGGATCCTCCCACAACGGAATTATTCCATCCCTCATCAAAAATAACATACAATTTTTTATCATTTGGTCTGGGACAGAATTTACAAGTGCGATAGCTTCTTCCGCTGAAGATATACGTGCTATTTTTCTGTAACTTTTCAATGTCCAATCTGTATCATGGGGCAAATGTGCCCATAATGTCCAATTATCATATAACGGGTGAACATCTTCTGACGTAGATTCTTCCATCAGACTTGTTTGATAATCAGCGTTTATTTGTATCTGTGGGGGTTCCATATTATAAATAATAATTATTCTTTATTATTTATATCAATTTAATTAATTATATTATACTTTGATAAACCATTCTCTTTAAATAAATGAATACTTTGATTTTCATCTATTTGAAATAAATTTATATTATTATCAATTATATGTAATTTATATTTTTCATCTAAAATCATAGCATAAAATTTTTCTAAATACCATTTTAAAAATTTCTTATCTAGTATCATATTAAAATTTAAATAAAATGGTTTTAATTTCTCATGAATTGACGTTCTTTCGCCATTTTGTTCTATTTCTACTTGTATAAATATTGGTTCACATTTTTCAAATTCATCATTTTCAATATTATTTTTTTCATTTATTATTTTATAATATTCCATATTATCATCATCTTTATGGATTACAATTTCTAAATCAAAATCTTCATTATATTCATACCAATCTTTTAATTTCTTACATTTAAATGTTGTTCCGTCCTTAATTTTATAACCCATATATGTCGTTTCAGGTAATTCTTGTTCTTTTAAAGACAACATATTTATATCATCATAGCCTTTTTTCACTTTGTGATATTTCAGTTTCATATAATGATATCCTTTTATTGTATTCCAAAACATACATTTTCCTAAATCCGGATTAATAATGCTTATTATTCCTACCGTACTCGCAATACCAATTAAACTTATTCCCCCATAATATATAAATTCACTTAACATTTTATGTAATATATAATTATTTTTTTAATATTTAAAATAATTATATTATTCAACATATTCGGGGTATTTATTTTTTACTCGCTGAAAAAATACAGGTCCTTTATCTGGACCCAATTTAGCCACAGTTCTTTGAATTAATTTTCTTATACATTTATTTATATCTCTTTCGCTTTTTTCTTGTAAACATACATCTCCTTGATTTAAAAAATATGCTGCTTCGTGTGATTCATTCATATTAGATAAAATATAAAATATACCATTCATATCACTTCTTTTTCCATCTGATATAGGATTACCCATATCATAATCAGAACCTAATTCTGGAGAATATTTTCTCCTCTTATGATCCACAGCTGCTTCATTTACACCCGGTATTTTTATTCTTCTATTGGTATATCTGTGAATTCTATCAAGAATTTCTTGTTGTCTAGGATCTAAAAATTTATATATTTTATGATCTTCACCATCGGGTGGTCTATCTATTTTTTTTTTAGATTCCTCTTTATCATCTTCTTGATGTTCATGATGATGATGACCACTACCACTACCATGTCTATGTTTGTGTGGGTGGTGGTTTGGATCTGGTTTATTTGGATTATGATCATCAGCACTTTTTCTTTTCAATTGACCAGTAGTTGGATCTAATCCAAACATCACAAGTAATATCGCCACAATAAGTGTCATAAGAATAAATGGAATAAATACTATAATCCAAGAAACAATTCCTAAACCTGATTCACACAAATAATTTAATAGAATTGTAAATATAAAAGTTACCCATACTTTAATCAAAGCTGTATTATATAATCCCTTCATAGAATCTATTGCTATTTGTGTTATTGAAAATATCAAATATAATAATGCCGGTGGACATAATTTATTAAACAACATTGTAATATATATTATTATGATAAAAATAATACACCATTTTGTAATTTTCCTAATTCTTCCCCAATATCTTCATTTTCTAAGAATTCAAAAATAATTCCATTATTTAAATCAGTTGTATAATATTTTATACCAGATAATTCAATTTCTTCAACATCATATTCTTCATCATCATCTTCTTCTTCTTCTTCATCTAATTCTTCATCTTCTTCTTCGTCTTCTTCTTCTACCTCTTCTTCTTCTTCTTCTAATTCCTCATCTTCTTCTTCTAATTCCTCATCTTGTTCTTCTTCTTCTAATTCCACATCTTCTTCTTCTTCTTCTTCTTCTTCTTCTTCTAATTCCTCATCTTCTTCTTCTTCTTCTTCTTCTTCTTCATCTTCTTCATCTTCTTCATCTTCTTCATCTTCTTCTTTTGCATTATTACATATATTAGTAATTTCTTCATCATCTTCATCATCTTCTTCGTTATATGATTCTTCATTAAAGACTGAAAATTCATTATTAATTTTTATTTTTTTTGTATCATTTAAATCATTGAGTAAATTATCATATGAGTTTACTTTTTTCACATCAATTGCTAAATTATTCAATAAATTTCCAAAACTCTCTTTTTTGTCACCATCTTCGTTAATTAATATTTTTTTTCTAGTATTACTAAATAAATTAACTTGTTGTGTCATGGGGTTAGCATAAGTATTATCTAATTCTTCATCGTCCTCACTATCTTCTTCACTCGTGCTTGCATAATTAATACCCCACAAAGATAGACTTGCGTTAACTTCTGTAGCATTTCTTTTAACATTATTTGCGGTTACTTTTTCATCAAGATCTTGTGTTATATCTATATAATTTTTAGGTATTTCACAAATTTCCAATTCTAATTTACTATCTACAGCATTTTCAATATTATTTTCAAAATGTTGGCGCTTTAAATTTTTATTTTCTTTTTTTAACTCATCATTTTCTTTAACTATATTTTGGACATATGGCATATTTAGTAACATTTTTTCAAAAGCATTTTTTTCAACAAAAAAATTTCCCAAATGATTATTTAATACATTATTGATATCGTCTAATATTAGTTTTACCTGTGGTGTAGAACATTCAATTTCCAAACGTTTCATATAATTTAACTATATATTCTCCGTTTAATATCATTTTTTATATTATTTTATTTATTTATAATGAATACCGAAAGATATAAACAAATAATAAAATTAGTTAGAAACCAAACCAATTATACTGAAGAAGAATCTATTGAAAAATTAAAAAATTGGAATAATGATTATATGAGTGTTATTAAAGAATATTTAAATCCGGATTTTCAAAATAAAAAAAAAGAAGAGAAAAAACTATCAACAAATCAAAGAATGATGTTAGAAATAAGAAATTTCATGGATGATGCTAGTCAAACATATATAAATGGTAAGAATGGAATTGAGACAAATGGTGAAAAATTACAAAAACAATTAATGATTAATGCAGCAAATCAACGTTATAAAAATAAAACAGAAAAAAAGTAATTTAATTAATACAATAAATAATAATATTAAATAATTAATCTAATATTATTAGAAATGAATGATAGGGGATATTTAAAAGTTATTTTAGGACCAATGTTTTCTGGAAAAACCACAGAATTGATTAGAATTTATAGACGTTATTCTGCTTGTGATGTTCCTGTATGTGTTATAAATCATGTTTCAGATAAAACAAGATATTCTACTGAAAATATGTCTTCTCATAACCGTGAAGAAATAACGAGTTATAATTTTGAAAAACTATATCATTGTCTTAAAGAAAATTTTGTCCATAAAGTAAAAGTAATTTTGATTAACGAAGGACAGTTTTTTGAAGATTTAATTGAAGTAACTGATATATTAGTCAATGTATATAAAAAAGAAGTTTATGTATGTGGATTAGACGGAGATTTTAAAAGACAAAAATTTGGTAAAATATTAGATCTTATACCTAATTGCGATGATGTTGTAAAATTAAAAGCATTATGTAGAAATTGTTGTAAATCAGATGCTTTATTTACTTATAGATTATCAAAAGAAAAAGAACAAACCTTAGTAGGTGTTGATAACTATATTTCATTATGTAGAAAATGTTATAATGAAAATGGAAAAGAAAGACATTTACAAAAAAAACCGATAAAAGATTTAAAAAAAGTATTTAAATCAAATATAGAATTATAACACTATAATCAATGCCGCCTAAAAAACGTGGAAGAAAACCTAAGAAAAAGGTTGAAATAGAGATAAAAGAAAAAACCAAAATCCCTAAAAAAAGAGGAAGAAAACCCAAGGGGGGAAAAATTGTAACAAATAAAATAATAAAAAAAGATGAAGAATATATTAAACCAAATATTATATTACATTTAAAATGTAATTCGCATAATTTAAATCAAACAACTAATTTAATTTCTATGAATAATTATAATCCTGATGTATGTTCCCCAGAAGCATTTAATGTTACTAATAATAATAAAATGACCGGATTACAATTTAATGAAATAAAAAAAAACAAAAAAAATATACAACCGAGTGCTTTTTTAGAAAAAAAAACAAATAACGATACTGATACAGATAATAATATAAATATTAAAGACATTTGGGATAAATTGTATAAATTAAAACAAAATCTTAAAACAAATAATGTATCTGATAAAAAATCTGCTTGTTTTTGGTGTACTTTTAAATTTGATAATCCGGCTATTTATATACCCAAAGAATACATAAATAAACAAATAGAAGTATATGGTTGTTTTTGTAGCCCACAATGTGCGGTAGCTTATTTAAAAAATGAAAAAATTGATAATTCTACTAGATGGGAAAGATATTCCCTGTTAAATAATATTTATAGTTCTATTTATGATTATAAAAAGAATATTAAACCCGCCCCAAATCCTTATTATACATTAGATAAATTCTATGGAAATTTAAGTATCAATCAATACCGAAAATTATTAGAAAATCAAACATTATTAATGGTTGTAAATAAACCTATGACAAAAATTACACCCGAATTATATGAAGATAATAATGAATTACCTGACGTATTCAATAATTTAATAAATGAAAATGTTGAATCCTCCGGAAATAAATATAGATTAAAAAGAAAACTAAAACCACGCAATACACCAAAAACAAATCCAATTTTTAACTTAATCCAAAAAGTAAGTTAACGTTTTCTTGTTCGTATTCTATATTTATTTCTCCTCCTACGCGTGCGTTTTTTACGACCACCTACGTATTTTCCTGGGACCTCTTGAATTTGTACTAATGTGCCAATGGCACTTTTAGGCAACATTATTTCTTTCCATTCTTTAGCTGGATAATCTTGTAAGTACAAATAACCGTTCTCTTCGTGGTATACATAATATTGTTGTATTAAAGGAAAATCAGGATATTCTCCTTCGACCACATCTTTCATATTACTTTTAATAAAGTCTAAATGAATAACTTCTCCAACATAATTTCCTCCCCTTTTTTTACGCGTTTTTTTCTTGCGGCGCCTACCACCACCTGTTGTATCTTTTTTTCCTTTTTTCTTTGTGCCAATTGAAGGCAATGCCGCACGCATTTGTGTCCAATTGAAACGTCTCTGACTACGTTTATCACTTTGTGAATCGGTTTTTCTTGCTACTAATTTCATCAATACTTCTATTTCTCCTTCTTTTAATATTTCTTTACCATTTTTATCTATTGTTTGAACAGCCTCTTTAAACTCATCAAACTTCTCCTCCATAGCCATTTGACGCACTTTTGTTCCAGAAATAGCACCTTCATTTCTTTCCTTAAATAGTAAAACCGCCTTGTGTCCCAAATATTCTATTTCTTCTTTTAAATTTTCAAAACTTTTTACTCTATCTTCTCCTACAACAAGAATTATCCTTGTATACCCTTGATCAAGTAACCAATAACATACAGTATAAGGTGTAATATTTTTATACCACCCTCTAATATCATCATATGTTTTTTTATTAATTATTGAATCATAATATTCAGGATATAATTTTCTTAACCAATAAATTTTTTCATCAGGAGATAAAGGATTTCTATTAGTTTTTCCTTTTTCTATTTTTTTCATTCTTTCATCTACATCATCCGAATAATCTGTAGAATTAGAAGTAAATATAAATGGGTCCGCGGACCATTCCTTAGCAACATCATGAACTTGTTTTATTAAAGAACCGTGTCCTTTGTGCGGTGGTTGAAAACGTCCAAAAGTCATTACAGCTGTTAATTCAATTCCGGGTTTTCTCGTATCTTGTCCTACAGCTTTATGAGCATCTTTATCGGCAAAATATCTTTTTCGTCTCATTTCTCCCAACAATTGTTTTTTCATTTCAATATCTTTATCTAATGTTTCATCATCAACATTTTCTGGAACCAAACTAGCGGCTTTTTTTCTGCTATTTGCTCTTATAACTCTCATACTGTCTTCTTTTTCAAAAACTTTTTGTATATCTGATCTTATACGTGGTCGTTCTTTTCTATTTGAAAATCTAATTATAGAAGAAGGTTTAGACTTTCCAAATATTTCTTTACATTTTCCATTGGATCGTGGAATACTCCAATCATTTACCCAATTATAAATATCTCGTTGTTGAACCATACTATTCCCCAATAATCCTTCCCAAATACCTTGAATCATATTTTTAATAAAAGGTTTATATTTCTCTTGATTTTCTCTCCATTCTTTCTCCGGAAATCCTAGATTATTTATAGTATATTTTTCTATTTCATCATCTAAACCTGTAAAATCATATATTCTTTTTGTATCATTAAATCTAACGGCACTTTGGAATCTTTCTAAAGCAGCTATACGTGCCTTTGTTCCAGAAATTAAACCTTCGTCTCTTGGAATAACTATAAATTCTTGAATTCTATTTTGAAAATAAAATTCATCAAATGAACCTTTTATAAACCTATCTTCGCCAATAACTAAATATAAGTTAGTGTATCCTTTTTTATTAAGAAATTGTATAATATCATTTACATTTCTTATAGGATTTTCTGTATTTTTTGAATCATGAATATTTAATCCTTTAAGATCAGACCACAAACCTTTTATAATTTCTAATTTTAATTCATATTTCATAGGATTTTCATTGGCTCTGTGTGAACAAAATACTTCAGCATCTTTCATTTTTCTATAAGTTTTATCTGATCTCCACATATTCTTATTCTCAGAACCCGATGAAAAAACCCAAGGATCAGCGTTTTTTTCTTGTGCCTCTTTCATTACCCTCATTGCTAATTTTTTATGATCATAAGTGGGTGGCTGAAATCGTCCAAAACAAAAAACCGCATTTTTCTTATCAATACTAGCCATTCTTATATATAATTTATATTAAAAATGGATTAAATATAACTGAAAATATTTTTATATAAAATGGATTGTATACCTTGGGTAGAAAAATATAGACCTGTTAATTTTAATAAAATAGTCCTTGAACCAGTAAATAAAAGATTATTAACAAATATTATAAAATATAATCATTTTCCAAATTTATTATTTTACGGTCCCCCTGGAACTGGTAAAACAACAACTATAATTAATCTGGTAAATGAATATAATAAGAAAAATAATATATCTTCTAAAGGAATGTCAATACATCTAAATGCGTCGGACGATAGAGGTATTGATATAATTAGAAATCAAATAAATCAATTTGTAAATACAAAATCATTATTTTCGGATGGATTGAAATTTGTAATATTGGATGAAGTTGATTATATGACAAAAAATGCCCAACAAGCATTAAGATATTTAATACAACAATATTCTGATTCTGTAAGATTTTGTTTAATTTGTAATTATATAAGTAGAATTGAAACATCTCTCCAAAATGAATTTATTAAACTTAGATTTTGTCAATTACCAAAAAAAGATATAAATAGATTTTTGAAAGAAATAATTATTTCAGAAAAAATAATTATATCTAATAAGGAATGTGAAGCTATACAAAAATTATTTAATTCTGATATTAGAAGTATGATAAATTTTTTACAATCAAATCATAATAATATAGGATTAAATATAAAAATTATTTCAAATAAATTCTTTGAAAAAATGATCAAATGGATAAAAAATGATGAGGTAGATGTTATAATATCTAGATTAACAGAAACATCTAGAAATTATAATATAAAAATTAGTAATATTATTATGGATTTTTTAACTTATCTATTGAAAACTAAATCATATAGTTATAAAAAAGAATGGATTCAAATTATTGATTATATTACTCATAATATAAATTATCGCGGTGATTATCTAATAACATATAGTATAATTAAATTAAAAAAATTATTTATTCATTTGTAAACATTCATTATAATATTGTTTCATTCTTATCTCTAAACGGTTATGAAAATCATTGGGTGATTTAGAAAAAGGATTGAAATTATTTCTTTTTAAGGAGTATTCGGTTTTAATTATACTATTTATTGGTATAGCAATTGGCTTAGAAATTGTATTCTTTGAATATGTAGGGCAATGTTTTGTACCTTCCATCTTATGCTTTAATATTAGAAAATAAATTGATTTAAAATGAACTTAAATAATTAAATATAAAAATGTCAATTGACGATGAATGGCTTAACTTTCAAGAAAATGGTGTTTATGAAAAATTAAATAAAATAGATGAAGATGATGAAGGAAAAAAAAACCCTAAATGTTCTGATATTTATATATCTACACAAACAAAAATTGCTTTTTTGAATAGTTCTGTAGATTTAAACCGTATATTTTGGGAGTTACCTGTTTTGGAATATCATGTTCCTAAAAACGGTATAATAAAAAAACAAATGAAAATAAATTGTTTGTCTAAAGAAGATGTTATAAGTCTAGAGGAAAAAATCGTAGAAAAAAATATTAAATATGATATTATATCACAAGTTGATAACCCCAACGCAAGAAAAGTAAAATTTAAAGATATTAGAAAATTAACTAGTGGAATATGTTCAAAAGATTTAACTAGTTATAGAAAAAAACAAAGAGGGGCATTTTATAATTGTTTCGCGCTTATTTTGAGAATTTTATATAAAGAAAAATATAAAGAAATTCATGTTAAAGTGTTTAATACTGGTAAATTAGAAATCCCCGGTATCCAATATGATGATTTATTACTAGTAACATTTGATTATTTATTAAAAGTATTACAACCTTTTTATAATAATAAACTTTTAATAGATAAAAATGGCGTTGATACAGTATTAATCAATTCGAATTTTAGTTGTAATTTCTTCATTGATAGAAATATATTTTATAATAAATTAAAATACACTTATAAATTACATGTTTTATATGATCCTTGTAGTTATCCGGGAATTCAATGTAAATTTTATTATAATAAAAATAAAAAAATTCAAAATGGAGTATGTGAATGTGAAAAAAAATGCACTAAAGATAAACAAAAGAAATCAGGGAAGAAAAATAACTGTCAAGAAGTATCATTTATGATTTTTAGAACAGGTAGTATATTAATTGTTGGTCATTGTGACAAATCAATTTTAAATATTATATATAATTTTATAAAAGAAATCCTTATAAAGGAACATACAGATATATATATTAGACCGGAAGAAAAAAAGCAAAAAAATAAAAAGAAACGATTAAAAACGTTTCTGATTAAAGTTCAATAACCAATTTACAAATTTTAATGCTGTTAAATTTTCTATTTTTTCTTTACAAATATTTTCACACATTTTTTCTTTTATTAATTTTATATCAATTTTCTGATTAATGATCAATTTTTTCACAAAAATATAAATTATATTTATTTTTTTTTTATAAATTTCTATATTTTTCATATCTATTAAATATAAAAATTCTTTTATTTTTTTACAAAATAATTCATTTGTATACAAATTATTCAAAAATATTTTATTCATTATTTTTGTTGATTCTTTTTCTATCATTATTATCATTGATTTATTGTTTTTTAATTCTTCACAATCCATTGAATATAATGACATTAAAATTAATTTATTATAAATCTCTATTATATTATCTACAACAATCAAACATTTTTTTTCATTTTTTACTTGATTAAAATTCTTTCTTGTTGTATTATTTAAATCAAAGATTGTTTTTTTATATACGAATAAAGTAGCATCTTTAGAATTTAATTGAAGAAAAGAATTATTATCTTCTCCTATTTGACTTATAAATTCAATATAATATAAATAGGCTTTTTTACAATGATGCATCGTTAAATCTATATTTCTAGTATAAAGTAACAAGAATTTAAATATATGTTTTAATGTATCTATTCCTCTTTGAAATACAAATAAATAATAATTATAATTTTGGACTTGTATTATTTCTGTAGCATGTAAAATAAATTCATTAATTAACTCTATATATTGAGTAATATAAGTAGATATGTCTTTTATCAAAAGACGTTTATTATAATTTTTCAATTCGTATAATTTTTCTTTTTTATCCATATATATTATACAATTTATATTTTATCTATAAATAACTATTTAAAGCTTTTTTATCAAAAATTAAACATATAATGGCATCTGTAACTGCGGATCAGGAAAATACCAAAGAAACTAACTATAGACTCCCAGGAGGAACAACACTTCAACATTGTGCTAAACTTTCTATTGTTGAAGACAAACCCATAATGTTTGATTATTGGACATCATCTGTTGATAAATCAATTTTGGTTGGTGTTAGAGACAGTGGGGAAAAATTATTGGTTAAAAGTGAAGACGAATATACAAGTCCAATTTCTAAAATTTTTAAAAATGAAGAAGAATATATCATTATTACAGAAAATTCAATTTACGTTGTAGATTCAGGTATTCCTACAAAAAGAATTTCATAATTAAAAAATTTATATTTTTAATTATGTTTCAGACAAGTTAAAAGTTCATTTGAGATTAAATCATCATATCCATTACATCAAAACTCATTATAATAATTCTTTTAATTTATTTTTTTGATCTAAAGTTAATGACTCGGGAAATTCAACATTAAATTTTATTATTAAATTTCCTTTTTGACCATCCCTTTCAAATCCAAGTTCAGGTATTATTTTTTCAAAACCCGGATTTATTATAGTTCCACCATTATTATTTATACCTAATTCTTGACCATTTAAATATTTTATATTAAAATTAAATCCTATCAATGACTCTTTTAAAGATAAATTTTTTGTTAATAGTAAATCCAACCCGTGTCTTTTAAATTCTGTATCATTTGATATTTTTATAAAAATTTTTATATCTCCTTTACGATCATTATCTATTATATTTCCTTTTTCTCTTAATATTAACATTTCACCGTCATCTATTCCTTTTGGTATATTTACATAAATTTTTTCTTTTTCTAATTTTTTTACACCACCCATCATTATCCATCTTTCAATATTAATTGGTAATTGATAACCATTAAATGATTGTCTGAATGTTATACTCTGAGTTTTAATTATTGGAGCAGGTTTACTCATCATTCTCACATTTACCGGTCTTCCATTATGAAATATTCTCATATTTGGATTAAAAAAATCCTCTGGTGCGCCCATGTTCCCAAATATACCACCTGGTCCACCTGGTCCACCCTGACCATTAAAAAACATTTTAAATATTTCATCCATTCCACCTTCAGGAAAACCATTGGGACCAGATGAAAATTGCCTTCTTATACCACCCATATCATACATTTGTTTCTTTTCTTGATCTCCCAGCGTTTGATATGCTTCGTTTATATTTTTAAATTTTTCAGCATCACCAGTTGGTTTATCTGGATGAAATTGGAGAGAAAGTTTACGATAAGCCTTTTTTATTTCCTCTTGTGAAGAATTTTTATCAACATTTAAAACGTCGTAATAATTCATATATGAATATATTAAAAGAAAAACTTAAATATTTATTAACGAATATAATTATGAATATGTCTTTTTTAAGAAAATATCAACCACTATTTTATAAAGATTTTATAATGGAAAAGGATTACATATGCCTATTAAATACATTAAAAGATATGGATAATTTAAATATTTTAATTGTAGGTAATCACGGATCAGGTAAAACATCTTTATTAGAAGCTACAATTAAAGAATATTATAATGAATATCACCAATTAAACAATAACGATAAATTTAATAATATTTTGTATATTAATAATCTTAAAGAACAAGGTATACAATATTATAGAAATGAAGTAAAAACATTTTGTCAAACTAAATCCTTGATTCCCGGTAAAAAAAAATTTATTGTATTAGACGATATTGATAATATAAATGAACAAAGTCAGCAAGTTTTTCGTAATTGTATTGATAAATATAGTCATAATATTAATTTTATATGTTCTTGTTTAAATACACAAAAAGTTATTGATAGTATACAATCTAGATGTACTATTATTAAAATTAAACCCATACAAAAAAACTTATTAGAAAAAATCTCCTTTAATATCCAAAATAAAGAAAATATAAAAATTTCAAAAGAAGCTAATGACTTTTTAATTAATATTTCCAATAATTCAATCAGACAAATTATAAACAATTTAGAAAAATTTAAAATATTAAACCAAAAAATCAATATCAATGATGCTAAAAGTATCTGTACTAATATATCTTTTTTTGATTTCGAAATATATACAAATTTATGGATAAATAATCAATTGGAAAAATCTAGTAAATACATATTATCTCTTATAGATAAGGGTTACTCGGTTATGGATATCTTGGATGGATATTTTTCATATATTAAATTAAATAATATTATTGATGAAAATATAAAATATAAAATCATTAAAATTATATGTAAATATATTACCATATTCCATAATACTCATGAAAATTCTATCGAATTGATTTTATTCACAAATGAATTAATTAAATTAAAAAAATAAAATAATTTTCAATATATATACAATGCGTCAAATATTTAAAGAGATATTTCCATTATCAGACTTTATAGACTTTTTGAAGTTATATTGTTTATTCGAAAAACAAAATTATAAAATTTCAAATATAACTTTTAAAAAATATAAATTTGAAAATAAAATATCGGATTTTTATAAAAAATTAAAACCATATTATTTTAAATCTAAGCATTTTTATTTAGATAGAGATATTAATTATCGTAATTTTATTACCATAATCAGACAAATTTCCAAATTACATCATTTACCATTTACATCAAAAATTAAATATTCTAAATCTAGTTATGATATTGTTTATCATATATATCCAGAAAAATGGAAATAAATTGAAATATATTTATACTTATTTTATTATATTAAACAACATGAGTATAAAAAAACCAACATCAGCATATCAATATTACGTTAAACAATGGACATTTATGAATGAACAAGATAAAGCTTGGTATATTGATAAGGCAGAACAGGATAAAAAAAGATATGAAAAAGAAATATTAGAAAAAGAATTAGAAGAAGAAGAAGAAGTAAAACAACAACAAATATATTTAATGGCATATACTGGCGGATATAGTGCAGTAGGATTAGACAATGGAGCAAAATCTTACAATACAGTTGGACCAGTAGTTAAAATTATTGAATACGGCAAAGAAGAACAAGAAAAATGGGGTGTAAAAGTAAAAGCATTTGTATATAGAGACGAAAAATGGAATAATTGTAAATTTACATTACATCATAATCAAAAATATCATATACGCACACAATGGGGCGATTCCAATAAAAAAGGAGATAATATATATACATCCGGCAAAACATATAATTATAAAAAAGATAGACCGTACAATCCCATACCTAAATATAATATATGCAAAACACCACCAAAACACGTAGGTGTATCTACTCAACATTACACATCATTCGATAATACCGCGTGGACTACAAATCATTAAGTTTACCTATACAAAATTTATCTAAAATATATTAAAGTTATATAATATATTTTATTAACCCAATGATATAGCTAATAATTTGCCTATTACTGTTTTTGATCCTAAAATTTGTTTGGCATTCATGCGACAAAACCATTCATATTTAGTTCTTTTTAATAAATCATCACCATTTATTACTAAAACTCTAACATTATTAAATTTAACAGGGGCACTAGACATCAAATTTTCTAATGTTATTTCTTTTTTATCTTTATCTATTTGACCTAAAAATTTTGCTTTCCATAAAGCAACCTTTCCTTGAGAACATAATTTATTCATAAACCGTTCGGGTTTACCGTCAAATTCATATTCATTTGAATAATCATTTAATCTTTCTAAATATAGCATATATTCCTTCATAGCAGGACTATTTTTTTTACACCCCATAATATTTGTATTTGGAAAGAAAATGCTTTTATTAGATATTTCTGATTTATTAAGAGTTTCACCAACAAAACAACATTTTTTTGATAATAATTTATTATAACAGCATTTTATATCTTTTACAACTACCGAACTACTAGGCAATAACATACCACCATAATAATAAAGTAATTTTGACAATGCCAATTTACGAATGTGTGATTTTATAGGATCCGCCATCTCACCTATTTGTAAAGTCCAACTCGGAACTAATTTTAAAAAAGAATCATCATCTATTAAACAAATATTAAAATCGTCACCACAGTGTTTTATTATTGTTTCTACACATAATTTTTTATATGGTTGATTTAATTTGGCATTATTTCTTGAATAAAAACTATCCCAATTTCTAGAATTTATTTCATATTTATTATGTATCCATAATATTGGTTTTCCATTTAATATTGAATCTTCATTCAATAAATATTTATTGATATTCTCTTGATTTTGTTGTTCTACATTTAATATTTTCCATTTTTTTTTATAACGGTCGTATAAAACACCTATAGTGGTTACTAATATAAAAGCACTAAAATATTTTACCAATCCCAATGTATTCATTATATATATATAATACAATTATTTTTTTTAAGAGTTCTCCAACTGTTTTAAATATGTCCAAAATTTTTCATTACTCTTTTCTATTTCTTGATCTCTCTTTATTAAATTAAAAGCTCTTGTACTATTTACTATGTCTTCTTGTTCTTTTCTCCTATTTAAATATTCCTTGGATTGTGATAAAGATAATGGCGTCTCTTCACTATTATTTCTATGTTTTTTTAAACTATCTAAATTATCAAAACGTTTTTTATTGTAAAAATCTTCCATAGTAACTGGAACTACTGTTTCAGTATGTGCTTTTTTTAAATC
>Ga0233432_10002198_pt1 | contig 18218 bp, 16 predicted proteins | sample SI_122_August201_6_FD_179870 | JGI IMG/M metagenome (GOLD analysis project Ga0233432, IMG submission 179870) | Seawater microbial communities from Saanich Inlet, British Columbia, Canada - SI_122_August2016_10_MG | ecosystem: Environmental > Aquatic > Marine > Inlet | place: Canada: British...
TTGATTGTGGAGGGGAGATCGTGCATGGTGCCGCGGTGATAGCCAAAAAGATTCCTGAGTTGGTCGCCTTTGGCTAAGTGGCTATCATCGGGTTGGAGCTGAATACTTTGTTCGTGATGAAGGTCGAGATTGATGAGAACCACCAAAGATGGCTTTTGAGGGTCAAAAGAGTGTCTGTAGGCACCTAGAATAGCCCCGTGTTGGTTGTCGATGAAGTGTAGGTTTCCGCCTTGGCGAAGAAGGGAGTGATCTTCCATCAGTTGATTGAGATCAGAGATCTCATCATGGAACTCAACAGGGCCCTGGATGGCAACTTTACCTTGATGACCTATGAACTCAAGTTTTTGAGCTGCTCCATACTCGACTCCTTGGCACATGCCCGTGGCACCTGTGTTGAGGAGTGCAGAGACGGCGTATCGAGGAACCGTTGCACGAACATCGTAAAACTCTTGGGTAGGAGTTCCGCTATCGTGACTAGAGATAGGGAGAATAAATTTTAATCTTGGGTAATCTTCGTGCAGCTCTCTAACGAGGTTTCTCAAATCGGGAACATAGTGTTTGTCCCAAGGTGTAGCCAATAGAAGGTGAAGGCCGTGTTCGAGAACCATTGAGCGTTGCTCTTCTTTTGAGGCAAAAAGTTCTCCAAGTACAATGAGTTTAGGGTGTGTTTGATGGAGCTTGGCCATGGCCCAACGAAGAAAGTTGGGCTCAGTGCTATGTAGGTTATCGAGTCGAATCATACCTCCTGTGGCTTCAGCCATAGCTGACCAATGTAGGAGAACCCCGAGCATGTAGTCCCATATCTCTTGGCGAGTGACGGCGTCTGGGTGGTCGTAGTGGATCAGGGCTAAGTCTTCCCAAGTTAACCAGCTGTCACCATGCCAACATCCTGCTCGTTTTAGCCCATCAACTCTTTCATAGTCAGAATGAATCCATTCGGGGCATTGTTTTGCAAGGTCTGAGGTAACTCCGACATGATTGAGGACAAGGTCAAAACAGAGACCAATATTTAGATTTTTTGCTTCGTTAACGAAGTCTTCGAGGGAAGCCCCCCCTTCTTTTAGGTAGCGTTCGTCGACACCATAAAAGGACCTTGCTGAATAGGGGCTTTGGGAGGCATCCATGGGGGTGATGGGAAGGAGGTGCAGGGTGTTAAAGCCCAAGGCCTTGATTCTAGGTAAATCGGCAATCCAGTCGTCGATAGAACCTGAGATATTTGGTATGAATGAGTATAGTCGAATATTATCAAGCCCAGATGGGTCGACCATGAGGTGGGTGTAACCTTTGGGATTTGAGAGCGTCTCAGAGCCTTCTTTGTCTAATCGAGCTTTAAAGTAGTAATGCCCTGCATTCAGCCCCTCTAATTCAATGGAGGGGTAGGATGTGCCTTGGTCGTGAAGCTCTTGGTTTTCGAAAGGTAGATTTCCCATAAGGGAGAGTTCGTAGCCGTCGAGACTTGTGGGGAGGTCATGGCTGACATTCAGTTTGGCATCATGGGTGATGCGCAAGAATCTCTCTTGGCCGGCAGGGAGCTTGTTGCCTAGGCCCGTTTGGGCCGGTCGTGGAGTGGCTTCAGGGAGGTTGGGCTTCATTCGCTCTCCAGAGCTTGGTCAATCAAAGTGAATCCGCGGATGAGCTCTGCAACGCTCCAGGCCTGAGCGATACAACCAGCTGGGCGATAGGGGGCAGTGGCATCGTATACTTCTGCAACGCTACCGATACCATACTCAGGTAGGTGGTCTTGTGTGAGTGGTTGAAGTTCTTTTGCTAGCCAAGTCGCTGTTTCCGTTGGTTTGTCACTAGACTGTAGGTGAGCGTCGATGAAATGACCTAAGAGCCAAGGCCAAACAGTTCCTTGATGATAGGCGCTGTCTCGTTCATCCCCATTGCCTTCGTAGCGAGGGCGGAACATATAGTCATCGGGACTTAGGGTTCTCATGCCATAGGGGGTGAATAGCTTCTCGGTAACTTTTGATAGAGCCGATTGCTTTTGTTTTTGGCTGAGGGGGCATGAGGAGAGAGATAGAGCAAAAACCTGATTGGGGCGAAGGCACTCATCGGGTCCTTGGGGTAGAACGACGTCCGTTAGATAGCCTAATTCAGGCAGCCAGAAATTTTCAAAAAAAGAGGCTCTGGCTTGTTCATAGAGTTTGGTGATGCCAGGAAGGTCTTTTTCTGGATTGGCTGAAAGATCGAGGTAGAGATGAAGGGCGTGAATGAAAAGACCGTTGATCTCCACTGGGCAACCATTTCTAGGGGTAGCGGGGCGGCCATAGGCGTTGGCATCCATCCAGGTGAGCTGAGTTCCTGGGTTGCCGGCGGTGATGAGTCCGTTTTCGAGGAGACCGGCTTGAGGGACATTGTTGTCCATGTAGGCACGAATGATGTTAGCCATGGTTGGTAGAAGCTGCTCTCTAACGGCTTTTTTATACCCGCGTTTTTTTAATAGTTCACCAATGGCCCAAAAGAACCAAAGGGACGCGTCGATGGAATTATAGGAATGCTCACCGTCTCCAATGGCTAAATAGTTAGGGATAAGACCATTTTTTTCATGGTTGGCGTAAGCTTTTAGTACTTCGAGGGCAAGTTTAGGTTGTCCACGACCGATGGTGAGGCCAGGTAGGGCAATCATGGTATCTCTGCCCCATTCAACGAACCATGGGAAACCGGCGACGATAGATAGTTCGTTTCGTCCGTTACGGGTGAGGAACTGACGCCCTTGGTGAAGAAGGGTTTGGATTTCTTTTCTTTGACTGAGTTTGATAACGGACATCAAACCTTGTTGACGCAAAGTCATTTCGTCTTCCCAAAGTTTCTCGATGGGTTGTTCTGAGTCTTCATCATGGGTCGCCATGAGATAGACAGGTTTTTCACTGATGACTTCATAGTCGAGAACGAGGGGGCAGAAAAGGTCTTCGTGGTGGTCAAAGCCACGGTCTCTTTCTCTGTAAAACTCAATGTTTCTGAACCAGTGCCCTTCGGGTTGGCACCCAAGTTCTGCATTGGAGGATAAGTGGAGTTTGGGCATGCCCTCGTAGGGGGAGAGAGTGAAGGTGCCGTTATCTTCTGTGATGGTGGGAGAAATATGTTGGTTCTCTTTGTGAAGTGTGTGATTAACACGGTATGAGAGAAAGGGTCTGGCAACCATTTTGAGGGAGGATGGGTTGTCGGTGCTGATTTTGTACACGACTGAGTTTTTATTTTGTAACAAGCTTAGGGAGATGGTGACTTGGACTCCTTTGACTTGATAGGTCCATTCAGGACTGGGTTCATTGTTGAATGAGATGAGGTGTTCGTGCCCTTTAGGTTGAATCGCTCCTGGATAGTGGTTGGTGCTGAGTTCGATCAGTTCGCCGTCGACCAACAGCCCAAAAACCATTTTTGAGAGGGTGACGAATTTATTGTGGAGTTCGGGGAGGCTTGGAACAAGGTGCCCATGGTATTTTCGGGTGTGACAATCAGCGATGGAAGAGGAGGCGTAGCCACCAAGGCCATTAGTTTCGAGCCATTCTTTGGGAAAGGCGGTCTCTGGTTTTGAACAGATCTCTGCTGAGAATTTCATCACAAGACTCGGAGTGGGGTGAGGGAAGGCGGAAGTATAGAGGTCATCCGGGGTCCACATGATTTTTTTTTGGGGCCCAAGAACGGATTTGTTAATGGCTCATTCGCGGTTGCGGCTGTCCATGGTGATTGTGACAGGGCCATGGTTGATGAGGGAAACATCCATATCGGCGCCGAAAATGCCACATTCCACTGGTTTCTCAAGGGCATCTGCAAGGTTCTCTAAGAAATACTCGTAGAGGGGGATGGCTTTTTCTGGACGTGCAGCTTGCATGAAAGAGGGGCGATTCCCTTTTTTCGTTGAAGCATGGAGGGTGAACTGGCTGATAACAAGAATCTCACCATCGACGTCTTTGACCGAAAGGTTCATACGCCCTTCCTCGTCTCGAAAGATTCTTTGCTGAACGATTTTCTGAACCAACCATTTGACGTCGTTTCTTGTATCTGCTTCTTCTACACCGATAAGGATGAGGAGGCCTTTAGAAATACTTCCTTCTACTTTTTCCTTGATTGTGACGGAGGCTTCTTTGACTCTTTGAATGACCACACGCATAGAAAAAATTTAGAAAACCACCAAGGGGGAGATGTGTGGGATAGAACTTGTCATGTCGATATATACGGAAAAATTTAAGCCTAGTTATAGATTTGATGAATGCTAGAGGGATGTGCTTGAGCTTTAATACTGATGAAAAGAAAATATAAATGTTTAGCCTAGGTACTTAAAGCAAGCAAGTTCTATTTCTCTTGGTAAGCTCTGCGCACTTCTTCTCCAACGATGGCTAAGCCTTTTTCGACAACATCATCGGCCATGGCATAGCTAATGCGAAGGCACTCCCGCTGGTGGGTCCACTCTGGGTCATCTAAGCCAGGAAAGAAATCTTCGCCTGGGATGACGAGAACACCTTTTGCCTTCAAACGTTCGTAGAGTTCTCTTGAAGTGATGGGGCAATCAGGGCACCAGAGCCAGAGGAAGAGAGCTCCTTCTGGAACGTGAATACGGCAAGGGAGGTCTTGGACGTTGGACTCTAGGAGTTGAGAGGCATGTTCGACTTTGCGGTGATAATAAGGCCGAATGACTTCGTTGCTGAGGTGAAAAAGTTGTTGCTTTTGTAGAAGGCGTAAAGCAATCTCTGGACCCATCGAGGGTGTGGCTAAACATTGTATGGTGTTGGCTCGCCCCAAAGCTTTGATGATTTCAGGTTTAGCAATAACAATACCAGTTCGAGTTGCCGGCAGGCCAAATTTAGAGAGACTCATGCAGAGGATGACGTGCTCTTCCCAAAAAGGTTTGGCATCATTAAAAACGATTCGTGGAAAGGGTAGGCCGTAGGCGTTATCTAGGATCAGAGGGATGTTAGCGTCTCGAGTTAATTGAGAGAGGTGTCCAACTTCATCGTCAGTTAGCACGTTGCCCGTTGGATTTGTGGGGCGACTGATGCAGACGGCGGCAATATCATCTTGAATGTCATAGGCATCGGGGTTGATTCTGTATTTGAAGCGTTTGTCTCCGTGAAGTTCTATATCTGGTCGGTGAGAGCGGAAGATAGATGGGCCGACTCCAATGTCGCGGTAGCCAATGTATTCAGGGACCAAGGGAAGGTGTATTTTTTTGCCATCCCCAGCTAAAGCACTGAATAGAAGGAAGAAAGATGCTTGTGATCCAGGCGAGAGGAAAATGTTTTCAGCTCCAATGGGCCAGCCGAAGCGTGCTTTTAGTTCGGAGGCCAAAGCTTCTCGGAATGCAGGGTGCCCTTCAGGGGGGTCGTAATCACCGAGCATTCTTGAGCATAGTGCTGGAGTGTCGACGATCTCTTTCAGGCTATCACGTAGTAGGTCTTCAACTTCAGGAATGTGCGCGGGGTTACCCCCTCCTAGCATGAGGGTGTTTGAGTCAGCTTGGGCGAGGGCTTTGCCGAGGTCTTCCATGAGATTGGAGATGCCACTTTCTCCACAATATGCTTGGCCGAATGAACTTAATTCCATCACTGGAGTTTAGTTACAGGTTTAGGATGTCATGGTGTCTTAAGGTTTATTTAGACTTTATTTCCAGATAGTTTCTCGCCTATTTTTGCGCCGGCGAGAGCTAGGCCAAAAGCCAGAGCTCCTCCGAGGATGACTTTGGTGAGGGAGAAATGGAAAAACCTAGAGGGAGTGAGTAGGGTGATGGCTCCCATCGTGGAGACTGATAAAAAGGCACCCACAGCTGGCTCAAAGACTCTTAACCCAGGAGAAATGAAGCCAACGATTACGCCTCCAACGAAGAAGGCTAGGATCATACAAAAGCCTTGGAGCATGAATTGCAGACCCATTGAAACGTAACGGCCAACGATGATGTTGCCGATAAAAATGCCGATAAGAATCTCAGAGGCAATGAAGATGGCCATGGAGATGAACATCCATTTTTTTGCAAAAGGTTGGAAGGGGGTTTCGCTCATGTTAGTCCTCTAATAGGCTTGAGGCCCATTTTAGTTTTGTGTCAGTGGCTCGGGTGAAGGGTATGTTCCATTCGCGGAGGCACTCTTCGAGTGAAGGGGCCCATCGTTTGATTTGCTGGTGACTTCCTTCTAGTTCAATTTCATATCGATGTTGTTGAAGGCAGGTGCTATGGTCTAGTTCGATCATGGCTTCTTCCCAAGGGAGACGTTGTCGTTCATTGTGAAAAGACAGAAGGGGTTCGACAGAGAGAGGGCCGAATTGGTTGATGAGGTGTTGTGCTGCGGGATGGTCGATGTCGCTCAGAGAGCAGCCGAGTTGAAGCTTTGAGAGGACATCAGGAGATGTTGGAGCTTCAATTTCTGTTCGAGAACTCACACCGTCCTGTGAACTAAAAGAGGGCCCTTTGCAGGTTAAGAAGAGCTGATCATTTTCTTTGCGACAACGTAGGGCCCACAGGTTGGACCTGAGTTCTTTTTGCGGTGTGTCGAAAAAGTGATTGGTTTGCTGGAGGGTGGGCCCGTCTTGCTGAAGTTGTTTGAGAAGATTTTGGTGCCCGCTCTCGTCGATGAGCAGTTTTAGCTCAATCTCAAGGTTCCCCGTCGCCATCTTCCTCATCCTCTTCTTCGATGCGGTAATCTTCGTAGAACATTTCTTCGATGAAGCTTTGTTTGACCATCTCAAGGACACCGACGGCTTCAATACTTGTGAGTTCTAAGCCACGGGTTGTTTTTTCGATTTCTTGTAGGGCGAAATCAAATTCTTGGGGAGATTTTCGTTTACTGGGTTTGACCCTTGGTTGGCGAATTCTGTCTTTGAGGCGTTGAATGTATTGGACAACCAAGAGAAGGTCTTCTTCCCTAAGATTGGAGATAACTTCTCCGAGGTTGGCTGTTTCTCCTGCCAAGGTCCATTGATCGACCAGGTGGCAGGTGCCACAGAAAAGTTCTTTTGGGGCGAGGTTAGAGCCACAGCTGTGGCAAAGGCGGGGCCCAGTGGCTCCTTGCATCAGGATACTCCTTGGTTTTTTGAGTTAGTGAGCTCTTTGGAGCTCAATTAAAGCGTAAGGGAGATCCCCTTGGACCGAGTGAGTCTTGGACTCAGATAGCTCAGGTAGAGTTTTTCCTGCATCGAGGACTTCTTGAAGGGTGAAGACAGAACCGACGGTGGTGAGCATCATGTTTAGTCCAAATAGCCAAGGAAAGAGAGGGTCTTTGCCATCTACTTCGGCGAAGATATCTAAAATAAGGAGTTTTCCACCAGGGGCTGTGGCGCTCCATAGTTTTTGGAGTACAGACTCTAGGTCTTCGTGACGGTCTTGGTGAAGGGCACCAAAAAAGAGAACGGCATCGAAAGTTTCTTCTAAGTTTAGCTGGTGATAGTCTCCAGGAAGGAAATGGCCTCCATCAAGGCCTTGGCCTTTGATGAACTCCTCCATAGGGGAGCACAATTCTGGTTGTTCCATCAAAGTCGGCATTTTGAGCCCTTTTTCTTTTTGCAGAAGCCAAGTCCAGGTCCCGGCGCCAGCTGCAACGTCTAAGGTTTTTGCACTTGGCTCGATGTCGATCAAAGGCAAGATTGCTTTTGAGAGCATCAAGGCTCGGTTGTGCATTCCCATAAGAAAAGTTGGGGTGTCAGCTTTGGTTGGGGTGGCACCAGCCGGCGGCTCGCTTTTGACACGTTCTTCGAGGTCGTTCCATAGTGGATACATTTCCCGAGCGTAGCTCATGGACTCTATCATGGAGGCTGGGCTTTCGGGATTTAGGTAAATATTGGCGACAGGGGTCGGGCGCAGGTCGCCTTGGTCGGTGATCTCGGCCAATTCAAGTTCAACCATGGCCATCGCTAATGGTCGGAGTCGAGAGAGGGGCACCTTAAGCTCCTTGGCGGTATCCTCCAAAGGTAAGCCTTCAGGACTGATGGCTTCAAAGAGCCCCAGTTCGATAGCGGCCAAAAAAGCGCGACTCTTCCAGTAGGCAACGCTGAGTTCGATGATGGGGGTTGGGGCGATCATGGGTGGATCATAGCATCACTTACCAATGCAAAAATCCCGAAAAACGCTATCCAAAAGAGCTTCGTGACCACCCTCTTCACCAACGGACCCATCGAGGATATCTAGGAGCTCATCTAGCTCGTAAGCAGCTAGTTCTTCTTGGGGATATGGGCCAAAGAGTTGGTCCTTCAGGAGTTGGCATTTGATCTCAATCTTGTCGATGAGGTGTGATCGAATGGCCTCGAGGTTGGAAGATGGTCGGGCGCGGTGCTTTTGACTTAGCTCCTGAAGTTTGTTTTTTAGTTGAGGAAGGCCTTCTCCTGTGATGACGCTGATGCCAGAGTGAAGGCAAGGTCTTTTGCTGACATCAATCTTAGTTTCGAACCTAAGAACGGGGGCTCCTTCGGGAAGGGGGGGCCAATCGGGCTCATCCTCTCCTGAGGCGGTGAGAAGTAGGTAGGCATCGAAAGCGTGGAGTCGGTGCTGGAGCTGGCCAAGGCTGAGTCGATCGAGTTCACCCTCGATGCTTTTCAGACCAGGGCTGTCGTATAGGAGGGCTCTTTCTCTAGACTCTTCCCAGGGGTAGGGGATTAGATCTAGGGTGGTTCCTTCGATGTGAGAAATCACTGGTTGGGAACCGGGAATGAGGCATTTGATGAGACTGCTTTTTCCTGAGTTGGCTGGCCCAAGGATTAGAATTCGAAGAAGGGGAGGGGGCGTAGCAACACGTTGATCTTGGCCCTTCCAGGTTCGAGTTTTGTTCTCAAGAGCCTCTAAGCTTTCTTTCCACCGAAAGGTGTGAGCCTCAATGTCAGGCTCTTCTGGAAAGTCGATGACGGCTTCGAGGTCTCTTCTGAAGGAGAAGACGATGTCTTTGATTTCACGGTATTGGTCTCCACTTTCGCCCTTGAGAAACCCTAGGGCTTGTTGTCTTTGGGTTTCGTCGTTGGCTGAAATGAGAGCTGCTACAGATTGGGCTTCGCGTAGGTTGATGCGACCGTTGAGGTAGGCCCGACGGGTGAACTCTCCTGGAGATGCTGGGCGGATGCCCATCTCGTAGATTTTTTGCTGAAGCCGGTGAGCGAGGGATGGATTCGCCGGAATGTGAATTTCAAGAACATCTTCTCGTGTGTAGGACCTACCCTTTGGCATCGTTAGGGTTAAAGAGGGGACCTTCCAAGGGCCTAATTCCAAGGTGAGGTTTTCAGCTTGGTATTCCCCTAGCCATGGCGTTTTAAATAGTTTCTCATGAAGTTCGGGAACTTCAGGTCCACTCAGGCGAAGGGCTGTTCTGGAGGGAGATCGAGGAGAGGTGATGAGGGCACAGATGGTGTCCCTCTCCTCCATTGGAGTGCTCAGGCTGGCTGAGGTGCGACGAGACTGAGCTGATGGGAGAGGATTCCTGTGGCGCCCATGTCGATCAGCTGGTCCATGAGTGAGTGGAGTTCTTTTTGGGGAACGGCGACCTCAATGGCTAACCAAGAAGGGTCTGCCAGGCGATTGACGGTAGGAGAGGCCATTCCTGTTGAAAGAGAACAGGCTTCATTTAGTTTTGACTCGGGGAGGTTAAATTTGAGCATCACGTGGGAGCGGCCCATGAGCACCCTTCGGAGTCGTTTCGTGAGTAAATCTAAGAGGGGGCCCTTGTATCCTGACGTTGAAAAGAAGACCATCTCGCTCTCAAGAATTTCTTCACGGATTGCAAGGCGATTGGCTTTTAGGGAAGATCCGGTTTCAGTGATCTCGACGATCGCGTCAACAACACCCAGAGCAACTTGGACTTCAACGCTTCCATCGAAGTGAATGAGTTTGGCATCCATAACGCCATTTTTCTCTAGGTACTGACGAGCCACTCCGGTGTAGGAGGAGCCAATGCGTTTGCCATTGAGGCAATCTGGCCCTGTCCATTCGCTTTTTTCTGGGCTGGCCACCACCATTCTGGCTTTCCCAATATCTAGGGATAGGTGTTGGTCGACTTCAGCAGAAGCATTGTGAATCAGGTCGATGCCTGAGATGCCAAATTGGATGGCGCCTGAGGCAACGGCATTGGGGATATCTTTAGCTGGTAGAAAATAAACTTCAACCCCAAGAGCTTTGCAGACGCAAAAATCAAGACGACCTTCACGGCGAATTTTAAGGCCGGCGTCTAGCATGAGTTGAAGGACATGTTCGTAGACCCTTCCCTTTTTGGGAATGGCGAGGCGTTCGAGGTTTTGCATCAGAGATGAGAGAACATTTGATCGAGATCGGTTTTTCCTAGCTCTAGAGCCTTGAGCAGTAGGGGTGGCAAGGCATTGATGCTAGATAGGCAGGGGGTATGGCATAGAACTGCAGAGGTTCTGGCGATCCGTTTGGCTAGTTCATGTTGATCGACGTCTTCATTAAGTCTTGTGTTGAGTTCAAGTCCATCAAATTTTTCACCGAGGAAAACGGCGAGACAAAGAACGTAGTAGAAGCACTGTGAGACTTCCAGGGCGACCTCCTCGGGCCCTTGATATTCGAGGGCAAGAGCGGTCTCGAAACTCTCTTCATTGAGTTTGGGAAGGATGCTGTCTAGGCCACGGGTGAGAAGCGTTGTGGTGCTGCTTCCTTCGGGAAGGGTGCGCTTGCGCTCTTCAATGACGAGGAAAAGCTCTTCAAAAGTCATGTGGTCACCTTGGTGTTGGGTTTTGTATTGTGATGAGGGACTTGTTCCTTCCAGCCAGCCTCAGCCCTAAGAAGAGCTAGCTCAATAGCAGCGGTCATGCTCTTTCCTGAGGCCTGTCCTTTCCAGGCGATATCCCAAGCTGTACCATGATCAACAGAGGTGCGGATGATGGGTAGGCCCAAGGTATGGTTCACTCCTTGGTCGAAGGCTAACATTTTAAAGGGGATGCCGCCTTGGTCGTGGTAAAGCGCTAGGAGGATGGAGAATTTTTCTCGAAGGTTCTTTACGAAAAGGGTATCTGCTGGAAAAGGGCCTTCGATGGGGTGGCCAGTTTGCTGAAGCTTCTGAATCACGGGCTTGATGATATCTTCTTCTTCAGTTCCTAGGAGTCCATTTTCGCCGGCATGGGGGTTCAGTCCGCAAATGGCGATGGGTCTAGGGTCTCTGATTAGATCTCTGAAGCTTAGGCATTGCTCTAGTCGTCGCTGAATAAGGTTGGTGGTGATCAGGCTTGGAAGTTTGGCTAGTGGAACGTGGGTTGTGAGGTAGCCGACGTGGAATTTTTGGGAGAGGTCGCTCATCATCATCATTTCGTCGTGATTTCCGCATCGATTTGATATCCATTCGGTGTGGCCTGTAAAGGGTGTTCCTGACATCTCAATGGCTTCTTTGCTAACTGGAGCAGTCACCATGGCATCAGCTTTGTTGTTGAGGCAGATATCGGTGGCTATTTGGATGGCTTTTAGGGCGCATTCTCCAGAAGCGCCAGATGGCCGACAGCGCTCAAGGGGTTTGAAACTAGAGTTTTCGGTTGGAAAGATGGAGACTTCTTTTGTTCGCTCGCTAAGTTCTTGGGAGTATAGAAGTTTCGATTCTTCAATAATTTCCTGATCTCCCACGATGGAAATCGTGGCAAGGTCGAGAAGTTTGGGGGTGATGCCCTTCCAGCAGACTTCTGGTCCGATTCCTGCAGGGTCTCCCATTGTTAGGAGGATGTGGGGTTTTGGGCTCATTTTGAGTGGAGGAAACTACTCTAGAGCTTTGTTTTGACAGGCTTAGCCTTGAGGCTGAGCTTGGACATGTTGGCTATGTGTATCATGCGAATGATTCGTTTTAATTAGAATTGTTGGGTGTGGGGGAGCGACTTTTGATATCTAAATTTTAATTAATTGCGATATTTTAAAGATTCAGTATCAGTTGATAAGATTTAAAAACGGAATACATTGTACCTGAAACAAAAAGAACCATCGAGCGGAGGATTGTATGCAAGATTCTGATAATTTGAGAATTTATTTCACCGAAGGGGAAAAGCGTGCCATCATTTCAATGTACTTTGGAGGCATGAAATCTGACCGGCTTTTGGAGGAATATGGAATCCTGCCACAAACTTTAGGTACGTGGCTGAAGGACATAAGGAATGAAAAAAAGAAGAAAAGTTCTGCAAGAAAGGTCTTTTCATGGAGAAATCAGTCGTTTGGCAAAGGCTTAGACTTTTTAGGACGTTTTTTGAAGTAAGAATAAAAATGTCTTAACCTCAAAAGGTTGATCTGTTATAATCTATGTGAGATAGAACTATTTGAAAAATAAATCAGGGTGACGAGAAGTTCTTGGTAGAACTTGGTGAAAGATCCCAATAGTGAAATGCTCCTTTAGGGATATCATTCTCGTCTACTCTGCCTTAAACCATCTGCCAATTATTTCTGAATGCTTTTCTCTTTAACGAAGATATTTAAGGGAAGCCTACTCTTCCTAATTTTACTGGGACATCTTCATGGCGAAGATCCTTTTGATTGGGATCTTGAAGACTTGATGGAGATGGAGGTGACGTCTTCTTCTCTCATCGAACAAAAAAGTAAGGCTGTTCACGCTAATGTCACCGTGATCACCCAGCAGATGATTAAAGCCAGAGCTTACCGGAATTTGGTACAGGTACTACAGGACATCCCCGGCTTTGACTTTGCAATGGGAGAGGACGGAGGAGGTGAGTACACAACTCACAGTCTTCATCGAGGAATAGGTGGAGACAATGGGAACTCAAAGATGTTGGTCATGGTCAATGGAGTCGTTCAGAACTTCATCAACAACAATTGGTCGACTCTTTGGACCGATGAGATGTTGCTGCTCCATGTGAAAAGAATAGAGGTGATCCATGGTCCAGGTTCGGTGGCTCATGGGGCAAATGCTGTTTCGGGAATTGTTCATTTTATTCTGGATGAAGACGATGCTGCTTTAATGGGCCTAGTAGAGGGGGGCGAGAATGGTCGTCGTCGAGTTGAAGGTCGTTTCTCTCGTCCCTATGGTGATAATAACATCAATTTTGCCTTTCGTTTTGATCAAAGTGATGGGGATGGAGGTGACCGGTATGATCCAGGGAGGTATTTCTCTGGCCATAACACGCCGGCTATTCTCACTCAAAACTATAATGGTGCAGGTCTCTACGAAGAAAGTAATACGACAGGACAAACAGTCGCTCATCCCGAAGCAGGAGTTCCACTAAAATCGGGTTTTGATACTTCCCATGAAAGTTTTTCGATATTTGGTTCTGTTTCCCTCGGGCCATCCCTCGATTTCGAAACATTTTTCTGGAATAGAAAGCAGGGCTTGGCATCTTATGTGCCAGGATACGAGTATTACGCCAATGACCCGAGAAAAGACTACTCTGTCCAGATGAAAGGCTATCACCTATCTTTGAAGATGGATCACGAGTTATCTGAAGGTTCGGAGCTCACCTCTAGGCTGGTCTATCGAGTGACAGAGCAGTCGCCCGACACAGGTTTTCATTACACGTATCGTTTTTGGAACCTAAAAAAGAGCTATCACAGTTTTTCATCTCAAAGTTATTTTGAAGAAACCTATAAACGACAACTCGATGAAAGAGGTTCTCTGGTTCTTGGTTTAAAGTTAACTGGTCATCAAAAAATGCCTCAAATTGTCTCGTTGGGGTCAGAGCAGGACTCCCAAGCGGATGGAACTTTTTCATCATGGAATACCGCAAATACAGGAGGTGGTTTGAATCAGGAAGAGAACTATCAGACTTTCAGATCAGAGGAAGTTTCTCTTTTTGGAATGGTTGAACGAGGTCTAGGAGACTCTTTTGATATTTCATTTGGACTGCGCTTTGACAATAACTCCCAAGAGTATGGCAGCGTGTGGACGCCAAGGTTTGGTCTTCAATACGGGTGGACGACATCACAGACGACTAAGTTTTTGTATGGGGAAGCTTTTCGCCAACCAAGTAATTTTGAACTGTTTGATGAATTTAGAGGAAACGCTCAGCTCCAATCAGAAAAGATCAAAACATTTGAGTTACTCCATCATCTTTATTTGAGAGAAAATTTGATTCTAAAGGGGTCACTATTTTACTCCGAACTGAATGAGGTGATTGAGGTTGTAGGGGGAGGGTATCAAAACTCGGCTAGTTCCGAAATTCGAGGTTTGATGTTATCGGGAGATTTCGATTTTGGTGAAGGAATAAAAGCATATGCCAATGGTATTTACACCGAAGGAAAGGATCGCTCTAGGAGTTGGTCTGAGATCGAACACGTCGCAAAAATCAAACTGAATGCAGGAGTGGACTTTGATGCCTTGGGGACATGGGTTCACGGGCACCTGAGAGTTAATCATGTTGGCAAAACAAGAGCTCCTGCGTCAAATGCTTGGATGTGGAGAAATGAAGGTGGTTTTGCGCCAGCCTTCACGAAGTTCTCCTTGGTGCTGACGATGAAGTCTTTTTGGAAGGGGCGTTTTCAGCCCCAGTTAACGGTGGACAATCTTTTTGATGAAGATTATTACCTTTTAGGTCGACAAGATGGAAGTGGAGATGTTTCTCAGTATGATTCAACATCATTAGATCCCTCTCTAGCAAACCCAGCAGGGTTCATTCCTGCTTATCATCCCCAACGGGGCCGGTCCATCTTTTTAAATGCTAGTCTGCGTCTCTAATCATTTGAGTAGGATGATTGAGCATCTAGCTGGAGCTACCGCACTAAGGGTGTGGTGTCTCTTATTTTTCTTGGTCGGGCTGATTCTCCCAATGGAACTTCAAGGAGCTTCTGAAGATGGAGCCTACCGAATTAAAGCTTCTTATATCTTCAATTTTTTGAGATACACAACCTGGCAAGAGGACGCCGGGGGGGAGTTGCGAATAGCGGTATTGAGCTCAAGTGATTTCATGAAAACGTTTAGAGATGTTGAGAAGCAAAAAGTCTGGGATCGACGGATCAAAGTTTATGAGGTTGATAAAGTTGAAGATTTGCCAGAAGATTGTCATATATTTGTGTATATTGAAGAGAACGGAAATATGATGTTTGAAAATTTACCCAAAGGTGTTCTCACGATCACAGATCAATTGTCGGGGATCGATAAAGGAGCGATGCTCTGTTTTTTCAAAGAGAAAGATAGAATCCTCTTTGAGATCAATTATTCTCAAGTTAAGGAAAGTGGCATCAATATGTCTGCTCGATTGTTAAAGATCGCCAAAATCAAGAAGTGATCAATAAGTTGTGAGCTTAGTTTGAGAAGTTTGGCTATATAAAACTTAGGTCGAAATTGGGATGGAGCAGCTTTTGTCTTTGCACCGACCTGTAAAGCGAAGGCGATTTTTAGCAAACAGACAATAGGCCCAATGAAGGAAATGTCTCATTCCCCATATTCTAGTAGCTGGGACTAAAAAAGAAAAAAAGGTACGTGAATAGAGCTGACGAAAAACTTCGACTCCTGAGACCAATCGACCATCGTTTAGTTTTCCATGAATTTCAGTCATCAGTGTATCAAAGCTTTGCCCTGTTGTCTCGATAGAGTTAAAAGAGAGAGCAGATATATCAGTAAATATGAGACTTCCTGATTGGTCTAGTTTTCTAATAAACCCAATCTCCTTGGTGCACAAGGGGCAGTCGCCATCAAAAAAAACCTCAAAAGGAGGAAGTTTCTTCATTTTCATGGGGAGGGCAAAGCTTCGAGTTCTTTGAGAATAGCCTCTGCTTCGGCGGTCTTTTTGGCAAATTCAGGTATTTTCCCTGAGCGCTGAAGTTCCATGGCCTCAGCCATAGCTGCTTCATATCTTTTTTGTAGCTTTTTTCTTGGGTTGGATTTGAAGAACATAGAGAATCTCGGTTTGTTGTATAAAAATTATATATACTTAAAGCAGTTGGGAAACCTTTCCAAATAAAGATTGGGGTACAAATTGATTGGGCATCAAGAAAGGGCAGATTTGGATAGAAAATGTGAAAAAAGTTCATTTTGAAGGGGAAATGATACGATTGAATATTTTTTTGATTCAAGTTCCTATATTTCTAGGAAAAATTTATTCCATAATTTATAAGTGGTCACCAAATTTAGTGAAAATAGATGAATAAGAAAACAATCATTAAAAAGTTAGTCTTAGGTATGATTCTTTGGATGGGGCTGACTCATGCACTGTGGTCAGCTGAATTCAGTCTAAATCGCTACTTTAGTCATGACATGGTGATTCAAAGAAATCAGCCGATCGTCATTTCTGGAGGAGGTGATCCAGGTAAGAAAGTGAGTGTAAATTTCTCCGGAAAATCAAAAAGTGTGTTGATTGGAGAAGGTGGGAGGTGGAGTGTTGAGTTAGAAGCGATGGAAGCTAATAAAAACTCTCAGAGTCTGAAGGTTGTGTCAGGTCATGAAACAATCCTCAAAACGAACATTTTGATTGGAGACGTCATCCTTCACGCTCGACAAGCTGCGATTGATGTGTCTTTGGAAAGTACTCAAGAAGGAAAATCAGCAGCTGAGGAATATCAAAAAAACCCATGGCTTAGACATATCGGTATTGAAACGATTCCAAGCATGAAAGCCTTGAATGACTTGCCTGAAAAGGCAACAGATGGCTGGAAATCTCTCGACCGTGAAAGTGCTTTAAAAATGACAGCCTCAGCTTTTTATATTGGGCGAAAATTAGTTTCTGAAGCTGGAGTGCCCGTAGGGGTGGTGGATCTTAAGATGGGCTCAGCCTTTCCGATCAGTTGGTTGAGCCGGGAAGAGCTTGAGCAAACAGAAAAATATTATGGCAGAACTGACATCCCCGGTCAGCTTATCCGTTTTGATAAAGCACAGGAGAAAATTGATGCTGGAGAAAAAGTAGAGGCTGGAGGCAAAAGTTCTCTAACTTCTGACTTTGTTAATTACGCACTTTGTCCATCTGGTGGCTACAACGCAAGCATTGCTCCTTTAAAAGGAATGGCTTTCAAAGCGATACTTTTGCAACTGGGAAATGATTATCCATACATGGTTTACGATGATTGTATCAATAGCGACGATCCGTTTAATAAGGAAAAACTTAATTTAGCCTACATTCAAACTTATGATACAAGAAAAGTAGGGTTTCGAATGGAGCCCTTCACTTTGCCTCGTGTTCCGAAAGAATGGCGAAATACATTTGGAAATAAAAGCCTCCCGATGGGACTAATCCTTCCGCCGGCATCAGACCTAAATACCTTAGGTCAACATCATCGTGAGATGCGTGAACTACAAAGATTGATGGCTAAAGATAATAAAAACGTTAATGTTATCGTTCCGGGATATGAAAATGTTCGCTTTAGTGCTCAAACGAAGGATGAAGTTCTATTGGCAGAAAGATGTTTACAGTGGCTCAGAGCTGATGTCTATAAAAAAACAAACTATGTTGCGACAGGCCCAATGTTTGACAGAGTTGAATTCAATTTCAACGAAGCGACAGTTTATTTTAAAGAAGGGACGGCTCAAGGCCTAAAAGATGGTGGAGACGCCTTGAGCCAATTTGAAGTTGCTGGTGTTTTAGGTGATTATTCATCAGCCAAAGCGATCATTGATGGCGATAAGATCCTTTTAGAGAGCGAGACGGTTAATCCTATCACTCGAGTTCGTTTCAATTGGAAAAATCAGCCGAGTGATCAACTAACAAATAAAGATGATCTTCCTGCGGTAGGCTTTAGAAGTGATCGGCCTGCATACCACTGGTATGTCAAAAATTCAGATGACGACCTCCCTCTGGAGTACACAACCTCAGCTAATGAATGGCCGAAAAATGATGTGACACTGATCAATGGTCAATTGAAAACCCACGGCTACATGAACTTCACGGGATGGGTTGGTCCTGTTGGTCTTCTCACCGGACCATTTGGGCCAAACATGGGTGTTCGAAAGGTGAAGACGGGCTCCCCAGCTGAGGGCAAGATTTTCTTAGATGACATCATATACAGTGCAAATGGGGAGATGCTGGGGGAAAAAGCATGGGAGGTCATGTCTAAAGCGATCACCGCAAGTGAAACCCACAAAGAAAAAGGAAAACTAGTCCTTGGTGTTCGGAGAGGAGGCAAAAATATTAATGTAGAAATAACACTTAAAGTTATGGGGAAATACAGTCCTAGGGCACCATTTGATTGCCCTAAAACTGAAAAAATAATTTCAGACCTAGATGATTGGATGATAAAGAAAGGAGCTCGAAAGGGGTTTCTGAACTATGACGCAATATACATGTTGGCAACGGGAAAACCTGAATTGCAGGGGTACGTACGTAGAATTGTTTATGAAATAATCTCAAAGCCAATTCCTAAAAAAGAGATTGATCCACGCAATGCTGGA
>Ga0233432_10002201_pt1 | contig 18201 bp, 16 predicted proteins | sample SI_122_August201_6_FD_179870 | JGI IMG/M metagenome (GOLD analysis project Ga0233432, IMG submission 179870) | Seawater microbial communities from Saanich Inlet, British Columbia, Canada - SI_122_August2016_10_MG | ecosystem: Environmental > Aquatic > Marine > Inlet | place: Canada: British...
GCCAACGCCGGTGGTCGTCGAGCAGCCAATCAAGGCGGCTCTATCCATCGGCATATCCTCTCGAACTTTGACCAGTGCATGCTCGTGGATCAGCATCAGCTCGGCGAAGGATGATAGGTTCAAGAATTGATGGACGGTTTCTCCGCCAATGCTCAACCGAGATTCGACTTCAGGTGCTCGAGAAACTTCGGGACTCTGGCAAAGCGATAAATGGCCTGTTAGGCATTTGTTGCAATGTCCGCAAAAGGCTGAGAGACAGGTAATGACATGATCACCCTTTTTAACATAGGTCACATCTTTACCGACTTCTTCGACGACACCCGCGCTCTCGTGACCTAAAATAGTCGGCAGCATGTAAGGGTAGGAACCGTCTAAAAAATGCAAATCGCTATGGCAGACACCCGCCGCAATGGGCCGAACGAGGACCTCTCGTGGACCAGGCTTTGAGATTTGAACTTCTTCAATCTCCATGGGCTTGTTTTGTTCTCGCAATACAGCTGCTTTCATGATGAGTCCCTAGCGCGAATGAAAAACGAAGCTTAAAATTAACACAAAACGAAAGCTGTGCGGGCTGAAACTTGAGAAGTTTCAGCCCGGGCCAGGAGGATCAATGCGGGAGGTTTTTGTAGCGCTTGGGAGTAATCTTGGCGTGCCGGATCAGAATGTCTTAAGGGCCATGGCGCGTCTGGCGCAACAATTTCCGGAGGGCTTTCGGTCCTCCGAGATTTATCGCACTGAACCGGTTGATATGGCCGCCGATGCGACGGACTTTGCGAATGCGGTGGTGGCGTTTCAAAGCGGTCTGCCACTTGAAACCCTACTGTCAAATCTACAAGCGCTTGAAGCGGCGTTTGGTCGCCCAAAAGACCATGGTAAGAACACGCCGCGGACTTTGGATCTTGATTTAATTGCCGCCGGAGACGAGACCCTTTCGACGCCTGCGCTCACCGTGCCGCATCCAAAGGTTTTGGATCGACGCTTCGTACTCCAGCCGCTCCAGGATATCGCCCCGGAATTTCGATTTCCGGGGATCAATGAGCGGTTGACGATTCTGATTCAGCGCGCGCCCAGTTTGGGCATAGCCCTTTGGGGCTAAATGATCAACGACGATCGATTTTCCCAATACGGCGCACGAAGTTTTGCTTTATAGAGCTTGCCCGTGGGGTGCCTGGGTAGGGCCTCGATGAATTCGATGCTCTTAGGGCACTTGATATGGGATAGGTTGGCGCGACAAAACGCGATCAGCTTTTCGGCAAGGGCATCCGATTCTTGGGTTTTATAAAGCGGGTCAAGCTCAACCACAGCTTTTACCGCTTCGCCGAAATCCGTATCCGGGACGCCAAATACAGCGGCATCGAGGACAGCTTCATGGCTCACGAGCAGATCTTCGATCTCTTGCGGGTAGATGTTGACGCCGCCAGAGATGATCATGAAGGACTTGCGATCCTTCAAATACAAGTAGCCAGCATCATCCAGATAGCCCATATCGCCTAATGTTGTATAGCCTTGGGGCGATTTGGCGTCGGCAGTTTTGGCCTCGTCTTTGAAATAGCTGAAATCAGTGCCGTTTTCAAAGTAGACACTACCGATGGCGCCAGCAGGTAAGACATTATAGTGATCGTCCAAAATTCGGAGGGTGCCATGAAAGGCGCGGCCCACACTGCCTGGATGAGTGAGCGACTCGGCGCTGGTAATGGCGGTTGATCCGTTCGACTCGGTCCCTGAGTAATACTCGTACAGAATGTTCCCCCACCAGGCGATCATGGCTTGCTTGACTTCAATGGGGCATGGGGCTGCTGCGTGGATTGCATACTGAAGGCTACTGAGATCCGCACTGTCGCGAGCTGATTGGGGAAGCGCCAGCAATCGGTTGAACATGGTTGGGACCCATTGACTGTGGGTGATGCGATGCTGCTCGATGAGTCTAAGGGCCTGCTGGGCATCAAATTTCCGCATGATGACCGACGTGCCGCCTAGGCGAGAAACCATTAGGTTGTACCGTAAAGGCGCTGAGTGATAGAGCGGCGCGGTAGAGAGGTATTTTGTATTGTCATCAACGCCATGCATCGCGATGCGTTTCGCAATCAGATCGGACACTGTGCCCACTGGGGATAGGGGCAGATCAAACCGCACGCCTTTTGGAAGGCCGGTCGTGCCGGAGGAATAAATCATTTCGGCGCCCTCACGCGCATCGGCCTGAGGGGTGATCGGAAAGTCTGAAATGGCCGTGCCCCAGGAAAGACTTGGACCCTGGTCAAGCGTTACCACGGTCAAATTTGGGGGTAGCGTTAAGTTTGTTTGGTCCAAAATGGATTGCTTGGTGAACAGCACACGGGCTTCACAGTTTTCAAGAATGTAATTGACTTCCATCGCCTGAAAGAACGTGCTGATCGGGGTGAAGTACAGTCCTGAGCGTTGAGCAGCCCAGGCAATAGTTAAAAATCGAAGGTCATTGTCTAACAGGATGGCAATGCCATCTCGGTGCTTCAGACCGAGACTGGATAAAAAATGCGCGGTTTGATTGGACTGCTCGTCCAATTGGCGATAGGTAGTCTGTTGCGCGCCGTCATCAGAAACAAAGGCGAGCTTATTGGGACGCAGTTGACTGTGGAGGCCTGGATGCATCGATCGAAGTTAGTCTTTGCCACTACCCTTGGGGTTGAAGGCGGGCATCGGGAAGGGCGCAATATTGCCCTTGGCCTCGGAAATTTTTCCGACCCCTTCTTTAGCCACCTCGTCGATTCGGACGATTGAATGCATGGGGAGGTAGCTGCGTTTTACGCCATCAAATTCGGCCTTTAACTTTTCTTCACTGGGGTCGACCAACATACCGGAGCGTTCCCCAAAAACCAGTTCCTCAATTTCAATGAAGCCATAAAGATCTGATTGGTAGATTTGGCGAGCAAAGATTTCGAAAATCTGCCCCTGATTATAGAAAATGACTTTGTAGGTAGGGTAGCTAGGCATAGTTCGGATGCTCAATATTTCAATAGACCAGTGGTGTAAAGCAAAGCCTTTGGTTCGGCAGTATAGCGCGAACCATGGTGAAATATCAGGTCTGCCAAGGGATTTTTCAAGACGCTAGTGGTTCGTGACTGTCCGGAATATAATGCGAGTCCCAATCAATCATGGTGTGAGACTTTGAGCCTTCAACCCAAATTATTTATCAAGACCCATGGCTGTCAGATGAATGAGTATGATTCCTCTAAAATGGCAGATCTATTGGGTGCAACCGATGGGTATGTGCTCACTGACGTTGAGGCCGAAGCAGATTTACTATTGCTCAATACCTGCTCCATTCGAGAAAAAGCTCAGGAAAAAGTCTTCCATCAATTGGGTCGATGGAAAAAACTGAAGGAGGCTAAGCCGTCTTTGAAGATTGGTGTTGGCGGTTGTGTTGCCAGTCAAGAAGGCCAAGCGATCCAAGTTAGAGCGCCCTACGTGGATTTAATCTTCGGTCCGCAAACGCTCCATCGTCTGCCAGCGATGCTGAAGACGCATCGAGACAGCGCGCAAGCTGTGATTGATGTGAGCTTCCCGGAGATCGAAAAATTCGATCGCCTGCCTGAGCCCTCTGTCGACGGGCCATCCGCGTTTGTTTCGATCATGGAAGGCTGCAGTAAGTACTGTACATTTTGCGTGGTGCCCTACACTCGGGGTGAGGAGGTCAGCCGCCCTTTAATTGATGTCGTTCGGGAAGTCATTCAGCTGGCAGAAAAAGGGGTGCGCGAAGTCAATTTACTGGGTCAAAACGTTAACGCCTATCGCGGCAAGCTGGAAGGCGATCAATTTGCGGATTTGGCCTATTTGATTGCAACCGTTGCGCAGATCCCCGGAATCGATCGGATTCGCTATACAACCTCACACCCGATGGAATTCACCGACAGTTTGATTGACCTCTATGCTGAAGTGCCAGAATTGGTCAGTCATCTGCATTTGCCAGTTCAAAGCGGCTCAGACCGTATTTTGGCTCGAATGAAGCGGGGTCACACCATCTTGGAGTACAAGTCCAAGATACGACGGCTGAGAGCAATACGGCCTGACATCAGCTTGTCTTCAGACTTTATCATTGGCTTCCCAGGAGAAACCGATGAAGATTTCGCAGCCACTATGAGCCTCATAGAAGCGCTGGGTTTTGATCACTCCTTTAGTTTTATCTTTAGCGCCCGACCGGGAACCCCGGCGGCAGAGTTGCCCGATGAGACGCCCATGGATGTTAAAAAAGCGCGACTAAATATCCTGCAAGCTCGGATTCTGCAGCATGCCATGCTGATTAGTCGGCGCATGGTGGGCACAGAACAAGTTGTCCTGGTGACCGGAGTGTCCAAAAGAGATCCAGGCCAGCTGCAAGGTCGAACCGAAAATAACCGGGTCGTGAATTTTAGATCGGATGATGCGGCCCTTATTGGTGGGTTCAGTCGGATCAATGTGACCGAGGCCTTACCCAACTCCCTGCGCGGAGACTGGGTCAGTGCGGTTGATACAGGTGCGATCCATTGAGTATTCAATCGGTTCCAGGATCCAATGTTGATGCCCGCGTTAAGAAGGTCATTAAACTTGAACCGAATAATTCCGATCATTTGTCGGCACTGTGCGGGCCTTTCGATAAAAACCTTCGACAGATTGAATCCCGTTTAGACGTCAAAATTAAAAATCGTGGACACGAATTCGAGATTCAAGGGGATCAGAAAACGGTGGGCGCCTGTCTTGAGCTGCTCAAGCAGTTGTATCGAGAAGTGATCAATGGCGGTGAGCTGAGTCCTGAGACGCTTCATTTATTTCTCCAAGAGTCGGGTGTCGAGGCGATTACGGACGGGCAAGACCCGTCCAGTCAACTGATCAAGACGCGTAAGAAATCAATTAAACCTCGAGGCGATAATCAGAATGCGTATGTCACTGCTATCCGAACGCATGACATCAATTTTGGTATCGGGCCGGCTGGCACGGGGAAAACGTTTTTGGCCGTGGCCTGTGCTGTCGAGGCTTTTGAACAAGAACGAGTAGGGCGGATACTGCTGGTCCGACCTGCGGTCGAGGCGGGTGAGAAATTAGGCTTTCTGCCGGGCGACTTGAGCCAAAAGATCGATCCTTACCTCAGGCCCTTGTACGACGCGCTGTACGAATTATTCGGCTTTGAGCGGGTTGAGAAGTTAATTGAGAAGGGCTTTATTGAAGTTGCCCCGCTGGCCTATATGCGTGGCAGAACGCTGAATGATTCTTTTATCATTCTGGACGAAAGTCAAAATACAACCGTTGAGCAAATGAAAATGTTCTTGACCCGGATTGGGTTTGGCTCGACCGTGGTGGTCACCGGTGATGTGACGCAGGTGGATCTACCACCTCGAACCCAGTCCGGGCTCAAACATGTGATGCGGGTGCTGGATGGTGTCAAAGGCCTATCCTTTACGCACTTTTCCTCTCGAGACGTTGTGCGGCATCCGCTGGTCCAAAGGATTGTCGAAGCGTATCAAGCCTTTGAAGATCGCGATTAAACCGCAGTTAGGTTCAAAGCATGATGCCCCTACAAATCGATTTTCAGCAAAGGGACCTTTGTCCAGCGGATATTGCCTGTGACGCCGCCATGCCTTTGATTCAAACGATGATGGCGTCGACTTGGCAAAAAACAGTGGCGCAAGGCTTGGCGGTAAATTTTCCGCAGGCCCAACGGTTCAGCGTTTGCATCCGATTTGTTGATCCTGCTGAATCACGGGCGTTAAACGAAAGCTACCGAGGACGGGATTACCCGACCAATGTATTGTCGTTTACAACCAATATGCTCGATGAAGCGCGCTGCTTGGATCTCGGCGACTTGGTGATTTGCGGGATGTGTTTGGTGGACGAGGCGGCAGACCAAGGTAAAACGATATCGGATCATTTTTTACACTTAGTCTTGCATGGCATTCTGCACCTGATTGGGTATGATCACGAAATCGAAGCCGATGCGGTGACAATGGAATCGCTAGAAGTGGCCGTGTTAAAAGAAGTTGGCGTTCAAGATCCGTATGAGGTGATTGTCGATGAGTGAAAGCGACTCGAAAACCGAACAAAGCCGCTCTTGGTTAGAACGCTTATCGATGGCGTTGACCGGTGAGCCCAGTAGTCGAGCCGAGCTGCTTGAAGTGTTGCGCGCCTCCGAGCAACGAGAATTGCTGGATGCCGAGGCGCTATCTATTATTGAAGGTGCGCTGACGGTCTCTGATTTAAAAGCCCGCGAGATCATGGTGCCAAGATCTCAGGTGGTTTTTTTTAGAATTGACCAAACCGCCGGCGAGATCCTGACTGGGGTTATTGAAAGTGGGCATTCCAGATTCCCTGTCCTCGGGGATGGCAATGACGATGTGTTGGGTGTTTTGCTGGCAAAAGACATGCTGTTTTTGGCGCACCCCGACCGCTCCGAACGATTTAATCTTCGGGAGCTTTTGAGGCGGTCTCCGGGTATCCCAGAGAGTAAACGGCTGAATGTATTGCTCCAAGAATTTAAAGCCAATCGAAATCACCTTGCGGTGGTTTATGATGAATATGGCAGCATGAGTGGGATTATTACCATTGAGGACGTGCTTGAACAAATCGTTGGCGATATTGAAGACGAGTTTGATTACGATGAAGATGACTTCATCAAGCAGCATGTGGATGGCACCTTTACCGTCAAAGCGTTGACCACCATCGAGGATTTTAACCGCGCGTTCGGTAGCAAATTTGATGACGCCGAGTTTGATACCATCGGTGGCTTAATGATGAATCGAATTGGCCGTCTGCCGAATCGTGATGATCAGGTGGTCATCGAAGGCTTTGAGTTCAGGGTACTCAATGCGGACAATCGGAGGATCCATTTGCTCCAGGTTGCTCGTCGCAGCACAGATTAAGTTGGCTGGGCTCGGATTTAAGACCGCTTGGCTCATTTGTGTGCTCGCGGGTAGTTTGCTGGTTGGCAGTTTTGCGCCGTTCGGATACTGGCTGCTGTCTTTGATCAGTTTGGTGGCGTTTTGCGCGGTCAGCGCAGGTTTTAAAGGGCACCGACTCGCCGCCCTGCACTACGGCTTTGCCCTGGGCCTCTTTGGCGCTGGGGTTGCTTGGATCTACGTCAGTATTCACACCTATGGCGGCGCCTCGAGCTTACTGGCGGGCGGTCTAACCGCATTGTTTATCTTATTGTGGTCTTTGACCTTCATACCGCAAGGTTATGTGTTGTCCTACTTGCGCGATCGGGGTGGCTGGCCGAATGCGCCTTGGATGGCGATGACCTGGGTTCTGGGTGAATGGTTTCGGGGTTGGTTCCTCACGGGCTTTCCTTGGCTCTATGTCGGTTACGCCCACACGGGAACCTGGGCGGGGCATTGGGCGCCTATTGGCGGCGTGCTGCTCGTGGGTTTTGTCGTCGTGCTGCTCGCGGAGCTTTTGGTTCGACAGTGGCGTGCGCCGAATCATTGGCGACCGGTTGTTGTGACGGGTTTATTCGCGCTGTCATTCAGCATTGGTAGTCTTGAATTCGTCGATCGCGCCGGAAGTCTCAAGGTTGCTGGGATCCAAGCCAACCTTGATCAGCACACAAAGTGGTATCCAGATCAGTTCCTAAGCAATCTGGATGCCCACACTCGGCTTATGGTCGATTTGCCAGAAGTTGATTTGGTGGTTTGGTCGGAAGCCTCTTTCACTCGTTTTGCGCACCAGGGACAAGCGTCGTTGAAGCAGCTGAAGGATTGGGCCGATGCAGCGGGGGTTGGCCTGATCGTTGGACTGCCGATGGCGGATGAGGCCGGTTATTACAATACGGTACAGGGTCTGGGCCTTGCCGAGGGCCGCTACGTGAAACGGCATCTTGTGCCCTTTGGTGAATTTGTCCCGATGGCGTCTGTTTTGCGTGGGTTGATCCAGTTTTTTGATCTGCCCATGTCTCGGAATCAGCCGGGTCCAGCCGTGCAGGTGCCCATTCGGCTTGGCGCGCACGAATTGTCCTTGTCGATTTGCTATGAGATCACGGATGCAGAACTCGTACGGCGTACGGCGCAGAACCCAGCGCTTTTGATCACCGTCAGCAACGACACCTGGTTTGGTGCATCGATTGGGCCGGAGCAGCATTTGCAGATTGCGGCAACGCGCGCGGCGGAGCTGGCGCGTTCTGTCGTTCGGGTGACCAATAACGGGGTAACCGCGTTGATCTCGCACGAAGGTGACGTGCTGGCGCGGTTGCCGAAAAATGAACCCGGCGTGTTGGTGCAATCCGTCCCGCTTTATACAGGCCAGACGCCCTACAGTCGATTCGGGCAATTGCCGCTGATCGTGTTGTTATTTGGGCTAATGGTTTCGGCGCTGATTCGGAACCGACTTTAAGCGGCAAGGCTCGCCGAGGCTCTGGCGCGTGAGGTAGAATACAAACCCATTGAATAGGTGAGTGACTATGGCTTGGCAAGATGTTCCGGACGCGTATGATCCGCAGGTTCTGGAGGCCGCTGAACAGGCGAATTGGCAGTCGCAGCGGACGTATAAGGTCGTCGAGCAAGTCGGTCAAGAAAAGTTTTACTGTTTGGCGATGTTTCCTTATCCCAGCGGTCAGCTCCATATGGGTCATGTCCGCACGTACACATTGGGTGATGTCATTGCTCGCTTTCAACGGCTTAATGGCAAGCAGGTGCTGCAGCCCATGGGATGGGATGCGTTTGGCTTGCCCGCTGAGAATGCGGCGATTAAGCATCAGGTCCCTCCGTCTGATTGGACTCGAAAAAACATTGCGCACATGAAAACCCAAATGCAGCGGCTGGGACTGGCTTATGATTGGTCCCGGGAGTTCGCAACCTGTGACCCGGAATACTACCGCTGGGAGCAGTGGTTTTTTACCAAAATGTTTGAACAGGGCCTGGTTTATAAAAAAGCAGCTTGGGTGAACTGGGATCCGGTGGATCAGACCGTCCTTGCAAACGAACAGGTGGTCGATGGAAAAGGTTGGCGCTCAGGCGTCCCGGTTGAGCGTCGGCAGCTGTCTCAGTGGTTTGTCAAAATCACAGACTATGCCGAAGAGTTGTTGGGCGAGCTCGATTACCTAACAGGCTGGCCAGACAAGATTAAGACGATGCAGCGAAACTGGATCGGTCGGTCAGAAGGCGTTGAGCTCACCTTCCCAATGCCCGAATTTGGCGGGGTCGCTGTGTATACGACCCGGCCGGATACCTTAATGGGGGTTACGTACTTGGCCGTTGCGCCGCAACATCCCATAGCGTTGGCCGCAGCAAGCGCAAGGCCTGCGATTGACGCCTTTATCCAAGATGCCCAACGGGTCAAAGTTGCCGAAGCCGAAATGGCGAAGATGGAAAAGCTGGGTATTGATTCTGGGTACGTTGCAACCCATCCGCTTACTGGTGAAAGTATCCCCATTTGGGTCGCAAATTTTGTGTTGATGGAATATGGCTCCGGGGCGGTGATGTCCGTGCCAGGGCATGATCAGCGAGATTGGGAGTTTGCTAAAAAGTATGACTTGCCGATCAAGCAGGTCATAGCGAGTGGTCCGGATGGCGCGTCGATTCTCGATCAGGCCGTGACGGCGAAAAACGAATTGATCAACTCGGGTGAATTTGATGGGTTGGGGTTTGATGAGGCTTTTTCAGCGATTACCGGCGCCCTAGAAGGCAAAGGCCTGGGTGCCCGTCGAGTCAATTATAGGTTGCGAGACTGGGGAGTTTCACGGCAGCGCTATTGGGGTTGCCCAATCCCCTTTATCCATTGTGAGCAGTGCGGCGCTGTGCCGGTTCCTGAGCAGGACCTGCCCGTCGTCTTACCCACTGATATCCAGTTCCAAGGCGTTGGATCTCCGCTTAAGACTTTGTCTGCCTGGTCGAGCGTGCCCTGCCCAAGCTGTGGCGGGCCCGGTGAGCGCGAAACCGATACGTTTGATACGTTTATGGAGTCTTCTTGGTATTACGCGCGATTCATGTCGAATGATGCTGAGACCGCGATGCTGGATGATCGGGCGACCTATTGGGGCCAAGTGGATCATTATGTCGGAGGCGAGGAGCATGCAATTCTGCATTTGCTCTATGCCCGTTTCTTTCACAAGGTCATGCGGGACCAGGGCCTGGTGCAAACTAATGAGCCGTTTACGAATCTTTTGGCGCTCGGAATGGTTTTAAAAGATGGCAGTAAGATGTCGAAGTCCGCGGGCGACGCCGGTGACCCGCAGCATCTTCTCGATCAGTTTGGGGCGGATGCGGTTCGAATGGCGATGATGTTTGCGGCGCCGCCGGAGCAAAGTTTTGAGTGGTCGGAAAATGGCGTAGAGTCGGCGTTTAAATGGCTCCGGACTCGACTTTGGACAACGGTTGAAAACCATGTTGCCGAGGGGGCAGTGGTCGCCTTTGACCTGACGCGTTTGGATGAGTCCGACAAAGGATTGAGACGCGTAACCCACGAAACACTGAGCAAGGCCTTCGACGATTATGGTCGGCGGCTGGCGTTCAATACCGTTGTTGCGGCTGCCATGACCCTAATGAATCATATTAATAAGTTTGACGGGCATTCCGGCGAATCTCGCGCTGTATTGCGCGAAGCGCTAAAAGCCGTTGTATTGGTTTTGTCACCGATCACGCCCCACATCTCAAGTGCCTTGTGGCGCAGGTTAACGGGCGAAGATTTGAGCCATGCTCAATGGATGGCGACGGATGAGCGTGCGTTGGTTAAAACCTCGATTGAACTCGTCGTTCAGATCAACGGTAAGTTACGGGCAAAGCTCGACGTGGCGGCGGATATTGATGAATCAAGTATTCGTGAAAAAGTGGCTGAGTTGTCCAATTTGAAGCAATACTTTGACGGTAAACAAATCCGGAAGGTGATTTATGTGCCTGAAAAACTGATTAACTTTGTGGTGAATTGATGCGGATATTCTGGGCTGGTTGCCAAGGGATTGTATTGTTCCTGCTCGCGGGCTGCGGCTACCAGCTGAGTCCACCTGTGTCCTTGCAAACGGTTGAGGTGTCGGTGTCGGCAGGCATCGATTCGGCCGTGCGGCGCTTGCTGGAACAAGCGCCAGGTGGGGCCGGCGGGGTGACGGACGCGGCGCCGCTATCGTTAATCCTTCATGAGGAAATTTACTTAAAGTACCCCATCGCGGCGGCGGCGTTTGATGAGGCAACCGAGTTTGACGTCACATTGCAGTGGGTATTTTCGCTCAAGAACAACCAGGAGGAACGGCTGGTTGATGCCGAGCGCGTCACGGCGAACGCGCAGCTGACAAGACACAATCAACGCTTGGTTGCCGCCAGCGAAACGGAAAGGGCTCGTCTGGCGCAATTGCGTGCTGAACTAGCAAGTCAATTGCGCGACCGAATACAGCCTTGGCTCGATGCGGACGGGTCAAAATGACTGAATTCCTGCGTCACCGCGTGAAATACCAGCAGTTCCGAAAATGAAAATCTATCCCGAAAAATTGGCGGCAGAACTCAAAAAAGGGCTTGCGAGGGTCTATCTGATCTCTGGGGATGAACCCTTGCTGCGTCAGGAAGTGTGCGATCAGATTCGTGCTGACGCCCGTTCGGCGGGCTTTGTCGAACGAGATTTGTTTCATGTCGAGCCGGGTTTTGACTGGCAAGAGCTTCACTACAGTGCGAATAGCCTGTCTTTATTTGCCGACAAGAAATTGATTGAAGTCCGTCTGAACGCGGCAAAACAGCCAGAAAAGGCGGCGAAAGCGCTTCTAGATCTTGCAAGCGTTGGCGAGGATTTAGTGGTGCTTTTGAGTCTACCAAAGGCAGACGCAAGCGTTCAGAAATCTAAATGGTTTAAGGCGCTTGAGGCCGTTGGGGTGCTGGTTCAGGTGTGGCCGATTGAGTCAAAAGATTTGCCGCGGTGGATTGAAAGCCGGTTTAAAGGCAAGGGCTTTCGCATTGCCCGGGATGCCGTGCTTGCGTTATCGGCTCGGGTGGAAGGCAACTTGTTGGCGGCTGTTCAGGAAGTCGATCGATTGATCCTGTCGGCGCCGGCCACCGAAATCAGTCTTGAGATGGTGCAAGCAACCGTTGGCGATCATGCGCGCTATGATGTCTATCAGTGGCTGGATGCAGCCCTTGCAGGGAAGGCGGGCCGCTGTTTGCGCGTCCTTAATGGCTTGCAGGCTGAAGGCACCGAGGTGTTGTTGGTCACTGGCGTCTTGACGCGAGAACTTCGCACGTTGATTGGGATCAAAGCGCAAGCGCAGGCCGGCACCTTGGAGGCGGCGCTGCAGAGCGCGCGTATTTGGCCTAAGCGCAAGGCCTTAATCAGTCGCGTGATCCAGCGTCTCAGCCTCGATGAGCTTCAAGCCATTCATGGGGCGGTGCGCGCGGTTGATACCATTGTCAAAGGCGTCGAGCCAGGTGAGCCTTGGGATGTTATGGCCAATATCTCGATGCGGTTATCTGGGCACCGAATCGGCGTGCCCTTCCCGAAATAAAACGGCTAGCCTGACCAAAAGTCATTCTGCAGGGTGTTTAGTTGATGTGGGTTGTGGCTTCACTGCCCCGATCAATCAAGGTAATGCCTGAAGATTGAACCTCGAAGAGGGTAATGCTGCCATTATCTGGGCGGCAAACCAGGACCTCGTCGCGTTGGGTGGCGTAGGAAACCATCGCATTGATGGCGACAAAATGAGAAAAAATAGCGGTATCGGTTGAGCAGGCCATCAAGCATTGCGCCATATGATCTCGCCATTGCTGTAGTGCCTCGGATTGCTCGGACCATTGGCCTTGCATAACGGCTTGAAGCCAAGCGCCCCGATCTTCTAACGCAATGCCATGGCTTGGCACTTCGGCAACCCTTGAATCAATGGTTACGGCTTGTTCTAGGCGTTTGGCTAGTGGTGCCGCGGTTTCTTGGGCACGTTTCAAGGGGCTCGATAACAGCGCAAGCGGAACGTGGCCCGCCAGTAGGCTTGCGGCCTGCACTGCCTGGTCGCGGCCGAGATCATCGAGTCCCGGGTCGCGATCGCTGGTAAAGTTGGCGGCGGCTCGGCCATGTCGAACCATATAGACCTTTGGCATGCTAAGGCTCTCCTATCAGTGGCACTTATGGTAGCAGAGTTAAAGGTCCCGCCGTGGCAATTTAAGGGACAAATCGCTATTCTTAGATACCTGCAATGGCCTGCTAAAAGCGACGCCAGTGCGGTTGACCCAAAACCTTGTGGCCTGATCTGGCGCGGGGTTTATCGACGCGATTCCAAGCAGGTCTGTCATGGCTCAGCGGGATCATTACAAGGCAGTAGCCGCTCAGTTTTTAAGGTTAAAATTATGGCAAAGCAATTAGGCGCGTTGGCTGGAGACGGCATCCCAGATACGCAGGTCTCAGTGAGAGAAACCTTCGGTATTGATGTCGATCTCTTGGTTCCGGCATTTTCTCAGACCGCTGAACATGTCCCGGCCATTGATGAAACCTATATCTTTAATAAGGAGACAACGCTTGCGATCTTGGCGAGCTTTGCGCACAACCGGCGCTGCATGGTGCAGGGGTTTCATGGCACCGGAAAATCGACCCACATCGAACAAGTCGCTGCGCGTCTCAATTGGCCTTGCATCCGGATTAATCTAGACTCGCATGTCTCTCGCATGGACTTGGTGGGTAAAGATGCGATCGTGCTGCAAGACGGCAAGCAAATCACTGAGTTTAAGGAAGGGTTGCTACCCTGGGCGCTGCAGCGCGCCTGTGCGATTGTTTTTGATGAATACGATGCAGGTCGGCCGGATGTGATGTTTGTAATCCAGCGCGTGCTGGAAGTTGAAGGCAAGCTAACGCTGCTGGATCAGAGCCGGGTTATTAGTCCCCATCAGAGTTTTCGCCTTTTTTCGACCACCAATACCATCGGTTTGGGTGACTCAACCGGGTTGTACCATGGGACTCAGCAAATTAACCAGGGTCAGATGGATCGATGGAATATCGTGACAACGCTGAATTACCTACCCCATGAACAAGAAGTTGAGATCGTTGCAGCGAAACGGCCGAATCTGGATCCAAAGACCATTGGGCATATGGTGTCAGTGGCTGCGCTGACCCGACAAGGTTTCATCAATGGCGACATCTCGATTGTCATGTCGCCTAGAACCGTGATTATGTGGGCTGAAAATGGCGAGTTGTTTGGTGATTTGGGCTTTGCCTTCAGGCTGACATTTTTGAACAAGTGTGATGAAACTGAACGTGCAATCGTTGCGGAGTACTACCAGCGTTGTATGGGTACCGATCTGCCAGAATCAACGGCGAATGTAGTTTTAGCGGGCTGATGATCTGATGTCACCCCAGCTGGATGATGCAACAGAAGTTTTCCGTCAAGCGGTGACTGCAACGATGCGGGCCATCTCTGGCAATGATGAGCTCTCAGTGACCTTTGGCCGGGGTAAGCCGTTTATTCATGGTAACAAGGCAAGGATTCCGGTGCCGGAAGTCGGTGGCTCGGAAGCGGCGCTTGCGGCTTTGCGGGGCACGGCGGATCGGTTTGCGCTGCGCACGCGCTACCATGATGAGGCCCTTCACGACCAGGGCCGGCCAGCGGCCGGGGTGGCCCAAGACCTGTTTGATGCCGTCGAGGAATCCCGAATTGCTGCGGTCGGCGCTTATCTGATGCGCGGAGTGCAAGATAATCTGCATCATCAGTTGGATGATACCTTGCAGCAGCAAGGGGCCTATGACATTACCTCAACGGAAGACGCGCCCCTCGGGCAAGCAGTGGGGTTGTATCTCCGTGAAAAATTAATTGCAGCCGAGTTGCCAGAGTCCGCCGCGCGCGTTCTGGATCCTTGGCGGACGTATATTGAAGATCGGGTCGGTACAGAATTAAGTGATTTCGAAGGGAAGGTTTTCGACCAGGAAGCATTCTTAGAACTGGCGCGCAGTTTGATCGCTGATTTTGGGTTGGCCGAAGATTTTGGCCAGGATGATCAGAATGGGGATCAGGATGATATTGATGACCAGGAGCAGGAGGCTGAAGCAGAGGCCGGTGAGGATGGGGCGGATCAAGATCAGGGCGCCGAAGGCGATCTATCGGACGCCATCGAAGGCGATGTGCCGGTTGACATGGATGCATCCGATCTAGCGGAATCCGATGGGTCTGAAGACGATGGCGGTGCACCGCCTGATTCTAATGCGCAAAGAAGTTGGGCGCGTCCGAAGACGTTTGAATATCAAGCCTACACCACAGAGTTTGATGAAGTGGTTTTTGCGGATCAGCTTTGTGACAGCGAAGAGTTGGATCGCCTCAGAGGGGTGCTGGATCAGCATTTGCAGAACTCTCAGATCATTATCAGCAAGCTCGCCAATCGACTGCAGCGTAAATTGATGGCGCAGCAGAGCCGTGCTTGGGAGTTTGATCTTGAGGAAGGCGTGCTGGATACCTCGCGGCTGCCGACCATCATCATGGATCCTTTTTCCTCGCTGGCGTTTAAGCAGGAAAAAGAAACGAAATTTAAGGATACGGTCGTGTCGATTCTGATCGATAGTTCTGGGTCAATGCGCGGCCGATCAATTTCCATAGCAGCGATGTGTGCTGATATTTTGGGCAGAACCCTTGAGCGATGTTCGGTAAAAGTTGAGATTTTGGGTTTCACGACCAAGGCTTGGCGGGGCGGTCAAGCGCGGGAGTTGTGGTTGCAGCGCGGAAAACCGCAACAACCCGGGCGCCTGAACGATTTACGGCATATTATCTATAAGGCTGCGGATATGCCCTGGCGTCGTGCAAGACGGAATTTGGGTTTGATGATGCGCGAGGAGTTGCTCAAGGAAAATATTGATGGTGAAGCGCTGCTCTGGGCCTATAACCGGATTCATGGTCGGCCTGAAGATCGCAAGATCTTGATGGTGATCTCGGATGGCCTGCCCGTTGATAACAGCACCCTCCTGGTCAATCCGAGTAATTTTCTAGAGCAGCACTTGAAATTCGCCATCGATCAAATTGAAAACACCGATAGTGTTGAGCTGGTGGCGATTGGTATTGGTCATGATGTGACGCACCATTACGAGCGCGCGGTCACCATTACGGATGCGGAACAACTTGGCGATGCTATGACCGAGCAGTTGGTCGGTTTGTTTGACGAGCAAAAGCCAGGCTCCCCGGTTCAAAGGCGTTAAGCGGTGTCGAGAGTTGCTTTATTAAAGTTAGTCGATCGCTACGGCCGACGCTATCCAGAAGAAGGCGATGTCATTGCGGCCTTCGAGACGTTTGTTCGTAGTCATGAAAATTGCTTTGAAAGAACGCTCACGGTGGGGCATGTGACAGGATCTGCCTGGATAGTAGACCAGCCCCATAAACACTGTTTGTTGACCCATCATCGCAAACTCAATCGGTGGTTGCAGTTAGGGGGGCATGCAGATGGCGATGACGACGTTGCGCGGGTTGCGACCCGGGAAGCGTATGAAGAGTCTGGTCTTGAAGCGCTGCAGCTTGTGAGTTCGGAGATTTTTGATCTGGATGTGCATTTGATTCCTGAACGCGGTAATGAGCCTGCGCATTACCACTATGATGTTCGTTATCTGTTTGAGTGCGCTGGGGATCCGGCTTTGACGGTCAGCGAGGAGTCGAATGAGCTAGCTTGGGCTGCACTGTCGGAAATCGAGACCTACACGAGCGAGGATTCTATTGTAAGAATGGTTCGAAAAACGGGTTAACCTCCCCGCCGAATCACGTTTCGTTATAGAGGTGGCAGGCAACCTGATGATCCGAAGCGATCAGTCGAGATTGGGGCGTCACAGATTTGCATTGGGGCATAACCTCAGGACAGCGGTCGGCAAATCGGCACCCGGGGCCCATGTTGATCGGCGAGGTAATCTCGCCCGTCAGCTCGGCGCTTGGCCGGGTGCGCTCAAGAACCGGGTCTGCTTCCGGGTTGGATTGAATCAGCAGCCGGGTGTAAGGATGTTTAGGCTCGAAGAAAACAGCGTCCGATGGACCGCTCTCAACGAGCGTTCCCAAATACATAACGGCCATTCGATCGGAGATATAACGCACCATCGAGAGGTCATGGGCAATAAATAAAAGCGTCAAGCCCAATGAATCTTTTAGATCTTCGAGTAAGTTAACCACTTGGGCTTGAACTGAGACATCCAGTGCGGATATCGGCTCATCACACACCACAAACTTAGGTTTGATGATCATAGCGCGTGCGATACCGATTCTTTGTCGTTGACCGCCTGAGAACTCGTGGGGAAACCGTGACATATGGTCAGGATGAAGGCCAACTCGGCGTAGCCAAAAACCCACTTCGTCTTGAATGTCGGCACGCGCGATGCCCTTTAGCGCAAGGCCCTCTCCGATGATATCCAGCACGGTCATGCGTGGGTTGAGGGATGCATAAGGGTCTTGGAAAATCATTTGGATATCAGCGGAATATCGCAAGTGGTCTTTTGCGGTGTATTTCTGCGGCAAGGGTGAGCCGTTAAAAAAGACGTCGCCAGCGGTCCGCTCATGCAAGCCAATCAGGGTTTTTCCAAAAGTAGATTTACCGGATCCGCTCTCTCCAACCAGACCTAGAATTTCATTTTCTGCAATCGCAAGAGAGATGCCGTCAACGGCATGAAGCGTCTGGTTGCGTCCAATATGGAAATGCTTTTTAAGGTTTTTGGTTTCTATCATGCGCCATGACTCGCAATCAGGTTGGTCTGATACAGACCTTGGGTTTTGGGTGCCCCTGGGGCTTGCAGCCAACATCGCGCAGCGTGATGGGGCGCGCGTGCGTCGCTGAATAGTGGCGGGTTCTCTTTGTGACAAATACGCATGGCATGCGGGCACCGAGCCGCATAACCGCAACCGCTTGGCGGTGAAAACAAATCTGGGGGACTACCGGGTATGGGCTCAAGTTTTTTGTTTTGCTGGCTGACATTGCTTGGCATCGCTAACTTTAACCCAAGGGTATAGGGGTGGGCGCTTTTATAGAAAATATCATCTACGCTGCCTTGCTCGACGATTTGGCCGGCGTACATGACGCAAACGTTCTGGGCTGTTCTGGCGACAACCGCAAGGTCATGAGTAATCAGGATGATGGCCATGCCATCGCGGGACTGCAGCTCTTTCAACAAGTCTAGAATTTGCGCTTGTATGGTCACATCCAACGCGGTGGTCGGCTCATCAGCGATCAGTAGTGATGGCGAGCAGGCGAGGCTTTGGGCAATCATGGCGCGTTGGAGCATGCCGCCTGAAAACTCAAAGGGATATTGATTGAGGCGTTTTTGCGCTTCTGGGATCCGCGTTCTGATCAGGAGTTCGCT
>Ga0233432_10002208_pt1 | contig 18165 bp, 9 predicted proteins | sample SI_122_August201_6_FD_179870 | JGI IMG/M metagenome (GOLD analysis project Ga0233432, IMG submission 179870) | Seawater microbial communities from Saanich Inlet, British Columbia, Canada - SI_122_August2016_10_MG | ecosystem: Environmental > Aquatic > Marine > Inlet | place: Canada: British...
ACAGTTAATATTGTTAAAAAAAAATCTACTAATTTTTTTATAGCTGAACCAACAGATTCATTACTTTGGTGTTGGATAATTTTTCACGAAGGTATTAAAGAATATTATATTCAAACAGAATTTTCAACAATAACAAATTTGTTTTCTTATGAAAAACAGATCAAAATTAATTTAATCTGTAAATTGAGAGAAAATAAAAAATTATTAAAACAACATAAATTAAAATTAAATGATATTGAAAATAATTTAATGTATGAAGAAAACATACACTTAAATACATTGATTGCACTTTGTATTGTTCATTCATATAATATTATTGTATTGCACGGTAATGTTTATTGGGATAATATTTTGAATTCTGAAAAAAAAACATTATGTATAAAAAAAAATAATGATAAATATGGCATTAATTTAGAAAAAGTTGATATGTTTAATCTAAAAGAAAATAGAATTATTGTTGATAATATAAATAAACCGTTAAAAGCTATTTCTTCATATAAAGTCAATGATATACGTGATTTGTGTAAAAAATTTAATATTAATGTAATGAAATCACCTACTAAATACAAGACAAAAAAAGAGTTATATCTGTTATTACAAGAACAATTTTAATTTAAATTGATAATAATATAAATAAGTATATATATATATTATTATGTCGAGAAATGATTCAGATCTTAATAAAAATCTAATGAAGTATATTGATATTTTCCATAAAGAATTGCAATCGCAACAAAATAAATACTCAAATGATGAATTAGAAATTAGATTTGGAACAAATTGGAAAAATCCTATTACTAGAAATAATTTTGAAAACACTATATGTAAACTTAAATCATCTGGGTGGTGGGGTGCTCCTGGGGAAAATAAAGAACATGATGTACTTAAAATACAAACAGAACGTTATAACCAAAGCACTGCTAAAAAACAAATGAATAATATTAGAATAGAATTAAGTTCAATGAATACTATACAAAAATATTGTAAAACCAATTCATTACCATCAGAAGAACTCAAAGCTAATCGTGTGATTTTTTTAAAAAAAAAAAATAAATTTTACAACGATGAAAAATTATTTCCTATTGATTATCGAAATTTTGAATTCAGAGTCAATTATAAACAAGAAGATAAAATGAATACAAAATCTCACCAGGTTGGTGGAATATTGGAAGATTGGAATACATCTAGAAAGACATTTAGATTATTAAAAAGATATTCGTTTATTCATAAATTGTATCCATTCCGCATTGATTGTAGTATTGTAAAATCTTCTTCAAAAAAAAATGGATATTTAATTCCCACTTGGAATATACATGAATCAAACGTATTTAATAATAATGAAACATATGAAATTGAAGTTGAATTTTATAACAAAAAAATTTTACACAGAGGTGGGCCTGAATATATAAAAAATTTATATACCGAAATTAGACAAGTTATTAAGTTAATTTTATCCGGATTACAAGGAACTAATTTTCCTATATCTTTTAGTGAAATTGATTTAACTAGGAGACAATATTTAAGTTTAATTTATTACGGCGAAAAACCACCCGAAACTAAAAAAATCAATTCAAAATATTTTATTGGTCCTTCGTCAATTAGTTTAGAAATGCAAAATATACAAAAACATAGTAGTGAATTAACTATTAATACAATATTGGAACCTTATACAGTAACTGATAAAGCGGATGGTAAAAGAAAATTATTATACATAAATAAAGAAGGTAAAATTTATTTAATTGATACAAATATGAATATCCAATTTACAGGCTGTATAACAAAACATAAGGAAAATTGGAATTCTATTTTAGATGGTGAACATGTTGAAACAGATAAACACGGCAATTATATAAATATATATTTGGCTTTTGATATTTATATAAAAAATCGCAAAGATTTAAGAGCATATCCATTTCTTTCTATTGCTGATAAAGATTTTGAATTTAGTGATAAAAATATGGAAAAAAATATATGGAGATATAAAGAATTAACAGACTTTATTAAACATTTAGATGCCAGGTCAATAATTAAAGATAAAGAAGGAGATATGAAATTTGAACGTAAAGCATTTTATGATAATTTAAATGAACAAAGTATATTTGATAAATGTAAAATTATTTTGGATCAAGAAAAAAATGATTTCTTCAGATACGAAATAGATGGATTAATTTTTACACCAGCATATTTAGGAGTTGGTTCAGATAAAATTGGCAAAGCCGGTTCAAAAAATAAAATAACTTGGCATTCTTCATTTAAATGGAAGCCACCCAAATATAATTCCATTGACTTTTTAATTAAAACTAAAAAAGATGAATTTGGTAATGAAATAATTAGAAATAAAATTAATACTGGAACTAATATGGTCGGGTCTAATCAATATACTAGTACAAAAGTTATTTTATTACATGTTGGATGGGATTCGCGAACAACTAAAAAAGGATCTTTAGAACCAAATAAACATGGATATTTAGACCCAGTTAATGATATTATAAATGATAATATACCTGAAAAAAAATGGAGCAATTATGACGAAGAAACATATACAGCACAAGTATTTAAACCTACTAATCCAACACCCAATTGGAATGTATACGAACAAGAAATAAAATTAAAGAACTCTAATGAAGTAGGTAAAGGGGTTATGATGACAGATGAAGATAATCCAGAACCATTCGAAGATAATACTATTGTTGAATTTAGATGGGATTCAGAATTTTCATTAACCGATGATCATATGGGATATTTTGTTCCTATAAGAGTAAGACACGATAAAACTTCTGAATTTAGGAAAGGTAGAAGAAATTACGGAAATGCTTATCATGTTGCTAATAGCGTTTGGAAATCTATACATAATCCTGTAACAGAACAAATGATATCTACGGGTATAAATATACCAGAATATATAGAAGATCAAGCCGTCTATTATAAGCAAAAAAGCACAGAAACTACAACTAGAGGGTTAAGAGATTTTCATAACCGTTATGTTAAAAGAAAACTTATAAAAGCCGTTTGTAAAGCAGGTGATAATTTAATAGATCAATCCGTTGGAAAAGCGGGTGATTTACATAAATGGATAGATGCAAAATTAAATTTTGTATTTGGTATTGACGTCCATTCTGATAATATAGAAAATCGTAAAGATGGAGCAGCAACTAGATATTTGGAAACGTGTAAAAGACGTAAAAGAGAAACCATACCAAAAGCATTATTTATTGTTGCTAATAGTTCAAAAAATATATTATCAGGAGAAGCAGCAATGGGTAATTATAAATATAAACAAATTATTAATTACGTTTTTGGAAATATTGATGAAACAGACCCATCTGTTGGTAAAGGTGTTTTAAAAGTCGCAAAAATAGCTGAAAATAAATTTGATGTTGTTTCAAATCAATTTTCAATACATTATTTCTTTAAAGATGTAGAAACAGTTCATAATTTTATTAGAAATGTATGTGAATGTTGTAAAGTCTCGGGATATTTTATTGGAACAACTTATAATGGAGAAAAAATATTTAAAAAATTAAACAAGAAAAAGGAAAAAGAAAGTTTATCTATTATTAATGATGGAGAAAAAATGTGGGAAATTAAAAAAATGTATAATAAAGATAGTTTCCCAAATGATGAAAATAGTTTAGGATATGCCATTGGTGTTTGGCAAGAAACTATTAATAAATATTTTACAGAATATTTAGTTAATTTTGAATATTTTAAATATCTTATGAAAATCTATGGTTTTGATATTCTAACAAAAGATAATTTATCAGAAATAGGTTTTAAACATAGTATTGGATCATTTAAAGAATTATTTAACATGATGAATAGTGAATTAACTGATAATAAATTAAATAAAAATGATATAGCATCAGCTAATAAAATGAATAAAGATGAACAAAAAATTTCATTTTTAAATAATTATTTTATATTTCAAAAAAAAAGAGATGTTGATGCAAAAAATATATTTAATTTGTATGTTAACAAATCTGTGCAAGAAAAATTACACAAAGAACTTGAAGAGGGTGAAATTGACGAAGATTCACCAGTTAAAATACCAATTAAAAGAAAAGTAAAAAAATTAAAAACCAAATTTAAATTGCCACAATAAATTTATATTTAAACTATATTAAATATAAATTTAAATCTATATTTAGATGACTTATTTCGTATTACCAATTATCCATAACGTTATATCTCCAAATTTAATTAATATTAGGATAGATAGTATTACAAATGAAAATATATATATTAATAAAAGCCTATCAGTTTTTTTAGGTGAAGTAAAAGAACAAATTGATGACTATAGTAATTATTGGGACACAGCAAAAAAATTTATAAATCCGTATGAATTTATACATACCAATATCCCCAACTATAATTTTTCTATTAGTAAATACAAACCAATTTCTAGAGCTTTTTTTAAAATATTAGAAATTTATAATACATTTAATATTATCGATAAAAGAAAACCCGTAATAAATTCATTTCATCTGGCCGAAGGACCGGGTGGATTTATTGAAGCAACATCATATTTAAGATCAAATAAATCAGATAAATATTATGGTATGTCATTAATAGATGATAATAATGGTAGTGTTCCAGGATGGAAAAAAGCAGAAATTTTCTTAAAGAAAAATAAAAATGTTATAATTGAAAGAGGAAAAGATAATACGGGTAATCTATTTAATGCCGAAAATTATAAATATTGTTATGAAAAATATAAAAATAGCATGGATATTATTACTGGAGACGGTGGATTTGATTTTTCTATTGATTATAATAGACAAGAAGGGTTGGCTGTTAGATTATTACTTACACAAATCGCTTATGCTATAGCTATGCAAAAAAAAAATGGTATATTTATATTAAAAATGTTTGATCTATTTTTATTACCTAGTTTTCAAATAGTATATCTATTGTCCACCCTATATAAAAAAGTATTTATTATAAAACCCAATACAAGTAGATATGCTAATTCTGAAAAATATATTGTATGTATCGGATTTAAACACACCAATACTGTAGATTTAGTTTACAAATTTTATACAATATTAAATCAACTTACAAATACCAATTTTAATGAAACAATTATTAATTCTATTTTGGATTTTCCCGTTCAAGAATATTATAAAATTAATATCAGAGAAATAAACTGTATTTTAGGGACACAACAAATTGAAAATATTTTAAATACTATAAAATTTATTATTAATAAAGATAAAAAAAAAGATAAAATAGATCTTATTAAACATCAAAACGCACAAAAATGTATACGGTGGTGTGTTAAAAATAATATTCCTTATAATACAATTAATGATGAACATAAAAATATATTTCTTAAAAAATCTTAATGCGTAACTATTTAGATGTAAATTATACCTTATTATTTAATGATAGATATTGTTATATTGGTATCTTGCGTTTTTTTAATAATGATGTTTTGTTATATGGCATGTGAACCGTGTATTGAAAAATATTGTTTTAAAAATCATAGAAAAGTTATACCATTAAATGTATAGTTCAAAATTAATATATATACAGAATATATATATTAATATGTCAGATAGGGAAAGTAAGAAAGAGAGAAGACAAAGGATAAGACAACATAATATAGATGTACACGGATATGATGGTGTAGATCCACAATGTTGCTCCAAATGTTGCGAACATTCTATTTGGGCTATTTACAAATTATACTGTGGTCCTTGTAGAGCTTGTAAACAAGTTGTTACAGCCTGTGCTGCAGATGCAAAGGTACAACCAATCGATGGCGTTTTAGATGCGGACCAGCCACCGCAACAAGTTATGATTAGAGGAGGAAGAAGACGAAAAACCCGCAAAAGAAAAAGAAAATCCAAAAGGAAGAAAACTAGGAGAAAGAAAAAGAGAAAGAAAACTCGTAGAAAACGAAAACGCAAAAGAAAACGTAAAAGATCGCGTAGAAGATAAATTAATATTTAGTTAATTTCTAACTATATATTAATGGTAACCAAACGGAAAAGAAATATGAAAAATAAAACTAAAAAAATATCACATAAATCCCCAAAAATAAGTAGTAATTTTGATAGTGGAAGTATTAAAACTTTAACAATAAAAAATACAGAAAAAATTTGCCGTTTTAACTTATCTCTCCAAAAAGAAATAATCAGAGAAGGAAATAAATCTCAGTATTGGTTTTACTTTAAAGTTTCAAATGTACTAAATAGAGTATGTCATTTTTCATTAAAGACTCATATTGATTGCAATAATGGTTTCAAAAATTTAGGCGTAGCTACCTCATATGATAATAAGACTTGGTTTAGAACAAAAACAACACAGAAAAATAAAAGAAAAACATGTAATAATAAATATTATCAGGTGGTTAGGAGATCTACCCAAGAAGTTAATTGGAAAATTAAACCAAAGAAAAATATAATATGGTTTGCATACTATGTTCCTTATCCATTGGAGAGAATTTATAAATTAGGAAATTCTTTATCAAAAAAATCATTTATAAAACAAAAAATCATTGGATATAGTGATCTTAAAAAACCCATTAAGATGCTAACAATAGGAAATAGTGGTAGAAATATATGGTTAATTTGCCGTCAACATCCCGGAGAATCAATTGCTTCTTGGATTTTAGAAGGATTTCTAAAAAACATTATCTCTCCAATTCCAAATGTTAAATTAAGAATCATTTTAACTTTAAATCCTGATGGCATTTTTTTAGGTAATTGGTATTCTAATAAAAAAGGAATCAACTTAAATTTAGATTGGAAAAATAAAAAATCCAAAGAAGTAAAATGTTTATCAAAATTATTAGATAAACAATATAATGATCTTATCGTTGATATCCACGGCGATGAAGAATGTAATAAACATTTTCTTTCTCATTGTAAAAATAGAAATATAGAATTATACAAATCATTAAATAAATTATTGTGTAAAAACAAAAATTTCCAATATAAAGATTATTATGAAAAGTTAAATTTCCCTTGTGATGGTAAAACATTAGATTCTTATGAAAATGCTTTAACATTAGAAGGTTGTATGAAACATTCAATATTTAATCATAAAAGTCTAGAAAAAGAAAGTTTAAATGTTGGTAGTACTTTATTTGAATCTATTAAGTTACTCTATAAATAAAAAAATGGAGAGATAATATATGATTGAACAAAAAAACGTATCATTTACTATAAATGAGAATGACCCATCAAAAAACGTATTTGAAATTAAAATTATAGTAGATGATAATCGTGTATTAAATAATAGAGACATATTAACTTATAATATTAATAAAAAATTAAATTTATTTACATATGAAGAGAAAATATGTTTATTCAAATGTTTTTCTTTTATTTTTTTTATTATTATTTTTGTAATAACGGTAGAGATTGTAAATAAAAAATAGATAAATTTTATATTAAATAAGGTATAAAATTTATTCACCTTTTTTTTTTAAATGTAACACTAAACGGTATCTGCTTTCGTTCATAGTAGAATCAACAGTATAACTATTTGTTAATCTGGAACCACTGCGTTCTTCTATTTTTTTCCGTAGCTCACTGTAATAATTTACATCATCAGACACTTTAAAACAACTATCAATTAAACCAAAACTATCTACTATAATAATACATTGTTTCTTACAGTTACTTGAAATACTAGATACATAATCTTGAATTAGACAATCATGGTCTTTACTATAATTATTATAATTTAAATAAAAACAAGGATCATGTGATACATTTTTACAAATAGTTCTCAAAGCCGATAAACTACTACCACTATTAGAATAATATTTTATTTTATCGGAAATTTGTTTTTCTACTAATATTTTTTTTATGTTGGCATCCAATTGAACTGAATGAACTTCTTTAAAATGTGGAGCTAAAGAATGTACCGTTCTAGCACCACTTGCGTCGGTTTCAACATAACATTTATAAGTATCGGTTAAATCAGATTGTAAATTTTTAATTTTATTAAAAAAACCAAAATTTAAATGTTGTACAACGTAATATTTGTCTTCTTCTTCTGCCATATAAAATATATACATATTATATTTCGGGCCGCGGTCTTAAATTATAACTATGGCGTCTTCTAAAAGAATATCTTTCTCTTATATTTGCTACCGCTTCTCTAGCGTTTCTTAATCTTGTTCTCGGAGAAGCACTTGCCAAATCAACTGATAGAAAAGATACGCTATTTCTTATTATTCTATTTTCTTGTATAGAATTTCCATCTGATGGCGGCGGTGGTGGCGGCATTCTTGGTCTAGGCGGTTGTTCGGGTGCAGCAACAGCTTCATCTTCATCAGAACTAGTAGTTTCATCATCACTTTCTGCTAAAGTTAACATATTCATCGGTTGCGGCTCTCTACAAATAGGACAAGATTGATTTTCAAATAACCAGGTATTTATACATTTTGAATGAAACACATGACAACAAGTTAATGTTTTAATTTTATTATGCAAATTTTTCAGACAAATTACACATTTACGACTAGAATCAATTTCTCTTTTTACTTGTTTTTTTACCGTTAACACCGGTAATGCTATAGATGCCGGAATGCTTGTTGGCAATGAAAGTGTGGTTGTATTATGTACCATAGGTTGTGTATGATCATAATGTTGAACTATATTATTTGTATTGTAAAAGGCGTGTGAAGGAGAAGTCATTGGGGATGTATAATTAGGCATTCCTTCCTCTATTAAATTTGCTCTTCTTGCTAAACGGGCTTGGCCTACTGACATCATTTTTATTACCTTTGATGAGTCGAACGTAAATTCACCAAACTCTCCTCTACAACTTACATCTCCTATAGCCATATTATTCTCAAATCTTTTAATTAAAAAATAGTAGTTCCCAACCGGTAAATAATTACCTTTAAGATCGTAAATATTACGATTTGTACTAATTGTTGTTTTTATACCACTACTCATATTTTATAAATTATATATTTTTTTTTATTTGTTTTTTAACGTAAGCTTGAGTCATAAATGAAATCATTGTATATAATGCGTGTTTAACGAATCTAAAACCAGATTTTTCTAAAACGGCTTCAACGTGTTTTATAGCGTCTTTACCAGTTACCATAGTAAGTTCTATTCTCAATTGGGGCAAATAATCCATCAAACAGTAGTGAACAAAATCATTCAATCTGTTACCTCTCAATAAGTTGCTAACAGAATCAAATAGATCATTTTCTTTGTCAAATGGTTGGTAATAATTTTTACCAAAATTATAATATAATATCAATGGAACTACAAAACATATACCGTGATCATCACCCGTTTGCAAATTAGCACCAAAATATGTGTCGCGTTTTGTTCCCGTATATTCTATTTCTTGATCTACATTATTATTTAAATTTTCTATTAGTTTTTTCATAACTACAACATCAATTGATTCTTTAAATTTGGTCCTTTTAATACGCGTTGATGATAGTCTTTTTTCAAATTCTCTTTCTGTGTAATTGGCGCTACCGTGTGAATTAATCAAGAAGAATTTGTATTTATTTCCACGCATCGGAATAAATAATCCCGATACACCGTGACAAGAATATTTATCTTCTTCATCTTCATCTACACCATACCCATCATAGTTGATAAATAGATAAACTGCTTTTTTTTCATCTAACAAATCTTCTATTTTATCAACAAAATTTTGTTCATAAACCCCGTCTTCTTCATTAAAATCGCATTCCATACGTTGGAAATAACTTTCACAGGCGTCGGCATCATTGATTACCGGCATTATATCGCGGAAATCAATATCAACGGACATAAGATCAATCTTTTTCTGTTCGCGTTTGCCAAAACACTTCTGGTGTATAACACCCAGGGCTTTGAACGCATCGGTATCATTGTCCATATCATCAAAACCAAATTGCTCGGCCTTTTTTAAAAGGGATGAGATTTTAGTTTGTTGTTTTCTTTGCAAAAATGTTTGATAAGATAGCATATTTAGTTTTATTGTTATTTATTATTGTTTTTATTTATAAAAAATAATAATAAATTTAATTCAATTTAATTTATGTGGAGAGATCAGCAATTATATTATCATGAGGAAAATTTGATAGCATATAAGTATAATTAAATAATATACCTACATAAAAACTATCCGGTATTTCATCATATTGATAAAAATATTTAAAAAAAACTAATTTATTTTTAAAAACTTCATTGTTTATTTGTTCTGTCCATTTTTCTTTTAATCCAGTTGCTCCACTTGATATTAATACAGTATTTCTCTCAGTTTTATATTTGGAACCCTGAGAAGTATTCATTATTGTTTTATAATTAGAACCCAATGAAGGCCAATCTGTGATTTGTATTTCTTGTATACCTCTATTTTTTAATTTACCATATATACCAGTATTCGTTAAGGGGAAAATAAAATATGAAGATTGATTTTTTTTGAAATTAGGAAATGTATTTAATATCGAATTATAAACATCATTACTTATATATTCTTTTATAAATGTATCATTTTTACTCGCTAATTTAATCATTTTCTCCCATCCCTTTTGTGTATTATTTAAAATATTATATTTCCAACTTAGTCTTTTAACCGTTCTATTACCTCTCCAATTTTCTTGAGAAACAAAAAATTCCCCATCGAGTTTATTAACCCAATCTTCTTTATTATCATATGTAGATGTATTTTCCATTAAAAAATATTTATTATCATATCTGGAAACTCCTATACAGGTTGGATATAATTCGGCCGCGTTTTTTGCTTCATTTGCGTTATCAAACCCATTTATAGTTATTATATCATCTGTATTAGTAATTTTTTTATTAAACTTACCATATTCTTGCGTCCATTCCTTATATGAAAATTTATTTTTATCACTATCGTTTAAACTATATTTTCTCTTTTTTCTAGATATATACCAACCATCATTAGGATTTATATTATTAATAAAAAATTTATTTGAAAAATTTAATGTAAATATTTTATTTGGTGTTCCATTTACTTTTTTCCATATTGAATAATATGTTATATCATTTTTATGAATTACTTCTAATTGTTCCAACGATAATGCTGATTTGTAAAATTGAACATTACACAAACTTATATCGCCATCATTATAATTAAAATAAGCATAGTTATCGGCATTGGAAGTAAAAATATAGTTTTGTTTAAATTCAATATAAACAAATTTCCACACATTTAATCCCCATATATTTAAAGCAGTACTAGAACCCACCGTTGTTTTATATTTATTACCCTTTTCATCTATAAATTTGACTATGGAAGAATTAATATTATCTTTTGTTATAGCATTTACCAAATCACCATTATTTGTATAAAATAATTTTGCTGAATTCCAATTTTTTACCCAAAAACTAATAGATCTAGAATTAATTGATGGTTTTGTATTTTGTACTATACCTGTTGAAAATTCCGTATCTTGTGAAGGTACTCTTAAAGAATAATTATTTAAATCTAGTATTTTAGTTTTCCACCCCATTCCTATATCTATTTCTAATACATTTGCATAACCTGTATCATTTATAGTATCACCATTTGTTATAAGTGTTTTTTCTGCTGTATTAAATATTTTAATGACTTCTAAATTAGAGTAATTATTATAATATTTACTGTCCAAATTAATATTACCGTCTTTGGTAAAAGTATAATCTATATAAGAATTATTTATTTTTTTTACTATTGGAACGGCAGTATCTCCTCCCCATTGATATTTACCAATATTAACGTCATCTAATGTATATATTTTTTCAAATATATTATTGGTTTTCCAACTATTTCCTATTGTTAATAAATCACCAACTTTAAAAATATTTGGTGTATTAGTACCTAAATTAGCATCTTTATGAATTTTACCATAACCCGAACCTTTATTTTTCAATTTATCCGCATATATTTTTATTTGTATATTTTCTTTAAAAGTTTCATATGCATTATTATTTAATCTAACAATATTTATTTTCAAAATAATTTCATCATTGGGTCTAATCATCATACCTCCTATATATGTTTCTAATTCTAATAAATTGAATTGAAAATATATATCATTGTCAACACCCAATACATTAATAATTAAATCATTATTGTCTTTTGACCATTCTAACCAATTAGAAGTTAACTGTTTATGAATTGTTCTATCTTTAATTGGTAAGGCCATCCATTTAAATTTTTCAGTTTCAAAAGCAATAATAGCGGCTTTTTTATTTTCTAAATCAAGTTTGGCAATATTATATTTAGGTAGATAAATGTTATCTTGTAAGGGAACAAACAAAGAAATGTTGTTTAATACTGCCGTAATATTTGATAATGTGTCATTTATAGAATTTTTTAATAAGTTGGTTTTATTAATCGTTTCGGTTTTTTTTATATTATAATTTTTGATTTCTTCTAATTTATTTAAAAAAATAGATTCTGTTTCATCATAAGTTACTACTAAATCCGAATAAGGATTATATTCGATAAATTTTTGTTTGTTTTTTTCCATATTATCTATATTTTTTGATGTATCTGCTTCATTTATAAGCAAATCCATTTCTTGTATATATTTCAATGTTTTATTATTCCATTCTATATTATTTATCCTTGTTTCCAATTCAACCTTTTTTGTTTCGTAATCAGTTTTTCTACCACTACTCGGTGTAAATGTATTTAATTCTAGGTCTAATTTTTTTAATTTAGATAAATTATCTATTGAATTTAATTCAATAATTATTTTATCTATTTGTTCTTGTGTATTATCATCATTTTTTAAAGATGTTATTCTTGGTATTATTAATGCTTTTGCTTCATCAAATTCTGTTTGTAAATCCGTATGTGGAGAACTAAATGAGTCTACTTCTTTTTTCAATTCTTCTAACTGACCAATATTAAATTCAGAAATATTATTAGCTATTTTATCAATAATGTTTTGTGTATTTTCTTTTAATAATACATCTGGATCTTTATTACTCGTAAATTGTAATATAGAAGGAGGACTCAAAAGATCCGTATTGCTTTGTGAATAAATTTTTATCTCATATAATGTATTCCAATCAAAATTATTTATTATATATTCATTTTTATCTTTTAATAAAAAGACATTTTTCATATTAGATATCGCAATTATTCCTGTCCCCTTTTTTATAGTTATATAATAACCTTTTAAATCCCAATCCGTTGTATTAAAATCCCAAAACAATTTAATACGTCTTGGAATAGTATTAACAGATATATCATATAAAAAATTATTAACTTTTGTCAAATTATTAGTAGGAGTTTTATCTGTTTTAATCAATAATTCCGTTGTCAAAGGACTCTCAATACCATCAACCAATGAAGACATCTTAACACCGTATTCAACATCTCCATCTAAATTAGATATAATTATTCTAGAACTAACATTTTCAATAGGATTTTGATAATCTTCACCTTTTTTTTTTAAATAAGCTTTATAAGTTACAATGTCATTTAGTGATTGTAAACTATTGCTTTCTATAGTTATACTATCGTGTGTTTTATTAATTAAACGTAAGTTTTGTAAAATAGGTAACACTGATTTCCCTGATTTAATACTACTTTTACCACTTTCATTATCTTTATCATCCGTAACACTAATTTCGTATTTATAATTAATTTTATTTTGTATATCATTATCAGTATATTGATTATCAGTAGTATTTAATAACTTTTTTCCATTTTTATATAATGTATAATGTTTTAAGTTTTTATCATTGGATGTTTCCCAATTAATTATTAATGATTTATATTGGTTAACTATATTTGTAATATTTACAGATTCTGGTGGAAAACAATCATATGGTTTTCCTGATAAAGGTATACTGGTTGCAACATTAGCTGACTCATCTTCTGCTATAAATTCATAATTATATAATCTATCATTTATTAAATTGTAATCACTATAATAATGATATTGATTCAAAAATCCAAAACCAAATATAACACCACATTTCATAGCAAAAGAACCTTTCCAATCTAAAGACAGGATTTTTATTTTTTTAATATCTGATTTTGGATTTTTAAATAATACTCGCGTTATTCCAGCGTTAGTAAATTCACCTTCAACAAAATCTTTATCGTCATTCATTATTTCGGAATTTGTAGTTGTTACTGAATACGTTTTAGATGTAAAAATCTTGAATTTTTTTGGGTAATTATCAATATCAAATCCCTTTATAGCTAAACCAACTATTATATTATCTTTATCCGCATCTGGAATTGTCAATTCTATATAAGAATTTGTACTTATATTGGGTTTCCATCCTAAATAATTATTATTAAATTGATCTAAACGTGGATCATCATAAACAAAGGCACCATCTGTTTCAAAAGATGATATAGCATAATGTGACTTGGGTAAAACACTAATATAAGTATTATTAATAAATGTTTGTACAGTAATATTATCTCTATTAAGCTTGTATTTAACTATATCTGTATCAATTAAATTTAATTTTAGTTTTAGTTTCAAATATTCATCGCATTTTTCAATACTATCAATTGATGGTGGTGTTGGAGGTAAATCTTCTGGTATTATATTTAATAATGCGGTAGCAATACTTTCTTGATCAGCATTGTCTACTGCTTTAATTTGATAAAAATAATTATTCCCATTAACAACATTTGTATCATTAAAATAAATACTATTATCTATAGTTATTGAATTTGTATCGGTTACTGTAAAAGCGTGCACTTGATCTACACCTAATCCTTTATAAACATTATATTGTTTAAAATCTTCTTCAGTATTTTTGTCCCAAGACATTCTTATTTTTTTATTATGTTTATATAATTTGAAATTTCCGGGAGTTTTGGGTGGATCATCATTAGGTGTAACAACAGTTACAGTGGATTGACTACTTTCTAATTTATCTGTATCTACAGCGGTAATTTTATAAGTATATTCTATTCCGTTGGTTACATTATTATCAATTATTGTAATAATATCATTTTTTATTGAATAATTAGAACTTTCATCATTAACTTTATCACTTAAAATAAATGTATTAGTTCCTATTTTTTTATAAATATAATATTTCCATATATCTCCTTGTTTATTTTTCGTCCAACTTAATATAACTTTTGAATTACCATAACTTGAAGATAAATTTAAAGGTATCGTTGGTGCCCCAGGAAAAGGATCTATTGGTTGTGAAATAATACTATTTGAAACAATACTTTCTTGTGCATATATATCTTCTGCTGTAATTCTGTATTCATAATTTTGTGAATTAATTAAATTATTATCAACAAATATGATATTGTTATTTTTTAAACAATTGTATAATAATTCTACTCTTATTCCGGGCTCTTCATTGAAAGATAATATATAAATTCTCAAATATTTACATGTAATATATTCTGGAAATAATAATGTTGTGATTTTATCTTTGACAACGGGTTCACCAAAGTTTTTTTCAGTTTTTTTGGGTGTAATTTCTACCCAATCTTCTTTTTCCCAATTATCTGGTTTATTACTACCCTTTAACGCTATTTTAGTTGCGTATCTTATTTCATCGTGTTGTTGCATATTTATACCAACTACATCTTTTGAACCTGATAAATCCAATTGTATCCAATGAGAATTATATACTGTATTATTTTTATTTATAGTTGGCATACCATCTGTTATTTCTCCTAACCAACCAGTATCATTAATATTACCTTTCCAAAAAGCTGGTTCGGGTCTATTAGAAATATTGCCGCCTCTTTTTAAATTACTATGACTATGTTTTGAATAATCAATTATTTGTTTTTGAAAATATTTATTACCGTTTTTTTCTACCCTTGCATAAATTTTGTCAGAACGCGTAGTGCCTTTTTTTCGGTAAATATTATAATATTTTATATCACTTTCGTTATTTTTTCCAAATTCTAATGTTAATTTGTTTTTAGAACTATTTATTTTAAAATTAGATATTTTTAATGGAGCACCAGGCACTATTTCCGGACGCGTTACAATATCCGAACTTTTAATACTACTATTTCCACCAACATCATAACTTATAATATTATATATGTAAGATTTACCCAAAACAACATTTTTATCAGTATAATTATCAGTTGGATGTTTTATAGTTGAAATAATATTATTATCACGATATATCATATATCCCACTACATCTTCTTCTGTATTTTTAGTCCATTCAAGTTTGATTTGATTAGAAGCAGGGGTTACAGTTATGTTTTTAGGAACTGATGGGGGATTATCGATAGGAGTTCCATTAAATAAATAACAATCAATGATACGTTGTTGATTATCCAAAGCTATTAATTGTATACTATATTTTTTATTATTAATTAAATTTCTAAATGTATATCTTGTCTCTCCTTTTATCTCAGTTGGTAGAAACGTTGGTATATATAATGCTTGTTTATCTACTCTATTAATATAAATTCTATATTGTTGAAAAAAAGTTGATTTATTCGGTGGCCAATAAATTGTCATTTTATTTAACCCAGTTTCTACACGATTAAAATTAAAACTATTTCCAAAATCATTATTTAAATTTTTTTTAGGTATCATTTGTTTTACTTGTATTGATGATTTTCTACCATCTTCACCCACTTCAAAAATACTATAAGTATATTCTATATCATTTTTTAAAGAATAATCAACATATTTGATCACATTTTCATTTTTAATAGTAATAGGAAAATCTAATTTGGTTGTTGTTTTAACTAATGTGTCATGATTATCCGCATTAGTTACTGGTGTTCTATCAATTACATATGATTTAAATATTCCGGAAATACTTTTATCCCAACTTAAAATTGCTTGTTGATTACCAGATTTAATATTAAAATTAATAATTTCTGGTTCACGCGAACCTTTACCTTCTACTATATTTGATTTATCAGATATATTCCCATTAAAATCAGATATAGTAACATTGTATTGATATATTTGTCCATTTATAATAGTAGTATCTTCATACATAGAACCAAGTGTTATAGAATGGGAACCAATTTGCTTCCACATACTCCAATTTATTCCATCGGCCATTTGATGTCTTCTATAAATAATAAATTCTTTTATATCTTTTTCTGTTGTATCTTCCCAATTTAATTTAATATTTCTATCGCCTACAACAATTGTTATTGTTATTTTTTTTGGTGGTCTTTGATCCAATGGTTTTAATGTTATACTTTTTTTATTACTTATATTTAATGTATCTTCTACATCTATAGAATAAACATAACTTTGCCTCGCATCAACATAATCATCAATAAAACCCATATTATTATCATTTAAATCTTCAGAATATTTTATTTCTTTAAGAGACACATCTTCTAATATGAAATCTGATTTTTTTCTTCCCCAAAATCTTGTATCTGATAACATAAAATAACAATTCTTTCTATCTTCATTTGTACCCCTAATCCTATTACCGGCACTCCAATTATATGTAGTTATTTCATTAGAACTGGTATTTACAACTACTATTTTTCTAGAATTTTCTCTGAATGTGATAGTTATATCATATTTAATGTTTAATGAAATTGGAACCATTTGTTGAACATTAGTCCAATACATACTTTCGCCTTCTTTTGGTATTACACCCGTGTTTATTTCTATTCTGTTTTTGCCCGATGAAAAAAAATTACTTATAAAACGTGCACCAACAGCTACATCTTTATCAACATTTGCTATTCTAAAAAGACAAGAACCCTTCATTTGCGTTTTATTTAAAGTTATTGAGTATTTAAACTCATAATTATAAGGAAATACAAAATCTTTTTTTATATAATAATTTTCTATATTAGTATTTAATTTTCTATTATAATTAAATATAACTTTATCCTGTAAAGCATATTTTTTTAAAAGTATATCATTTTTATATAATTTATAATATTTTATGTCATTATCTGTCACATTCTTATCCCATAAAAGCTTTATTTGGTAATTTTGTGGAATACCAGATAAGTCTGGTGGTATAGGGGCAACATTATCCATTGGTGAATATATTTTATTTATAGTTATTTTATTTATTTTAGCAGTGGTTTTATCGTCAGATGTATCTTCCAATGTTACCTGAACAGCTGTTGTATCGTCTACATCAATTGGATTTAAAGCAGTAAAAATTTGTTCGTTCCCATTTTCATCAACGCCAGTTTGTGTTGTATCTTTAATTGTCACACCATTTTTCACCGTAAAAACAGGAAATTTTTCTGAATTTTTAGATGAAATATATA
>Ga0233432_10002209_pt1 | contig 18163 bp, 17 predicted proteins | sample SI_122_August201_6_FD_179870 | JGI IMG/M metagenome (GOLD analysis project Ga0233432, IMG submission 179870) | Seawater microbial communities from Saanich Inlet, British Columbia, Canada - SI_122_August2016_10_MG | ecosystem: Environmental > Aquatic > Marine > Inlet | place: Canada: British...
TCACCGGCTGCGCTAGGAGCCGGCGACTTGTCGTTGCCCGCACCGCCTCCGTGTCCGCCAGCGCCGGCCTCCGCGTTTACGACATTGCTGTCACCGGCTGCGCTAGGAGCCGGCGACTTGTCGTTGCCCACACCGCCTCCGTGTCCGCCAGCGCCGGGCTCCGCGTTTACGACATTGCTGTCACCGGCTGCGCTCATTTCAAGCGACTTCCGTTTGCGCGCGTTGTATTCTTCTATCTGTTGGTCCATTCTCTTTGCCACCGCTTGCCGAGCAAGAAGCAGTTCTTCACAAACCGGCACATTCGAATACATGAATGATAATCATCAGAATACGAATCTTATATAGTCTTGATTTCGTTTTCATTGCACAGTTACCCAACGTCTAATCAAATTATACACAACCTTGCTCTCGAAAAGGTATGTAAGTGCAATGCCTTGACAAGTACACGTCAGCACGTCACCTCAGCAAAACAACCACCATAACATCAACCCTGCACCCTTGTGCCGCATGCCACAACCGTGCCACTACTGCGTCTACGCAGCCATCGCGATCAGCCTGCCCTTTGTCTGCCTGCTGCTGGCGACGCAGAAGCTCGTGCTGCGCGACCTGCGCGCGCGGTGCTGCGACGGCGAGAGCGCACGCGACGCCAGCCCTGCAGAGACCCGCGTGCACGTCGCCGCGCCCGTGACATTGGCGCAGGCATGACGCCCATCCGTTGTTGCTCACTACAAGTATATGGTATTCACCGCGTGTGATCGAAAATTAAAGCGGGGCGGGGCTCGAACCCGCGGCGCACCGGCTGCGCCCGCGATTTACGGTTGTTTCCGTTGTTCGGTGACACGAACAATGCCCAGATTCACCTTCCATGTCCGTTTGTCGGATGATCTGGCGCCTATTCCGAGTTCAGGGGCAATGGCTAATTATTTGCCACTCCCAGTCCCAGATATCGCCGGTGAGTAGACGGAAATCGCTCTTTTCCAGCACTCGCTCGTACCTTGCACGTGACGAGCGCCGCATGATCTCTTCTTTCAGAGGCTTTCCTTGTGCAACAAGGCACTCACCCAAACAGCTTCTGATATTTTCTGTGTCTGGATGATTTGGCCTCAGCATCAGCTTATAACGCTCGTGCACCACGAGCAACAAGCGCAGCATCCTCTCCGCATCCTGCCACTTCTTTTGCGCAAAGAAACACGCGACCAGATTATACCGTGTCGTCAGTGTGTGCAGATTTTCATCCTCTGGTGAGGACTCCTCAGCCTTCAACACCGTGCACAGAATCTCCTCTGCTTTCGCGTACTCTGCGTTCTCGAAGAGAGATAAAGCGGCACGATTTGCTTCTTTCCGCGCTTTTTCCTCCGTGTCCTTACGCCAGAATCGCCATGTGCTATTTGGAGAAAACATTTGTGTCCATTGGATACCGATATCAAAAATCTGGTTTATATATTTTCTGTTTGTAAACGTGAAAAGAAATTATAAACCAATGCTGAATACAGCATGCCTTCAAAACAGAAAAAGCGGGGCGGGGCTCGAACCCGCGGCGCACCGGCTGCGCCCGCGATTTACGGTTGTTTCCGTTGTGACTGTGTTGGGTCATTATTTTTGCTTCTTATGACGCACCGTGTCACCCTTAGCTTTGTGTGTTGCTTCGAGTTGCGGCTGTTCACGCCGCTTGCGTTTGTTGGGACTTGGGGGGCAGCCCCCGAGCACTGCTGCCGTGCCTACTGCCCATCATGCGTGTCTAGACGATGACTTAGAAATTCGAGGTAGTTGGCACTCCGGACCGTGTTCGGATTCTCTGGTCCGAGCAGCCCCGTCTCTACCGAGTGCACTTCACGCATAATCTCGTCTGCCTCCGCGTACTCGCCTAAGCTCTTTAGCGTACAAGCCAGATCCTTGGCACTTTGCCGCGTGCCAGCATCCTTGAAGCCCAGGTGTTTCTTCTGCGTTTCCAGCACGTCGTGCTGGATCTGTTTTACCTCTCTGTACTTTACTTGTACATAAAGACACTTTGCGAGAAAGATCTTTGATGTCAGCAAGTCTGGGTCGCCCGGTGCGAGCACTTTTTGGAACCCCTCAACCACCCTCCGCGCTTTTTTCTCTGCCTTTGTATACTCCCCGTCGTCATAGAAGCATTCGGCTAAATGACTTTCCGTCATCAGCGTCTTATGATGCTCCGCCCCAAATACCTCCTGCATTTCCTTGTAGACTCTGCGCAATATTTTTTGGGCCTGTCTGTAGTTGCCCATTTTGTGCAGACGTATGCCTAGATCTTTCATGCTCTCAGCAAGCTTGTCACGCGTACGGCCTGTAAATTTTTCTTTGCAGGCGTCGCAAGTTGACCACGCGTCATATTTCTTTTCCTTGGCTTGCCTTTCGGCCTGTTTTGCCAGACAGTCCAGGTGTACCAGACTGGAGTTACCGCTACACGCGCAGCCCTGCTCAATCAGAGGCCATTCCGCACCCTGGCAAAGACAGCACCTAATCTCTGCCATGTTGCATACCACGGGGCTGACGCCGATGAAATCGAAACGGGACCAAAATACAACACGATCTATGCAAAGATACAAGTGCCTTGATTCGTGTTTATATAGTTTTTATTGTTGATCTAGTTTGCAATGGTCCATCAAAAGCAGGACCATACTCAAGAAAAGGTATGTCTGCCATGCCCCTTGTTTACCTCGCTCAATTCATCAAACTCTGCCGTTCCAGATGCATGCAGGCAGATTGCAGGCATGCATGCACATTCTCGAAATTAAAGCGGGGCGGGGCTCGAACCCGCGGCGCACCGGCTGCGCCCGCGATTTACGGTTGTTTCCGTTGTTCCGTGCCGCCGTGTCAGGGACACGGCGGCCGGTGCTCATATGAGCGCGTCTAGCGGAGCTGATGGTGCAGCTGATGGTGCAGCTGATGGTGCAGCTGATGGTAAAGGCGGCTGTGCCGGTGCATTACTCACAGCGCCGGCCGCGTGCGCGGCGTCGACATTCTGCGACTGTGTAGGAAGATGCTGTGCAGCTGACAGCGTGCTTGCTTGAGCATGGTCGGATTGCTCATCTGTCGATCTGGAACCTTTCTTTGATTGCAAGGCACCATTTCCATTCTTACGAGCTATTTCGTTACGAACCTTTGTTGTGGTCACCGTCATGTTGAACTTAGCTTGAACGTTCTGTATGATCTCGTCAACGCTTTTCCCCAGTGTATGTAATGCGTGTATTTCCTTACGACATGCGACTGGCAATCTTGAGATTGACTTGCGGAGTTCGGGCTCTTTTCGCAAAAGCGGTACATCGCGCATGGAACCTGGCGCTTGTAGAAAGGGATTCGTATCCACGTGCTGCTGATCTGAGAAAGACTTGAAAAAATGCGTTGTTTTTCGAACAATGCTAAGGACTTCTTCCTTCGTGATCCCATTTTCCCCTGCCACTTCTTCCGCTTTCTTATCCTTTCTCTCGTTGTACTCCATGGCCGCACCCACCTCCCACATATGCATGGTGTTCCAAACGTGCATAGTAGTTACTGCGTCCAGTTTCCCAGGCCCGCCTGCCGAATCGCCCATGTTGCTCGCACCCAATGGATTTCGACTGCTCTATGGTACTTGATACAAGTGCAAGTTTATATACCTTAACAACTGCAACGTTACTTCGAGAACCACAAGTTTATTCCGTCAAACTCGCGCGTTGTGGCTGTGCACACCACCAACCACGCGCGCTTAATTTCGCCCGCCTGGACACAAGTCTCTTCCTGATGCACAATGCATACAAGCACCTCTGCTTTTTCGATCCCCGTGCTTCACCCACAGCTAACCCCGCTCGATTTCGTCGGGCTCCGCATGCTTTTCTTGCTTGCGTACAAACTTAGCCAGACAGCTCGCGGTAGCCAGCGTCTCGGGGTGGTCTGGCCCCTGCAAGCGGCATAGCACTGACCCTCCACCCCTATTAATAGTACTAACCACGCTCTACTGCACTTCTTTCCAATGTTGATCCTCCAAGCACCACTTCATGGGAACTGGATCGAATGGATATGGTAGTTGGCCTGGGGTACCCAAAGCCCACTTGGCGGCGTCAATGCGTTTCTGCTTGGCATTGTAGTACTCTTCCTGCAGTTTTTTTACCTCGGCTGCATACGTTGTGGCGTCCATGGTACCTTCTTTCTTTTCAAGTTCCTTTTGATTGACCAGGCACTGCTGAATCGGATCGTTGGCTGCCATTGTGGGAAACACTCGACGGTCAATCCGTCGTGGAGTATCTCAACGTTGGTAAAAATTTCCGTGCGTGTGTCCTGGCTGGTTTTTATGGACTCCAAACAAAATTCGACGAAAATAGATCTCCTTGACTGGCTCCTGCGCAAGCTAATAAGCAATTCATAACTAAATCACAGCCAAAACACATGGCGAAGAATGACTACCCTTCACATTGGTTTGCTTGCATCTGTCTTGAAAATGCACATTACAATCCGCAATTGCAAGCTTTGAACCCAGCCCCTAAACCAAAGCCCTGACCCAAGTCTTACACGCAGCATAAAGTATGAGAAACCGCCGAGAGACGGCACGATGCACGACACCCGGCAGCGATGGCCGGCGACCACGAAAGGCGGTTCCAGGTGTCGCGCAAGGAGCTGGCGCAGCTCGTGCTGAGCGTGAACACGCTGCCGTTCCCGCCGATTCCCGTCAATGTCGACATCAAAACGACGGAAGAGTTTCCGGAAACGCACCGCAAGGCGCTCAACCTGGCGACGTCGGCCATGGTGCAGGAATGCAAGACCGGGTGCGAGTACGTGAGCTCGCACAACGCGGTGGCCGCGCTGATGCTGTACCACCGGTGGTCGGGCGCGCTGGGCGACGCGGCACGCAAGGAGGAGGTGCAGAGTGTCAAAGGGCGGCTCGTGCTCGAGCTCATCACCGACTTTTGCGGCGAGAGCAAAACGCAGCAGAGCGACACGCCGCGCGTCGAGTTTCTGTACGAGGCGTTCCAGCGCATGACCAAGGCCTGGCTCGAGTCCTACGCGACGACGGGCCTGGACATTGCGGTGGAGTTTCCTGCGCGCGTCTCGATTGCACACGAGAGCCCACTGCACGCGGCAATGGCCGGGTACTGCTACACGCAGGGCTTTGTGTACAGCCAGAAAAACGAGAAGCTGCGGTGCCCGACGCACGAGCAGGTCAAGGCCGAGTACGAGCGCATGACGCGCGAGGAGGCCGAGGAGGGCGACGCGCAGGCGATGGACGACGCGGGCTGTCGCGCCATGGAGATGGAGATGACGCGCATCTACGGGCGCTCCGAGTACGAGGCCCTGCTCGCGCTCTGCGGCACGCGCATCATGAAGGACACGCTGTACGGGTTCGTGCCCGAAAACACCGAGACGCAGCTCTCGGTCGCGGAGCAGGCCGAGGCGCTCGCGCGCATGGCGGTGCAGACGTGCGACCGCCTCAGCGCGGAGCGCGCGCAGGCAGTGCGCGAGGGCGATGCTAATGTCGCACAAACGACGCTCGAGCCCGGTGCAAATGTGTCAGAGGTGACGGAGGCTACGACGGTGGTGACGGCACCCGACGAGTGTGAGCGTGATGCTACTGTTTCCAAAATAACGCTCGAGCCCGGTGCAAATGTGTCGGAGGCTACGACGGTGGTGACGGCACCCGACGAGTGTGAGGTACCATGAGCAGTGGCTGGGAATGCACGCCGAGGCTGCGCGTGTGCATAAGAGACGCGACCGAGTAATTGTGAAATGGTCTCAATAAAGCAGTGGGTGCTGACGGCGCTGGCCAGCGTCGCGCTCGTGTCCTTTGTCACGCACGAGTGCCTCCGCGTCGACCTCCCGCGCGACGCCAGCCACGCGGCGTGGAAGGACTTTGTCCAGACGCACCTGGCGTTTTACAGCGGCGCGGACCAGCGGCGCGCGTGGCTGGTGCTGATGGGCGTGCAGGGTCTCCAGCTTGCGCTGGGCATCCCGTTCCTGCACGTGACGCAGGTGTGCATGGGCTTTGTGCTGCCGGTGGCGGTCGGCATTGCGTCGTGCACGTGCCTCGAGATGCTGGCGTTTGCCGGCTACGTGTGGCTGGGCGACCGGGCCATTGCGACGCCGGACCTGCACACACTCTCGTACATCATGACCATCGCGCGCACGCACCGGCAGCGCCTGGCGTACACGTTTGCGCTGCTCATGTCCAGCATGCCGATCTACATCTCCGTGCTCAGCGTGCACGTCAAGCTGGTCTCGCGCCGGGAGTTTTGGTACTTGTCAGGCGCAGCGTCGCTGTTTTCCGTGAGCAAGAACATTGTGCTCGGCGCGCTGCTGTTTGCCGAGACGCACCGCATGCTTACCGTTGCGCTGGGCCTTGTCGTGTTTTTCTCGCCGCTGGTGTGCACGGTGGTTGTCATCGGTGCCGGCGCCTGCCGCGATGCACCCGTCGGCAAAGGCGAGGACGAGGTCATGCTCACGGCGACGGAGGAGCACGCGTGCGAGCCGTACGAGGACGTCGAGCTCGCGGACATTACGCCAGAAGCCCTGAACACAACGGACGAAACGACCGAGCGCATCGTGCAGATCCTACACGCGGGCGACCCAGACACGACAGGCCTGAACGCGGCCGACCCAGACGCGGCAGAGCCCGACGACGCACTTGCTGGACCAGCGGGCCCGGACCCTGCGGATGCCAATGCCGCAGAGCAGAACACCAGCCCGGCGCGTGGCGACGCGCACGTCTTTCAAGCTGTTGTACTCAAAACACACGACAATACGGACGCTGCGAAGCACGCCGCCAAGTCCGCGCGCAAGTACAGCGCGCGCCGGCTGCGTTAGGATCTAGACCGACGCCAGAGCACCAGCAAGGTCCGCGCGCAAGTACAGCGCGCGCCGGCTGCGTTAGGCTCTAGACCGACGCCAGAGCACTAGTCGCAGGTTCGGGCTGCACGCGCTTGCGCGCCTGCGCGGCAGGACCGCACGTGTTCAGAACCTGACGCAAAAAAAGACGCGCGGGTCTGAGCATCGTGCACAACTCGACCCTGTCGTCTGACACCCGCGCGTGCACGCGCGTGCCTGTGCAGCGCGTGTCGCTGGCCGCTAAAAACGCCCTGAAATGGCGCAGTAAGTCTGCGTCGCGCGGTGCCGTGTCTGTGCACGCAAGCTGCTCGCGCAGCGCCAGAATTTCCCCCCACGCCTGCTCGCACCCCGAAAACGGGTCGAGGCGCAGGTCGTCGGCGAGAGCGAGCCGGCGGCAGCCGGCGGGCTGTGCCCGCTGCAAAAGTCCGCGGGCCTCAAGCTCAAAGTCAAGCACCGGCTCGTGCACGTGGCTGAGGTCGCGCGTATTGGCACTCATATTCCGCAAGGCTGGTGCGTGGAAAAAAGACCCGCGCTTGTGCAGCACGTTGGCCAGCGTCGAGAGAAGGTCCAGCACGAGTGTCTGTCGCACGCCCGCCTCAAAGGGTTCCAGCACCTGGCGCGTGGCGGCGGGGGCGCTGTGCATCTCCAGCGCGCACCGGTGCCACTGCAGCAGCTTTTGCGCGGCGTTGTGTGCCCTGCACGCACTGTCGCTGTCACCCGTGGCCACGCGCCAGACAGCAAGCACAAAGGTCACGACGTCGTCGGCGATCTGCTCGAGGCCGGGCCGGCACTCGAGAATCAACGAAAACCAGAACGCGTCGCACTCGGCGCGCAGCTGCATGTGTGCATCCGCGTCAAGCTGTACCACGCCACCGCGCCGTGCGAAAAACTCGAGGATGCCGGCCGCGCGCGTCGGGTTGTACAGCACGGCAATCGCCGCAAGCTTGGGCTTGCTCAAAACGTTGAGCGCACGCTGCAGCGCGGCGTCGCCGACCAGCGTCGCGCACACGCCCCACTCGCGCTCCGTCGCAGGGCACCGGCCGCGCACGACCTCGCGCAGGCTCCACGGCCACAGGCTGAAAAAGACGCCGTCGCTCTTGCGTCGCCGGAGCGGCAGGTCTGGCCGCGTGCATTGGTACGCCCCGTGCACTTGCTCCACGTGCACGTGTCGGCACAGGTGGTGCGGGCCTTTGCCGTGCTTGTAGACTTTGAGTTGGAACTCGCGAGCCTCTGCATTGTACCAGCACACCGTCTCTAGCTGTGCCTCGGGTGACCGCAGCGGGGGCGTAAAGTGCAGCGGAAACACGACGCTCTCCGCCAGGCCTGCGCCGCGGAACAGCAGGGTGCACAGGTTGCGCTGCTTTGTGCGGTGGCGGTTGCGTTCCATCGCCATCATGCCGTCGCAAAAGAGGTTTGTGTCGTGCAGCGCGGGGCTGGCCGCACAGCTCGCGTCGAGGTCGAGCGTCTGGCAGCGCCAGCCGCGGCCCACGCGCTCCCCGACCACGCATGTGCGCTTGGGCGCGCGTGTGTACACCATGCCCTGTGCCTCGCGCGAGTCCTGCGCGCCGTGCCCCTTGAATGCTGCAACATCCACCACGCCGCGGTCATGTCGGAAGGCCTGTGCTCGGCTGCGCGCAGCGTGCCCCAGCACAGCCGCGTGCTCGCGGTCGACGGCAACGACGCGTGGCGCATCGCTGGCCCACGCGATGACCGTGAGGCTGCTGTGTTCCGCGCGCTCGCTGCCCACAATGTCGTGCGCAGTCGCAAACGTCTGCGTGCTGCCGATGCAGGCCGCCTCCTCGAAAACGGCGAGCAGCGCCAAGCACACGTTGCACTCACACCGCTGGTCTGCACACACGCACAGCATGTGCCATTGCACGTCCACGAGCACAGGCGTCGTCTCGGACTCAAAACGCCATGCGTACACCAGCACATCCAACATCCGCGGCAGTGCGAGTGGCGCAGGTGCGTGGTGTGGTCGTTGTCGTTTATTTCCATTTTTTATACGCCGGGTATTTTCGCGCAGGTGGTGACGTGGCGACTGTCGTATGTGAACGGACGGTGTGCTTATACAAACTTTGTTGCCAAGGCGCGCTGATGCAACACGCTGACGACGATGATACCAAGGGACAGCTGGAACTCGAGCTGCTGGCACACACTTCGGACAAGCGCACACGCGCGGCGCTGCGCGGTGCCACGCACCCGCGGTGCTGTGTAGCCTTTGTGTGCTACGACCTTCCAGCGTTCGTGCACGTGCTCCACAGCAAAGCGTGTGTCTGGGACGCCGACAGCCTTGTGCACGCCGTGCAGGCTACCGACGCGGTGCGTATCGAAAGCCTTGCGTTCAAGATATGTGCGCTTGACGCACGTCTGAATCCGAGCAGCTTCCACGGGCGCGAGTGCCTTTTCTCGGTGCTACTTTCGTCCGCGACCACAGACGTGCACCTGCAGCGCGCGCTCGCATGCGGCGTGCAACTGTGGCTCGGGGACCTCTTGCGCTGGCGAAGTCCCACCGCGGAGACAATCTTCCACCGTCTGGCAGCCGCCCCGTGCGCCTTGGCCTATCTGCACCTCTTTCGCGAGCACCGTGCGCATCTTGTGGTGGCTGGGCCCGACTGCGCTGGCCAGCTGCCCGTGCACGTCGCGCGCAATCGCACAGACCTCGACGCTACCGACCAGGCTACGCTGTGTCTGTTTTTTGCATACAGTCTTTACTGAATACTTTGGTAAGTAGTCCTGCACACCGGACACCATCGCACAGACCTCGACGCTACCGACCGGCTACGCTGTGTCTGTTTTTTGCATACAGTCTTTACTGAATACTTTGGTCAGTAGTCCTGCACACCGGACACCATCGCACAGACCTCGACGCTACAGACTATTCTCGTTCCCCTTTTTCTGCATCAACACACGCGTAACGACCTTAGTCATTAGTCTCGTAACTACCCACGCGCATCACTGATTCCGCACCGCGTCGCCGAGCTTGGCGGTCAAGTACGCGCGACGCTGCAGGGTCGTCGTGCACGCACTCCACTCGTAAAACGGCACGCTCACGAAAACGTGGCCAAAGTGACGCAGGTGGGCGTGCTTGAGAACGGTGTTGCCGGTCGGGGCACGGTTGGTGAGAAAGTGCGACGGGCCGTCAAACTCGATGCTGAGCACCGCGCGCTTTTGGGCGCCCGGAAACCAGCCCTGCACGCGCATGTCGATCGAGTACCCCGACTTGGCGCACACGTCCTCTTCCTGCACGCTGAGCCCCATCTGCCGCAGAACTTGCCCAACCTGTAGTTGTTTCTGCGAGGCTCTTGCGGAGGACTCGACAAACGCCTTGCGGCAGCGCGCTGCAAACGCGTCGTGCACTGCCGGCCGGCCAAGCATGTGCATCGTCACAAACAACTGGTGCAGCTGGCATAGGTTCTCCTTGTTCGCACCGGCCAGCACCGTCGGCGACAGCAGTCGTGCGCACACCTCGTCCATGCTGCGCTGTACATCCGCGCGCTTCTCAAGCACGGCAAACACGGTCATCGCCCACAAAACATTGGTGGCGTCCTGCATGTTGTACGCCTTGCTCCAACTGCACACGGCGGCTGTGAGCACCTCCATCTCCGCGCATGCCGGCACAAGACCCAGCGTCGCGTAGGCCCACAAAATGTTGGCCAGGTGCCGTATGCTAAACTCTCGGCACGTCGCCCGGATGCGCTGCTCGCACGCGGTCCTGACGTCTTGCTCGAGCACCACCTGCATCTTGGCGTACGCCCACAACAAATTCGCAAGGTTTTGCTGTGTGCACGTGTGCATGTGCCTCGTTGCCGCAGCGCCAATTTTGGCAAGCACGGCGCACCCGGGCTTCAGACCCAACGTGCCATATGCCCACAGAATGTTCGACGAGCCCTGTGCAGTCAACTGCACGCTCAGGTGCTCCGTGCGGGCCTCGAGCTTCTGCATCAGCTCGTCCGAGGGGCAGTGTCGCAGCGTCGCAAACGCCCACAGAAGAACAGAAACGCCTTGCCCACTTAAGGTCTCCACCACCGCGCGAATGCGCAGCTCGTACAGCGCCAGCAGGCTCGCGGGCAGTGTCCTATGCAGCGTGGCGAACCCCCACAGCGTGTGGCATAGGCTCTTCTCCGGAAACTCGAAAATAAGCGTCCCGATTCGGCGTTCCAGTGCCTGCAGCGCGTCTTCGCGCACTGAGAGTTCCAGCTTTCCGCAGCCCCACACGACATTGGATACGTTTTGGCTGTTGAGTGCACTGTGCATGTGGACGATGCGCTCCTGCAACGCGCCCCACAGCGCGCTGCTCGGCATCCACTCGAGGCGCCCGTACGCCCACAAGATCGTCCCCAACGACTGTCCGGTAAACATGGACGTCCACACATCCAGGTCTTGCTCCAAGCGTTGCATGACGTTCGACGCCGGCACGTGGTTCTGGGCTGCAAACGCCCACAGTATGTTCGAAATGCTCTGTGCGTTGAATGCGTGCGGCGAGCTGGCGATGCATGCCTCCATGGTAGACATTGTCTCCCGAGCACACTCCCACCGCAGCTTTGCCCACGCCCAGATCACAGTGCTCAAGTGCCGCTGCGTCAGCGTGTTTGCCTGGGCAAGCGCCTGCCCCTCCAGTGCCTCTAGCAAACCGGGTCTTGAGCCCGCGCCTGGTGTCTTTACGAGTGCGTTCAGGATATTGGCCAGCTGCTCCCCTCCGAGCGTGTCCATTTTCGCGCGGAGCAGCGTCTCCGTGTGCTTTTGCACGTCGTGCTCACCCGGCGTCAGGCGCAACCCAAGCGTGTACGCGGTCGCCGCGTTGACCTCGTTAAAAAGGTCCTTGTACCGCGAAATGACGGTGCGCAAATCCGACGCGTCGCGACATCCCAGCAACGCGTCGTTGATGTGCTTGTTGTTGCACGCTACCGCCGCGTCACTGCGTGCACATGCGTGCACACGAGTGCCGCCCGACGGCAAACTCACAGCGCTGATCTCGGGCACCTGCGCGCAGGGCAAGTCCCACTGCGCAGCACCCGCGTCGCAATTTGCGGTGCTGCGGTCGCCGACGCAGAAGGCGTCGACGCTCGCCTCCCATGCCTTCCACGCATGGTCCTCCGTTGCAGCCATGTGCACTGCGGGGTTCACTTGTCTCGCGTCGAGCGCGTGTGCTGTCGGTAGCAGAAACGTCAGAAACGTGGAACACTGCGGGGCCCGTGGGTTTCGCTGGGGGTTTTTCGCGGCGGTGTGGCACGGTAACAATAAATGATAGTTTTCCCAAAATAGAACAAACTGAAATGAGAGGTCAAAGAGAGAAATTTACACACAGCGCGTGCACGGTGTTATTGCATCAAAACACAACACACGCACGCAACATCGAAGCATGCCTGAGAACATGGTTGCTCTCGAGCGTAGCACGCAGACAAAACGCTCCGAGGGCACGGCAACGTGCGAGCACGGCAGACGGCGCTGTCGATGCGTGCAGTGCAAAGGCGGCTCGATTTGCGAGCACAACAGGGAGCGGAGTCACTGTGTGGAGTGCAAAGGCAGCGGGATTTGTGAGCACAATAAGCGGCGGATTCGGTGCGTAGAATGCAAAGGCGGCTCGATTTGCAAGCACAAGAGAGTGCAAAGTCTATGTGTGCAGTGCGAAGGCGCGGGCATTTGCGAGCACAAAAAACAGCGGAGCCAGTGCGTACAGTGCAAAGGCGGTGGAGTTTGCGAGCACAAGAGACAGCGCAGTCGATGCGTGCAGTGCAAAGGCGCCTCGATTTGCGAGCACAAGAGAATGCGGAGCCAGTGCGTGCAGTGCGGCGGACGCTCGATCTGCGAGCACAAGAGACAGCGGAGCCTGTGCGCGGAGTGCAAAGGCAGCTCCATTTGCAAACACAACAGGCGGCGGAGTATGTGCGCCGAGTGCGAAGGTAGTGGGATCTGCAAGACCCCCCTCTGCACTTCTCACCACAAGGGCCCGGCGTACAAGTACCGGTGCTATCCGTGCGCAGTGCGCGCGTACCCGCACGAGGACTTTCCGCGCAAGCGCCAGTTCCGCGTGAAGGAGCGCGTTGTGGTCGACGCGATCAAAGCGCGCTTCCCGGCGTACGACTGGAGCCACGACCGGCGCGTGCCGGACGGGTGCAGCGGGCTGCGCCCGGACCTGCTACTGCAGATGGGCAGCCACGTGCTCATCGTCGAGGTCGACGAGCACGCGCACCGCTCGACCGCGCCGCAGTGCGAAGTCGCGCGTTTGAACGAGATTTCGAGCGAGCTCAATTTCCAGCCCGTCGCGGTGCTGCGCTTCAACCCCGACGCGTACACGGACAGCCACGGCGTGCGCCACGCGTCGTGCTTCCGCTTGAACAAGCTTGGCTTCCAGGTTGTGCGCGACAAGGCCGCGTTCGAGCAGCGGCTTGCGCGGCTGTTTGCGCGGATCGAGCACCACGTTGCTGCAGTGCCCGCAGAGATGTTGGTCGTCGAGCACCTCTTTTACGCGTGACACTAGTCTCCGAGCGCGCACGCTGCACACTATGCCGTCCCAGAACAGATGTCTTCACGCCACGGCGTCCGGAGCACGGTACATGGCCGCGAAGCGGTGTATGCGACCGTTCTGCAAGAATGGAAATTCACCGGAAATAGCACACGGTTCTTAAGGCATCCTTGAACTGTACGCAAATTTGAGATGAAAAAACTCAGACGCTCGCCACGGCGCCTGGAGAACGCGCTGTCGGCGCACGCGGCGCTCCTTCTCATGTTCCGACACAGCGAAATCGGGCGTATCATGCAAGGAAGCCACGGGTACTACAACCGCATCATCGAGCACGGACAGACGGTGCTGAACGAACGGAACGGCGGAAAGTGGTGGCGCAACTTGGGGCTGCTGTTGGCAAAGGAGGAACAGTACAAGCATTTCATGGAGCACGCTTGTGCCCAGGGGAAGCCTTTTTGGTGTGAACTTGTCTGCACGCTCCGAGACGACGCGCGTTTCAAGGCAGAGTTTCTCACAAGGGACTCCAAGCTTGAAGAGGGGGCCTTGCAAGTTTGGGAGCGTTTGTGCGGACAGCACGGCACATACACGACACGGCTGGCGCCGACGAGCACAGCAGCCGGAACGCAAGGCGACAGAGATTAATGGTACATAAGCACCATCCGACAACAAGCAAGAAAATGAGGCTAGATACACAAGCTGTGTATAACGTGTGGCTCAACGCGACAATATGTTGGTTTTGCCCGCACTTTGGCGGGAATGAGCAAGCACAATACACACTGTAGGCATTGTATATAAACGACAGAAAACGGAAGTAAATGCTGAAAATTTTGAACGCTTTCGTTTGGAACGCGACTTCAGTCATGCTGATTTCGTGGGTGTCGGTGCTCGTCATCTCTCGCATTTTCGAGTTCCACAGCGCGTACATCAGCTTTATTACTCAAGTACAGTCAGAAGCGTGGCTGCGACAGCACTGCGACGACGACCATTTCTACCACAACATGGCGTACCATACGGACGTGTGCGAGACAGTGCGCACAAACAGCCAAATGTCGCCGGTGCTGTACGCCATCAACCACAGCATGAGCACACTGAAAATGTGCGGGCTGCACGATTGCGCAGACATTGCGGCCATCGTGTGGACTGGGGGTTTCCCCGTGATATGTTGCGTGTTCATGTTGTATATTTGCACACCAAGCTTTATACTGCCGGTCATGCGCTCCGAGTTTGACCGCCGGCGCGAGGCGGCGTTCCTGCAGCAGTGCTCGCCCCACGTCCGCAGCCACCCGCTCGACGCCGTGCGTGCCAATACAGACACCGGGCGCATCAAAATGGTGTGACAACTGTGCGCTCAAGACCCAAGTCGGAGAACTTGACTTTTAAAACTTAACTTTCAGACCCCAGAACCATCCAGCGTCGCGCGTGCACGCGGTGCCCGGTGTCATAGTATGATGCTATGGTGTTATGAAAGGCCCCAGCGGAGAGCAGCGGCCACGGGGCTGCACGCGGATCCAGCGTCGCGCGTGCGCGCGTGCGCCGTGCATGCGCCCAGGATGAGGTCGACGAGGTCGGTGTCGAGGTCCCGCAGCGCGGAGTCCTGCCCGAGCCTGGCATGCGTGCCCATGGCAAAGGCCAGCAGCAGACGTGCGCGCACAGCACGCGCAATCGGTGCCTGCCGCCGTGTCTCGTGCACGACCAGTCCAAACGAGTCCACGAGCTTGGCATACGGTGGCTGGAACCAGGGTATTTTTTTTGGACTGAGTAAATCAGAGATGATGCCAGCGCCCTCTCCCGCCGCTCCGAGCTCTGCAAGCACGTAGCGCAACCAAAAGTCGATCGCCTGCACGTGCATGGCAGTCTGCATGTCGACCTCAAAGCGCTCCGCATGTGCGCGCAGCGCAACGACGCGCGCGTTGTAGTCTGGAAACATGCGCAGCACCGACGCCCTGTTCGTGTGCTCCAGACTATTACAAAGCTCGCGGTAGACCCGCACGGCGTCCTCATACAGCGACTTCAGCGGAGAGATCTCGTTGTGCACAATCCGGCACGCTGCCAGCACCCCATACGCTTCGTGCTCCGACGCGCGTTGCGACGGGTGCAGGTGCCACAATGCCGCGCGCAGACGCGGGGCGCGCTGCGCGGCCTCTGCGACGCAGCGCCGCAGGCACGCGCAATCCAAGACGTCGCTTTGCCATGGCATCGCGCACGCGCGTGTCAGACAGCACCGGCTCACACACCTGCCCTCTATGTGCGCGAATTTACAGTCGCCTGCCACGTGGCATTTCCGCATCAGAACACGACCGGCGGTCTCGGTGCACGTCAGCGGTAGTCCCGCGTCAAAACACATTCTGCTCCGGCACGCCGAGGCGGAACTCGAACGAGATCTTCAGATTCACCGAAAACGGCTTTTGCATGATGAGATTAGCGTATCGCGTCTTCTGCTCGTTGATCACCTCAACGGTTTCGGTGCCCGTGAGCGGCATCTCGGCAAAACACGACGGGGACAGGGTGCTAAACTTCTTCGAGTCCACGCGGTCGTACAAAACCCGCAGGCTGGACATGTCGTAGGTCCGGCTCGACTTGCTCAAAATGTTCTCGCGGATCCACAAGCACGAGCTCTGGAAGAGGCTGGTTGAGATCTGGCGCCAGTTTGGCGTCGTTGCAGGCTGCACGCCGGGTGGAAGCGTGCCCGTTTCCTCCGCGCGCTTGTCCAAGAACTTGGTCACAGGGTGGTCAAGGTGCACCAGCACTACCTCGGAGTCCGGCAGTGCCATCACGAGCAGCGTCTCGAGGTTGCCGGTGTTCCATTTTGCAAAGTCGCGCTCCCAGGTCGACATCAGCTTCTCGTCCCCGTTCGACTGAAAAATGGGCGTCGGCGTGCTCACCCGGAAGTTTGCCGGCATAATGTAGTTCCAGCGCTCTCCGTTTTCGCCGAATTCATACCCTGGAAATCCCGTGATCTGGATCCCGATGGCGACCGGTAGCTGGTTCTCCGTGCCCGGCTGCACAGTGATGCGCGACACATGCACGCGCTTGAGCAGCGCCGTGTCCTCCGAGCGCCGCTTGTCGTGCTCGTGGTCGAGCAAAATGTCTTTCATCACGTACTCCTGCACCTGAAACTGCCGCCCTTTCGCGCCCTGCAAGTCGAGGAAGGCCATGCTGACCGTGTGCCCGAGCGCGATCGTGCGCACGCTCGTGCCGTTGGCCTTGTCGGCTTGGAAGTACGCTTGCTGCTGCGCCATCGCGCCTTTGCATGTTGGGCTGTTTATACCTCACGCTTGTCGGTTAAACCATTTCCGCGTGCTCGCCAGCCGCGTGTGGTGTGTCAAAATGCTTTTATTAAACCCATCTCGGCGCTTTCAAAACACCCGCGCTTACTTTGCGTTGTGCTTCCCGCAACTGCTGCGGATGTAGGCGCGGAGCGCGGACATCCACATGTACCTGCTCTCGGCGCCTACGTAGATTGGCATGTCGTGCTTACCGTGCGCGCGTCCGCGCATGTCCTTCGCAGCCAACGTCTCCCCGTTCTCAAGCAGCCACAGACCCTTTTTGACAAGCGTCGGCTTTTTGCACGGCCATTTGATTCCAAACCGCTCGACGCGCGAAATCTTGAACAGCGGCCCGCACACGCGCATGACCTCGAGCGACGTGCGTCGGGGCATCTTTTTCTCACCTGCTTTCATAGGCACGCCACTGTGTCCCGTGTTTTATCGCTGCCTGTCGATAACAAGCAATCGGCTTTTATTTTCGAGTCTAATTCGGGCGAATTTCCGTCTGCGCTTGCCTGCGCCTGTGCAATTCGAATCGACGGGCGTTATGCATGCACAAGCAATCGGCTTTTATTTTCGAGTCTAATTCGGGCGAATTTGCGTCCGCGCTTGCCTGCGCCTGTGCAATTCGAATCGACGCGCATTATGCATGCACAAGCAATCGGCTTTTATTTTCGAGTCTAATTCGGGCGAATTTCCGTCTGCGCTTGCCTGCGCCTGTGCAATTCGAATCGACGGGCGTTATGCATGCACAAGCAATCGGCTTTTATTTTCGAGTCTAATTCGGGCGAATTTGCGTCCGCGCTTGTGCCTAAATTCCCGACAGCGCCCCGTACCCGTACGGTGCGCATGCGTGCACGACGTGCTCGTACTCGACCTTGAACACCTGCATGACCATTTGCAGTACAGCGTCGAAAAGCGCTGATGCTGATGCTGCTTTGTTGTTGTACGCTGCAAGCAGCACGGTGTACATTGCTGAAAGCACCAACAGCAGGCACGGTTTTTGTTCCAGGGTTGCGCCAAGCAGCGTGATGTACTGCGCGTCGTCACCGCTCTTGTGTATGCACTTTTCTATCGTGTCTGCTTTCAGGGCCTCGGATATTGTTGCGCGTGTGCTCGTTGACAGTGCGGCATAGGGCACCCGTGCGCTGCGCGAGAGTACCAAACAATCTGTGCCCAGCATGACTTCGCGCGGCTCGTGCACCAGCTCGCGCACCTGTGCGAACAAGTCCTCGACCTTGGTGTATTCTTTCTGTGCCATGCTCTCGAGCAGCGCAATCTCATAATGCTCGTGAATGTACAGCTTGTAGCTCACCTCATGCGGCTGCATCTTGCAAGCACAAAGACGACTCAGGCACTCTGTCTGCTTTGACTTTTTCGTGCAGAGACGGTGTGTGTGCAAAAACTAAATGACGACCACAAAACCCGCTGCGCGCGCTACGACAGCGCAGCATGCACGCCGCTGACACTGCGCTTGAAGCCTCGCCACAGCCGCCGAGTGCCGACGCTGCGCACGCGGCCGGCGCTGTGAGCAATGCACCACCACAGCCGCCGAGTGCCGACGCCGCGCACGCGGCCGGCGCTGTGAGCAATGCACCACCACAGCCGCCGAGTGCCG
>Ga0233432_10002216_pt1 | contig 18138 bp, 16 predicted proteins | sample SI_122_August201_6_FD_179870 | JGI IMG/M metagenome (GOLD analysis project Ga0233432, IMG submission 179870) | Seawater microbial communities from Saanich Inlet, British Columbia, Canada - SI_122_August2016_10_MG | ecosystem: Environmental > Aquatic > Marine > Inlet | place: Canada: British...
TCCTTCTCAAAGCGGTCAACCCAAGGCGATCAAAAAGAAAACCCCTCCTAAACCTCGCTTCACTCCCAGACATTCCAGCCAAGGAGGCAACCAAGTTCAAGTTGCTCGACAAGTTGGCTAGGGGTAATAAATTGAGCTGCTGAAAAACAAAACCCAATCCCTCGCGTTGAAATTTCTTAGTTGGCTTTTTCCAAGGAAGAGGTAATCGCACATGCCCTCGCTTGGGAGCCAAATAACCTGCAATCAACTTTAAGAGCGTAGATTTGCCACACCCCGAGTATCCCTTTATTAGGGTAATACCCATATTGAAATCATGGGAAAATGAATCAAAGACAAGTTCCTTCCCGTAAGAAAACCTCAGGTCATTGCAAGAAACGGTTCTTGATTCCGCATCGGGTTGAGTAGTCACCTTATCCCGTATCACTTTGAACGACGATTTTATTGGACGGGCTTACCTACGGCCACGGAACTCAAGCCTACATGAACGAGCTCATGACCAGGAAAAAAACTTTTGACCAACCCACCCCACCCTTCCACCCGGAAAAGGGAGGGGGACAAGGAGACGAGAAGAAACTTCGGTACAATCCTGACAGGGTTCTTCATCGAGTAATAGAGCCGACCGTCGACTTGGCCTCCAAGCAGATTTTGCAAAGAATTGCCATAGGTAGGGGGGAATTCGAACGAATAAACCATTCGCTCTCCGGTAGGGCCCTCCTTTTTTACACTTTTTGAATACTTACCCACGGCCATCCCCGTAGCGGTTTCAACCTGTAATTCAATCCTACTTTTTTCAAGCAACCGGAGTCGTGAATCCGCGATGATAGCTAGTCCGTTGATTTTCTGCATATCACGAACTACAGCAACTTCCATCCCTCTTTGGATGTAGTTTCTCTCGCCCTCTACAAAGGGAAAAAGAAACTCCACCTGACCAGCAAAAGGCATGGTTAAGTACGCCTCCTTCATTCTCATTTCGAACTGAAGTTTCCGCAGTTCGAATTTCTTCTTCAACTCTCCAATTTCAAGCGTCTCTTTGCGGTCGGAATTCATGAATGACAAGATTTCCTTCAGGCGTAACTCGTCTTTCTCTCGTTTAAGAATGTAGAGAAGAAGGTTCTCCCCCTTCATCCTTTCGGCATCAAAACTCCCCTTAAACAAGCCCTCAAATTTCTTTGGATCTCGAACCATTTGCTCCGCCATCATTCTCTCGGATTTTACATTCGTCAACTGAGCTTCAAGTTGCTCGATTTGAGATTTACGCTGTAAGTGCCACTGAGGAATTTCTTTCTCATCGAGCAGGATCTCGCTTATGTCCATCAATTCCTGATCAAGCTTCAACCGCTCTGCATCAATACCAGCTAGGCGATGACCAGCCTCGTACTTTTCGGTTTTGACAGGGACATACATCTCTATTTCGCCAGACGCCCCTGCCTTGAGAGTATATTCGCGAAACGGCGTTACCATGACAGGTAACTTTCCCACGAGAATTCTATTTTTTTCTCGAAAACTGTTCAGGTTGACCCTGGGTATATTTTCCGAAGTAGCAGAACTCCCTTGAGCCCAAGCCATGATCCCACTCGACAAAAACAGCAGGCACGCACCGAACAGGAAAAGCTTAATTGCAATTCGGTCTACAGTCATGAAACTAATAAACTCTAAAGGATTCACTTTCGCCATTTATCATCATCAAGGAGCCAAAAGCCACCTTCAATTCTCGCTTTCTTTAATTGCAAACTGGAAAGGCGTTCAAGCAGTACGAATCTTTTCTCCAAATATACTCTCATTTCGTTCAAATCGGAGCTTCTCGGCTGGGCATCCAATGAAGCCAAACGCAGGTTTGCCAATTTGAGCTCACTCACCACCAGTGAAAGTTCCTGCTGTGCAAGAATGGCCTTTTGAATCTGAGCCTGTATTTCGTCTTTCATAAAACGATGCTGAAATTCGATCTCTCTTTTTATGTCCTTTAGTTGCCTCCGTCTTCGCAAATTCGTGTCAAAAGAGACGCTACTACCAAGCCAAACAATCAGGTCATCCACCGAGAAACCAGTGGCTGTTTTATTGCTGACTCGATACAAGGACGGAGAACTCAACCCGAGATTGAGATCAGGAAAATAACTGAGCTTGGCGATTACCTCTCTTAGCCGAAGCGACTCCAAGTTTGCCGCTTGCTTTTGCCTGAGCAAGACTCCGACCTTGTCCTTGCGTGTCAAATCCAATGGTTTCTCAGCATAGGAAAGCTCCGGTAAACCCTCCTGAATTAACTCCCACCGATAATCGAAATTACCAAGCATATTGGCCAAGGAAAGAGAGAGTTGATTCTCGCTTATGCGAAGATTGAACGCCTGCTGTTCCAACAAAATTTCTTCGGGAGTACTGTCGATCAACTCCGACAGTTTTTGAGGCTTGGACGACCTCCAGAATTGCCCTTTTTCGACGATCCTCTTTCTCATTTCAAAATCGGCGTACTCCAAAAATAATTCCCTCAACCGGATGATCAACTCTCTACCCTTAAGCTTTAAATTCCACTCTGCGACGATCACCCCGAGCAAGGAGGCGTAGCGGCGAGAATACAGGCTAATTAGTCCGGGGAAATTAATGGTGGAAAATACATTGAATCTGATATCCCGAGAAGACAGATTCCCCAAATCAGTAAGGGACTTGGACAAATTGGCCGACAAACCCAAGCGGGGAACCAAATCCCAGTAAATCTGCTTCCTGTTATCAATGGCTCTTCCCAAGGAGTCCCGGGCTCTTTGTAGCTCGAGATTGTGTTTCAACATCAAGTCCAAAGCCATGTCCCAATTCAATCTCTTACTTTTCTTGTTTCCATATTCGGCCAAAGATTCCTCGTATACGGAGTCTACTTTATCGACCTGTAGATTGAGGTTTTCCTGTACGCTTCGGCAAGAAGACAGGAAGAGGAATACAACGATTAGACGGCTAACTGGAAAAAAAAATTTCACACAAAAAAGGACCCGCTCGACAATCACGGAAGGGACCTATTTATAAAACAATTACCAATCAGCAGGCGATTGCAAAAAAGAAGCTAAATAAAAACAATGACGTAACGAGTGAAGCTACTCGGCGAGCAATGAAGCGTCGTTGTAAACTCGAAGGCTTCCGTAGGCGGTCGACTTGGTTGTTGTGGTTCCAGTCGATAAAGTTTCCTCGTCGGTTGTCCGGTAAAAGTGGATGCCCAAGCCTCCTAATTTGTTGAAGAAGGAATCATAAAGTGGATCAGTATTGTAAAAATTTAAATCGAATATAGCCCGCCTATCAGAGGTAATGACCGTGGTACCTGCTGTCTGGGACTGCCCGTAAGTGTAAGTCTTTGTTTCATAAATGGTGAGACGACCCTTAGTATCGTCGACCCTGTCGTAGTCGTATGTCCCCTGTAAGTCATTGCCCGAAGCATCCTGAGCTGTATAGACACTTGATGAACTTAAGTTAAGAGAGGAAAGATTTCCATCTGTGTAAAGAAAGACGAGTTGCTTCCCCACCACATAATTGTTCCATTCGGTTAAAGTTGGTGAACGATTTGAATCACCCCCAGCGAAGATCGGTAGGTTAGCCGTTGAAACAACTGCTCCAGGTAAGGCAGGTGGATTGTCCGTAAACTGAGCAGTCATTTGAGCCAAGGGCTGATCATCTCCTAGAGTAGGTTGAATGGAGCATTGATCAATCAAGCCGTCATTATCCAAGTCCATCCAACCTGTCATAACCAATACAAGGTCTTCACCAAAGGTGGAATCGGTAGAAGATATTGTTACTGTAAGAGTGTCTCCGCTCTTTAGGGCTGTGTAGGTGGCTTGAATCAAGCCAGCTGAAGGCTGAGGAAAGGTCCTTTCCAGAGCTAAAGTGTTGTCGTAGGTACAATCAGTTGCCGTGGTGAACTTAATGACAGGATTAAAGGCAATTTCTGAACCGATTATATCAAGAACGGCAGGAGCCTCCGAGGAAGTGGTGGCTGAACTAGAAGAATCTCCCCCTCCATTGCAACCGACGAAGGCAAGGCAGGCAAACAAGGGGATACAACAGGCGTAAGGTAATTTCAAAATCATGAAAATATTTATATAGGAAGCACGCTTCGATCAAGTCAAACGAGTTTTGCCTTTCATAGCCAGTAAATGTGGAATTTCCCAACATTTGAATACAATTCATATCATCCAGTTATTCCATGGAGCAAAACAACTGCCTTTATGTGATATTCACTGAAGGGGAAACGGGTTCGAAGAGTAAAGAAAGTGAGTTACCCACGGACTAGACAAAGAAAACGGACGCTCCACTGACCAACCGAAAAACAAAGACTCTGGGGAAAGCCATCACATGCAGTGGGCGTGGAGGAAAACTCATTTCCACCAGCCACTCCACTTCCCCCATAATCGGGAGAATCCGTATCCAGAACAACCCGCCAATTACCGGCATGAGGGCAGCCCCAATCTCGATGAACGAGCTGATCTGAAAAGTTACAAGCGACCAAAAGAGTATCAATAATATCTTCACCGAACCTGAGAAATGAGAGGGTTTGCCTTTCTTTGTCACTACAGTCAACCCAGCTAAACTTGTCTGCTTGGTGATCGGTTTGGGACCAACTCGAATGACCAAGATAGTTTCGATTCAAATCCCGGACAAGATGAACGAGTCCTGAATGTAGGGGGGAATCAAGTAGTTCCCAATCAAGAGCAGAGTCAAAATTCCACTCCTTCCACTGCCCAAACTCACATCCCATGAAAAGAGTTTTTTTTCCAGGCCAAGCCCACTGTAAGGCAAGCAAGGCACGCAGGTTGGCTAAACGACTGGAAGGCTCGGGCACATTCATTTTATTGGAAAGAGAACCCTTTCCGTGAACAACTTCGTCGTGCGAAAAAGCTTGCACGAAGTTTTCCGAGAACTGATAGGTCGCCCCGAAAGTTAATTTATTATGCTGGCTTGACCGCTCGCCCGGTGGTGTACCGAAATAGCCTAGCACATCGTGCATCCAGCCCATGTTCCACTTAAAATCAAAACCCAATCCCCCAACATGGGGAGGTTGAGTGATTTGAGGGAAAGCGGTTGATTCCTCCGCAATGCTTATGGCTCCAGGATATTCTTCGTGAATGGCATCGTTGAATTGACGGATGAAGTCGATGGCCTCCAGGTTGTGATTTCCACCCTCTCGGTTGGGAATCCAATCTCCATCTTCACGACCGTAATCAAGATAAAGCATGGAGGCAACGGCATCCACCCTAAATCCTGAAACCCCAAAATGATCGAGCCAGCAAATGGCACTACCAATTAGAAAACTCCGTACTTCGGGCCGCCCATAGTTAAAGATTAGCGTATCCCATTCTGCATGACGCCCCTGCCTAGGATCTTCATGCTCAAACAGACACGTACCATCAAAACGAGCCAAGGCAAATTCATCCGCCGGGAAGTGAGCGGGAACCCAATCTAGAATGACTCCGACTCCAGAGTCTTTGCACGCATCGACCAAGGTCTTAAAATCCTTCGGGGTACCATATCGGTGAGTAGGGGCATAAAAACCGGTAACTTGATATCCCCAGGATGCACCGTAGGGATATTCGCTGGGGGGAAGAAATTCGACATGCGAAAAACCCAAGTCCTTTAAATATCTGGGCAAGCAATCGGCCAATTCCAAATAACTGAGGGGGCGGTTCTCACTCTCGTGAAATTTCCATGAACCCAAATGCATTTCGTAAATCGAAAGGGGAGATTCCTGTGGCACGGAAGGTAAAAGGGGCGACAAGAGGCCAAGCCCAGCCTCTTTTTGCCCCAAGGGATGAATAATGGAGGCATTCCCCGGGGGGGGCTCGCATTTAAAGGCGAATGGATCGGACTTTTCCCTCAGCACGCCGTCGGCGCCCAAAATCCTGTACTTGTACTTCTGACCGAACCGGGCGTGTGGAATAAAAATTTCCCGGCATCCGGAAGAACCCAGAGCACGCATCGGAAGAGAGACTGGATTCCATGAATTGAAATCGCCGACCAAGTGAACGCCCAAAGCAGATGGGCTCCAGACAACAAAGGAAACACCCTCCACTCCTTCAAGGGTCCGTGGGTGTGAGCCGAGTTTCAGAAAAGGCCTACGGTCCATTCCTTCCCTGAACTCTTCAAGTTCATCATTTTCTACCGAAGGAGAAAAACGGTACGGATCTTCCCATTCCCACTGATCTGAATCACTGAGGGAAAGAAAACGATAGGGAAAAGCCTTGGTTTCCAGTGGCATATGGAGTTCGAAAAAGCCATTTACAGTAAGACGCTTCATTGGATGAGCTTCATGGGTCCTCAAATCAATAAGCTCAACCCGTTCCGTAGAAGGTGAAAGACAACGGACAACTATGCCCTGACCGGAACCTAATAAGTTCAAGCCAAGCATGGAATGCGGGTCGCCGATTTCCCCGGACAGGCATGCGTCCATTTCCTTTGCGCTTATAATCATTAAAAACCTAGAAATCCTAACCCCACTCTTAAATAAGTGGAAGATAAAACAAAAAGAACGGTTTTTTCATTTCTTACTTGTTAATGCCAGCCATCCTCTCATCTTAGAGAAATCGTGAAATGCCTAACCTGCTTGCTCCTTTCCCTCGCTGCTTACAGCTTTCTTCATGCCCAGACGACCGCCCCCACTCCAAGTGAGGTCGCAGCCAAGACGATTCTAGAAGCGGAGGAGGAAGTTTTTTTTGACGACAAGACTCAAAGATTGGTAGCGACCCCCAACGCTCGCTTGTCCAGCGGCAACTTCCTGCTTACCGCTGACCGGATTGAATACGATCGCAATAGGACGAAGGCATTTGCCAGTGGGCAAGTAATCCTGACAGACGGAATGCTTCGGCTTTTAGCCCAAGATTTGGAGATCAATTTGGGCACTGGCGACTTCAAGGCTCTTGAAGTCAAAGCTGGCTTTTATCCATGGGCTACACAGGGAAAGCAGATCACAAGGAACAAAGGTTTGATCACGAGTAAGGATTCCTCATTTTATCTCCGGGGCAAACACCCGCTTGAGCCAAATTTGTCGGTCCGCCAATTGACTTTCGATCAAAACAAAAGCTCCTTCACGGGGAAAGGGGTGACTTTTCGCATAGGGGAAAGGCAACTTGGAAAACTTCCCTCGCTCTCCGGAAAGCTCGGTCAAAACCCTTTTGGCTATGGACTACATGCGGGACAAAGAGACCGGCTTGGCTGGTATCTCGGTACAGAAGGAGAATGGCAGCTTTCCGAAGCGATGCAAACCCAAGGGGAACTAACCGCATATGAAAAAAGAGGGGTATTTATATCACCACGTATTGATTGGGAAGCGGACAGCAACGATGGTTTCCAAAGAACTTCCATCGAACATGGATGGATTCAGGATCAGGGAAACGAGAGAGGAGTAGATCTGCGTGGTTTGGCCATCGGTGAAAGCAGAAATTATCTTCACGCCTACTCAGTCAACCGATTCCGCGAGAGGTGGCGTTTCGCTGCTCAAATGGAATGGGAAGATGATTCCGAAGTTTTCCGAGATTTTCGCAGAGATCGATTTCAAGATCAACAATGGAACGATCACTTTGGAGAACTTGCCTACGAATCGGACAACTGGACACTTTCCGCCCTCACAAAATGGCAGGCCAATAACCACGAGGCAATGGTTGAACAGCACCCCAACATAAGGTTCGACCTTGCTCCCACACCTTGGCCAGACACAAAAATTTACAACACCCTCGCTTTCGAATTCGGAGGGTTCCGCAAAAAAGATGAAACGGGCAGTTTGGTGAGTAGCTCAAAAAGGTTTGATTTAGGCTATCAGATTCAGCGCCCCTTCAACTTGGGTAAAGGATTTACCTACACCCCATTCCTCAGCTATCGCCTACAAGACTACTCACTGGATGGACCTGACGCCATGCAAAGTTGGGGAGAATGGGGAAACGACCTTCACTATTCAATGCATGGAGATTACGACATCCAAAATGAGGTATGGAATATCAATGGGTTGCGACATATTCTTAATTTTTCAATCAGCCACCGAAAAGTCAATCGATTGGATTCAGAACGAACGGCACTCATCCCATTACTAGACTATTCCTTGATCGACTTGAATATGGGACCTACAGACTTGCTCGACAAACTAGAAGCCGATGATCTCGAACCTTACGAAGTAATACGAATCGGATGGGCAAACCATCTCCTTGCCAAGAGCGGAGAGTCTACCCGAGAGTTACTTTCCATACATTTATTTCAAGATCTTTGGTACGACAACGAGAGCGGGGACGATCTTCAAAGAAACTTTCATGCTGGCGTTTCAGTTCACCCGGCTCACTGGCTGAGCCTCGCGGGCCAAGCCAAGATCGACCTCGATCGTGGCGAGACGATACGCAACATCATGAGTGCAACGATTCGAGACGGAAGGATCAACGAATTCGAATTAGCCTATTTTAACTACCAGTCATTCAGCGACCAATGGCAATTTTTGGCATCTCACCGGATAAGCGAAAGAAAAGCTCTTCACGGAGCCCTCCGGTTACAAGGCGACCGGCCCAAGATCCCTTACTGGCAAATCACGCTCGAATACAGACCTACAAGATCATGGGCCTGGTTTTTTGCAATTGCCGAAAGGACTGGCACGGCAAAAGAAAATGAAACCGAAGCAACGGCCAGCGTACGTCTTTTTTCATTCTAATTCGAAAAAAAATATGGCGTCATAATGTTGACTACATTCATAATACGTAAGTAAGTTATCATATATGAAGGAAAGAAATCAGCATCCGCGACTGCCCATCAATGACCCGAAGGTCATGGCACATCTATTTGGTTTGGGCTTGGATTCAACAGATGGGCACAAACGGATCACTCAAGCTGAGAAATTCTCTATTTTAGGTGGATCCGAAAACACCCACAACAAGATGACGGAAACTCTCTGCAAAACCTTCGAAGATCTTACAATCAAAGGGAAGTCATTGGAAGAAACCTCACAAGACGAACTTTCCGACCTTATCAGTAAAAACACCCCCGAGGATTAAGCCACGCCAGATTACCTGCTCTTTTGAGAAAAGATCCTCTGACCACCTATTCTTATGACTGAACCAGGACCACCTCAACCACCCAAGCCAACTCTTAAACTTAGCCCCAAAGCAGGCGAACCACCCAAGCCGGGTGATGGTGCTGGACCCAAGTTTCGTGTCACCCGTTCCCCCTTTGCCCCAAAAGTAAAACCTGCAGCAGGTGCTGCTCCCACCCCCGGTGCACCCATTCCTGCCCCTGGTGCTCCTGGCCCTGCTGCTGCACCCGCGGCTTCTTTACCATCTTCAGCCGCTCCTCTTCCTACTCCAGGCCCCGTCGCTCCCGGACCTTCCCCAGTGCCCTCCGCTCCTTTACCAACTGCCGCCGGCCCCCTTCCCTCTCCCGGTCCTCTACCAACACCAAGTCCGGCACCTTCTGGTACTCTACCAACACCAGGCCCGGCACCTTCCCTACAAAGCCCAGTTTCACCCTCATTGCCAGGACCTTCCCCGTCACCTAGTTTACCTGGTGGCCCCAAACCATCCTTGGAGGCCCCAAAAGGAGGGCCCTCGCTACCTCCGCCCGGAGCTGGCCCCGCCCCCATGGGAGTGGCCGGCGGAAGCCCTGCGATGCCTCCTCCTGGTGGAATGCCAGGTGCTCTCCCCGCCTCAGGAATGCCTGGTAGTCCTGGAATGGCTCCCGGAGCACCTAAACCCGCCCCAGCTGCCAAGCAAAGCTCGGTCGGATTGATCATTTTCTTAATCGTCGATTTATTGTCATTTGCACTTGCCGTACTATTGGTCCTTGGACTTTTTGGCATTGGTGTCCCTGCCTTTAATGTCACTAACTAAAACTCAAAATTACACTGCTTCATAATGAGCGAACTCATTAACTTAAACAAAGAAAGTTTTTCTAAAGTAATCTCTTCGGAGAATAAAACTGTCCTCATTGATTTCTGGGCACCTTGGTGCGGCCCTTGCAAAGCACTTACTCCCATCCTTGAGGAAATTGCTAGTGAAAAAAGTGAAGTGGTCGGGGTTTATAAAGTAAATGTAGATGAGAACACGGACTTGGCCCAAGAGCATGGCGTCCAATCCATTCCAACTCTTTTGCTTTACAAAAACGGTTCTCTATCCGAAACAATTGTCGGACTAAAATCAAAGGACGAATTGATTCAACTTATTGAATCGTAAGACTCTACTAGCCAAAGGCAGTGATAGCCGCGAATCTCTCCGGCCTAGTTCCCGCCATACGCTAATACAAATAAACTGCCATACGCCAAGATGGTTAGTGCAGTTAGGCTTAAGGTCGAACCATATTGCTCTCGAGTAGATGCATTCGCAAGCTTGACTAGACAGAAAAGTCCGAGAGGAAACACCCAAGCCAATCCTTTCATCGTGCTATCGAAGTAAGGGCAAACCAAGGTCGCGATCACAATTCCAAAGGCATAAAGAAGTAAGCCAAACTTTCTCCCCATAAGGACCACCAGCGTTCGCTTCCCGACCAACTTGTCCTCTCTACAATCCCTCGTGTTATTGACCACAAGAAGATTGTTAATCACAAGGCCTATTCCTAATGGAGCAATCCAATTAGGATGCCATTCCTCTCCAACTCCAATCACTAGAACATAATGAGTACCGCAAACCGCCACGAAACCAAAAAACAACACAACGAAAATATCGCCTAAGCCAACATAGGCTAAAGGAAAAGGCCCTCCAGTATACCCCACCGCAAAAACGACGCTCAAAGCACCGACCCAAAGGAGTTGGCGACTCGCACCAGAGACTTCCATGAGAACAACGCCTATGCAAAATGCGGAAACCAAAAGAACAAGGGAAACCCTAATCATGGTTTGCCCCGATATCAGACCTGAAGAAACAGCTCGGGTCGGACCAAGTGTTCTATTTTGGTCTGCACCCCGCAAATCATCAAAATAATCATTGGAGAAGTTTGTTCCAATTTGTACCAGTAAGGAAAAAAGAACTGCCAGAGCCAAAAGCGATAACGGCAGTTTGCCGGTATCTCCATAAGCAAGGGAAGCTCCCGCTAAAACTGGTATCAAGGATGCAACCAATGTCTTTGGGCGGGCGGCCAATACCCAATGGACAACCGTTTCCCGAAGGGGGGCTCTCATTCGGCTACCTTGTTATGGCCAGAGGAAAGCGAAAATGAGAACGGTATCTTTCCTCAACCCGTCTAAACCCATCGATTCCCTGCGAGGGGTCGGGTAACTTGTAGGGCCATTGCACATCAATTTGCAAGGCCAAGAAGCCGTTGCTAGGATGATGCTGATGACGGTGATTGATCGGGTATTGAGAGCACTTGATCAGAAAGTAACGTTCTCCTTCCGGGATCCACCTTTGGGAGTAAGGTGCAAGTGCCTTAAAAGGCTCCAGACCCAGTAAAGATATAGGCTTACCTTCCATTGATTGGTTGAAGGGAACGCTAGGACCACCGGAAAGGCTTTGCCAATCTTGCTGCATGCTTCCTTCGAATAGCTCATTGGAGGAATTCATCCTATCTTCATCTGACTCGATTACCTGCTCAAACTCGACTTGCCCCCCCTTCTTTCTTGCCACAAGTAAAACATTCCAAGGAGTCAATTCCAGTGGGTCGATCGGGTTGGACCAGCGCATCGTGCCCCTTTCCACCAAGCCAAAACCCATTCTCTCCAGCTCCACCTGAACACCGTCAATCAAACCGTAAGCAACACTTTGCTCGCGAACCTTGCCCACACCCTGGACTCCCCATGGGAGAAAACCCAAAAGACCGCCAATAAGAAAACCGAATACCGCCAGGGCAATGACAACTTCAAGCAGAGTGAAGCCCTTGCGGGATACCGTGTCGACGGAAGGTTGAGAGTTGGCAGTCATGTTAGGGGCTTTTGAAATCCTCGGGACTCAATACGGCAAACCCGCCAAACCTTCTCATCAAAATACCTGCAATCGTATCCGGATCAATAAAACGAATGGGTTTTCCTGTTGAAATAGGGTTCAAGCTTCCGTTTGCGATGACCAATTTCGGCGATTTTTGTGTACTCCCTCCCCCATTGGCAGAAGGATAAACCACACTTCCCATTGGACTGAAAGCCAAGAAACGAAATTTTGTACCGCTTCCCTCCTTCCGCTCTCCCTTGAAGGTATCCATTAATTCAAAGTCATCATCGTTACTGCTCCAAACTGTATAGGCGTCTTCTTTCCATTCATCGGAAACTTCGCAAATGGAATCATCCTCAGGCACGAAGAATACTCCGTCGGGCAGAGTGGTGCCCTCCCCCATTACCAACCAGGTGCTTTGATTCGTAGTCGCACAGGTGTCTTTGACCACCAATTCGACATAGCGATGGTACTTTTCTTGGTCGCCCTCCGTCGAATGAACGATCAAACGGGTTTCCGCCCCTGAAAGAGCGGCTCGGGTACGAGCTTGCTGAACTAAACCAAGAACATCTCTCTGAGCCGAACCTAATTCCTCTCCACCACCTCCGAGCAAGGTTAATCCGATGAAACCCATCATCAACCCCATCACCGCCAGCACGACCAACAGTTCGATAAGAGTAAATGCTCTCTTGCCACTCTGGCTTTGGCTCACACAACCCGTAGGATGGAGGGTTTCCCTGCTATTCGGCATTATTCAAAATATCGAGAATATTCCATGAAAATACATTGCCAGTGCCCGATTCATCATCATGCAAAACATAAAAAGCATAGGGCTTGGGTATCATTTTTATTTGATCCTCTACCGAGTTGATTGTTTCTTCATCAAAATCAACAAGGAGAGCCGTCTTGATTTCCGCAAGGGCGGTGGAACTCAATTCGATCGTATCCTTTCCACGGCCGTTACTCGCATAACCTTTCTGCACTAGCACATGAATTTTGGTCCCACCCCAACCATCAACCAAATAACCTTCAGTGCCAAAGTCTTCAGCCATTTGATCAATGTAAGAACCTTTTCCCTTCTGCTTCTTGAGAGCACCATCTATGTCATTGTCCCACAGCTTCGTTTTTGCATCCCACTTCCTGCCCGCGAGGGCGACCACAAAAGAATCATGGTTTTCTTGTTCGTCAGGACTCAAAACAACCGGGACACCTTCGTCTTCATCCAATAGGAATGGAGGAAAATATCCGTTTTCATCATGGTATCTTGACAAAGCTCCACCCCATTTCGAAAACCGCCCTTCGGTATCAGTCGAATGAGCCCAGTCAATAATCCCGTTGTAGGACGGAATCGCAATCGAAACAAGGATCCCAATTATGGAGATAACCACCAAAAGTTCAATTAAAGTAAACCCTCGCGGGCTCGATTCTGTTTTTTTTATCATAAATAAAGTTACCATTTGCCTGGCTCATTATCAGGAATGTTGTCCATATCCTCATCCGCCTTCTCAGGAGTTGGCGTTAGTTCCGAACTAAAAATCGAAGATTCTCCATCCGGACCTTTCGAATAAAGCAAGAATCCTTTGTGTCCATCGCTTCGGGGAAATTCGTAGATGTAAGGATGGTCCCAAGGATCGAGTAAAAAAACATCGGGTAATTGATCCATATTCATTTGCTCGGGCGTTAGGGTCACCTGCTCAATCCCTTCGCCTTCCTCCCTTGCTATAATCATTGAGTCCCAATTCGGTAAAAAGTTCGTGCCTCTTCGATCAGCTTTGACCTTATCACCCAAACGGTCCACAAGCCCTGTCATAGCCTGAAAGAGAAGGACCCCCCTTACCCTTTCGTTGTCCGAGCTCAAATCATCCGTACGCGGATAGCCTGCATGCTCGCTTTTGTATTGCTCAAGTGCCAACTCCAGCGCCTCGATTTGGCTTTCTGCAGATTTTTTCGCCCTTGTCTTACTCCACCAAGCATAAGCCCCGAAACTCATTGAGCTTAGGATGCCAATGATTACGATTACTACAAGGAGTTCGATTAGAGTAAATCCCGCATGACCTCTGTTTCTCATCTTTATATTAATCTTCCTTGAGCAGTTCACTTTGTCAATTAAATCGTGTCGAAAACACCTAGCCGAAATATTTCTCGAAGATGGAACGAATCCTAATTACTGCATTCTTAGCTTCAGGAAACCCAAAAGTAAGAAGCGACAAAAAATGTATCGAAACACCACTTGGAATAAGTAGACACAAAGTCCAGAGATTACCTATTTGGGAATCCTCGACCCCAAGCGATGCTTGCAGGAAAAAAATGGCAGTACCCATAATCAAGGAAGACAAAATTCCGGCGTGAACAAAAAATGGCTTTGGTTTGAGATAATGCAAAAGAGAAATCCCTTTGAACTGCACGAGTAAAAAAACCAACTGTGCTACCGCAGCACCGACATTAGCCCAAGCCAAACCCATCACCCCGTATTCGCTCATAAGCGAAAGACAAAGAATAAGATTGATGACAAAGCTTGCCACAGCCGCAAAGAGAGGTGACTTCATCTCTTTGCGGGCATGAAATGCCTTTACCACGAAGGCAGATAGAGCATAAAAAGGAAGGCCGATTACGGAAACCATGAGCACTCGGGCAGCCTGCCTCACATTCTCACCTGCAAAAAGTCCATACTCAAAAAGAACGCTTAGTATGGGTTCAGCTAACAAGCCTAAACCGACCGCGGCAGGCAAGGTGACCGAAAGGGTCAGGCGGAATCCTTGTGCGAAATATTTTTCAAACTTCTTTCCGCCTGTCAGCCCGGAACTTCTCGCTAACTCAGGAAAGAGCACAGTGGACAATGCAATGGCGAAAACCCCGAGCGGTAATTCGATCAACCGAGCTGAAAGAAAAAGATAAGGCAAGGCCCCTTGATCATCGAGTGAGTAAGCAAGTACTCTTGAGACAAGAATGTTTACCTGAGCAACCGCCGCCCCGAGGGCTCCAATCCAAAACAGGGTCTTGATTTTGCTTAATTGCTCGGAATCCCTCAGGTCGAAGTTCCATCTCCATCCTTTTTGGCTCCGCAATTGAATCCAAGGCAAAGACAACTGCAACAAGCCTCCGACGACCACGCCAATGCAAAGCGAGGTGGCCAACTCCATACCTTCTGCCCGAAGTACCCACTTCCCGATAATCATGGAAGCGATCATAGAAAGATTCAAGATGATGGGAGAAAATGCACCAGCAAAAAAAGATCTATGCGTATTAAGAGCGCCAACGAGTACTGCGGACATGCAAATGAACAAAACATAGGGGAAGACAATCGCGTTCAAATAAGCCCCATTCATCCACTTTTCATCGCTAAGCCAAGTTTGCCAACCCAACCAGGAAAGCAGGCACACGATCAGGCTAAGCAAGAGCAGCAAAAGGCCAAGCCGGGAAAGAACTTGATTGAGTATGCGGTTAGCCATACTCAACCCTTGGCTTTGGAGGTTTTCGGCATAAACGGGGATGAACGCGGAGGTCAACGTACCCTCCCCAAGCATTCTTCGAAAAAGATTCGGCAAGGTGAAGGCGAGGATAAAAGCCGCAGCGACCGCGGAGGAGCCAAAAAAGGAGAAGAAGAGAATATCGCGAAACAGGCCAAGAATTCTGGACAATGCGGTTAGACCACTGACCAAAGAAAGGTTTCGTGAAAACTTACTCATTTGCCTTAGGAAAAGTAATGCCGTGTCCTCGGAGGCTTACAGCTTTGGAAAAACCGGTCAGTGAATGCCTCATTCGGCCAACAAGTCATACGCCTGTGACCTGACTCCTAATGTCCGGCGTGACATTCGGCCAATAAGGCGAGAGCTTCTTCTTCTGGGCCTTCGTGATTCTGCTCGCGGGCAATCTGCACAGTTCCCTTGAGGATTTTTTCAGCATCCTCCATTTTTCCTGTTTTCATTTTCACTTTAGCTAATAGCAAAGAGGCGATCATCCAATCTGGTCTTTTTTCCAGACATATTTGGAGTTGCTCGGAACATTCCAAACAATCTCCTTCATCCCAAAGAGCCTGAGCCAAGCTAAATCGAAAAAGATCGTTGCTCGGATTCGCTTCCAATTTAGTCCGGAAAAGGGAACTTCGCAGACTCATAAGAAACGGTTTGGGAAATCAGGAGACTTTTAAGCAGACAACAGTGGAGTTATCAGTGCCACCATTCTGGTTGGCAAGGTCGACAAGAGCGTGCACAAGAGGCTCGGGTTCCATATCCGCAATCATTTCTTCTATCTTAGGCATTTCGACCATGTTCGTGACCCCGTCGGAGCAAACCAAATAAACATCTCCTAGAATCAGTTCACGCTCACCTAGATCCACCTCGAAATCAATGTCCTGTCCCATGCATCTAGTTAAAGTGTGCATGTAATGCTCAGGCATGTCGCGAGCCGCTTCGGGTCCGTGCTTGTCAAGGAGTTCGTCTCCCAATGTGTGACATTTGGAAATTTTGTTTAGACCTTCTCCATTTTTCAGGAGAATCGAAGAGTCCCCAACATGGGCGAAGAGTAGCTTCCCGTCAATAATGCGAAGGCCCGAAAAAGTTGTACCAATACCATTTTCCCCGCTTACTAAGGAACCACACTCAACGATGTTCTGGTGAACCAAGTGAGCAATTTCACGGAACTCAGCACCGGTGGAGCAAGTATCAGTACCTCTAACTAAAGTACCAAAAAAACGAACTGCTAAACGACTAGCCAATGCTCCGTGAGGTAACCCCCCAACACCATCTGCCACAGCGTAAATACCTTTTATCTCATCAACGACAAACGAGTCCTCGTTAGTATCTCGAACAAAACCGACGTCGCTATGACCATGTGAAGTGATGAACATATTTGTAGTATAATTGTTGGGCTAAACCAATTAGGTTATAGAGCATTGAAAACGTCAATTTTCAAAGTTCAATCAAAAAAATCATTCCTAGTCGGTTACTGAAGAAGTTCATCCGAAGAAAAAATCTCGTACTTTTGTTTTGGCAACTCGTTAAGAAAGCTTTTTCCGTAGTTTTTCCTCAAGATTCGAGAGTCGAGAATAACCAAGTCACCAACATCTGTCTTAGAACGAATCAAGCGGCCTATCCCCTGCCTAAACCGAATAATTGCGGAAGGAAGAAAATGCTCGGCAAATGAACTTTTGCCCTGTTCGCGCATTAGTTCTGTTTTTGCTTCTAGTAAGGGATGACCAGGATTCTCGAAAGGCAAACGGGTGATAATAACTTGGGAGAGGGCTGGACCTTTGGCATCAAAGCCTTTCCAAAAACTTTCGGCTCCGAGAAGCAAAACATCTCCTTCGGCCATCAATCGATTCCTAAGATCAGTCCTCGAATGCCCTTCACCTTGAGCATAAAGAGATCGGCCAAGTTTTTCCCAACGTGGACGAAGAGCATTAAAACAATGCCGCAAATCCACATAATTCGTAAAAAGAACGAGCGTGCCACCCTCGATACCTGCGGAACAGGAATGAACCATTTCGGTCAAACATGAAAGATAAGGAATTCGGTTTTGCCCTGTGGGCTCCGGACAATCCGACAGAATGCGCACCTGCAGGTTGGATTCGAAATCAAAAGGGGAATTGACGATTCCCTCCGGAACCTCTTCCGCCCCGACCAAAGTTTTGAAGGAGTTGGCTTTTCCCTTTCGGGTAAGCGTGGCACTTGTCATTATGACGGGTGAAGGTTTCGAAAAGAGGCGTTCCCGCAAGACCTCCGCTATCTCAAGGGGGGCACTCCGCAAATGGATGATTTGGTTTTTCTTACCCGTTCTCTCTAGCCAATAAACGGATTTCCCATCCTTTAATTCAACGATTTCAGACAAACCCATTAAGTATCCCTGCATCCGCTTTGCTTGGTCCTTGAGTTCGATTTTCAAGGACTCGTCTTCGGTTATCTCGGCCACTTCGACTAACGATCTGCATAACTTGCTCAGAGGTGGGAAAACCTCCAAAGGCAAAACACCCGCTTCCCTCAGGCGAACCCGATCTTGGTTACCAAGAGATTTAACATGGAGATATTGGAAGAAATCAGCCACTGCGAGCTCTGCATCTTCTACGGCATCAAAATCACGCGACCGACCTGCCTTTGCCAGCAAACCCTTTCTTTTCTTAGAATTATAAATCTTACGAATGGAGGTTTCCAACGCCCATGAACTAATGGAAAGGCCCAAGTGCTCACTCGCAACTTCAGCCATCTCGTGCGCTTCGTCAAAAATCACGAAGTCATCGGCGAAAAGAACACCCTCTTCTTCGTCTCGCGGGCCAAAACCTGCTCCCATGAGGGAAAAA
>Ga0233432_10002217_pt1 | contig 18129 bp, 17 predicted proteins | sample SI_122_August201_6_FD_179870 | JGI IMG/M metagenome (GOLD analysis project Ga0233432, IMG submission 179870) | Seawater microbial communities from Saanich Inlet, British Columbia, Canada - SI_122_August2016_10_MG | ecosystem: Environmental > Aquatic > Marine > Inlet | place: Canada: British...
ACCATCAGGTGAGCCAGATATCGAAACCGTTGCTCCACTTCCTTCCCACACTTCGATAATATCCCAACCTTGCTGTTTATTGGCGTCTTTGGCCGTCAGAGGGTAATTCATTGGGCTGAATTGGGTAAAAACTAAGGTGACCGCAACCATCGTGATTATACCTTGATAAACTTGTTGCTCCTTATTTTCAGGTCTAACCAATAAACTTGTCAAAAAATAGAGAACAGCGATCAGCTGAAAGCTTCTCCACATTCCAAGCCACTCCAAGAAAAAGAAACCACATAGTAAAGCCCCAGCAATACAACCGAGAGTATTGAGAGCCGCAAGGTTTCCTAAGGTTCCTCCAACGGCCCTAAAAGAAGATTCTTTCACCTTCATGAGAAAAGGAAAAACACTGCCCAAGACCAAGGCGACTAAACCAGCTGATATGAGCACCTGAATAAAGAGTTTAGCCATATACTCTTCGGGAGTCCCCATCACAGATATTGAAGTAAATCCCGTCGTTGACTGGAGTAACAACCAAGGGCAGAGCATCACAGCAACCCCACTCATCATCATCAACAATCTGAGGACTTTCACCGGGTTTTTGGTAACACTCGCCAACCATGAACTCAAAAAAGAGCCCAAGGCCAAGGCCAAAAGAACGACCACCATCACCAAAGCAAAACTGTAGACCGAGTTTTCGTGAACCTGCGCAAAAAAACGAACCCAAATCACCTCAAGGGCCAAGACTCCAAAGCCAGAAACAAAACATATGAGCTGAATGGACCATGGAGAGCCAACATCGACTGGCGAATCTACGCCAGAATCTTCCCCTTTCTTTGTTTTGATAGACCCTTCATGTTCTCCTATCCGACCTATCTCCACCTTTTCTTTTCCACGTCTTGAAAGAACCCAAGACCATGCGGCCAAAGAAAAAGACACGCCTACATTAAGGGCACAACTTCCGTAAAACCCCAAGTTGGGTATCAAGACAAATACACTAGCAAAAGACCCTAATGTCGCTCCCAAAATATTGATTCCATAAAGAAATGCTGAGCCTTTACCAAAGCTCTCTCTTTTTCCCAGCACTGCCTCACCCATCACAGGGAAGGTGCCTCCCATAAAAAAAGCTGGAGGAGCGACCAAGACCAAGGCAAAAAATAATTTAATCAAGAGGAGAAGTACACTCGAATCAACCCCTTGGTAGATAGGTGGATAGACTTTTTTAAAGATCGAGAAACTCAGGAAATAGAGCAAAGCGCTAAGGCCTATTCCTGTTTCTAATAAAGAGAAAAGGCCAAGTGGGCGACGAAAACCTTTAACCTTCTTCCCCCAGTACCAACTTCCCAAAGATAAGCCAATGAAATAGGCGGCTAAGGTTGCCGCTGTAGCCTGGGAAGTGTTTCCCAACAAAAAGCCGACCTGCCGCATTTGCAGGATCTGATAAACCAATCCGGCAAATCCAGACAGAAAAAAAATAATATGGATATTGAGTTTCATTCCCTTCATCGCAGAACCTCTTCAGTTTTTCTATTGTCTTTATCTTGGCCGTCACCACGACCGCTCATCAATTTGATTTCCGACAGTTGGAACTGTGAATGACCTCTCGTCATAACATCAAAGCATCGGCTAAGAAACTGGCCAGAAGAATTCAATCGACGCCTTGCTCCTTCATCACCACAGGACTAGCTTGAATTTTATCCAAAGAAATAACTTTTTCACCACTCCCGTCGACCCGTCCAAATTGCAGAGTTCCCGTAGGGCAGGTTTGAACACAGGCTGAACACCTCACACACTCAGGGTCTTCCATGTGATTTCCCTTATTGGCAAAATTCATGATGTCGATGCCTTGATGGCAAACACTCGTACATGCATTACAAGAGATACATTTCTTTTGCTCTACCACGATTCGGAAAGAAGTGAAACGAGCATAAATGTGCATGAGTGCAGCGAGTGGACACGCAAAGCGACACCACACTCTGCCAGAAAAAGCAAAATAAAGGCCTGTTCCCAAGGCACCTGCAAGAAGGTAGTCCACGACAGGTTTCCATGTCTTCATCAACAAAATATCATTCAGTCCACCCAAAGAGGACCCTGTCGCCCAAGAAACAATCCGAAGAACGAGCATGCCTAACGCAAGGAAAAGAATCAACTGTCCCACAATATTAACCCTATTCCAAAAAGGCCCGTGTGGCATCTTTTCTCGGTGGCGATCACCCATCGTCTCAGCCAGTGCCCCACAAGAACATATCCAGCCGCAGTAAGCACCTTTTCCCCAACGCCAAACGATCAAAGGAATCACCACAAAAGTCTGTATCAAACTGATGATCAGCCAACCCCAAAGTGGAGCTGACGTAAAAACATTCCAGACAAAAAGAGGCCAAGCCAAAATAAAACCATAGGCCCTCCAATACTCTCGACCATTTGCATCGTAAGTGACTTGTGGAAATAATTCATCCGCGATCACCTTCACAGCACCAGAATCAAAAGTTCCAAGGTGACCTAACCAGGGAAGAACGATTTCAGGAAGGATAAATAATGGGCAACACTGAATACTCATCAACGTTAAGGTTTGGAGTTTGACGTAAGGAGTCTTCCTTCGACGAATTCGGTCGACCCCAAAACCGACCACCGCCGAACAGTAAATCAAGGCTATAAAAAAACCAAACCCATTGCTCATAGATGCCACCATCGTATCCCAAAGCCCATAAGCATGATCTTCAGGAAGATGGCTAATGTAACCTTTTGCCCAGCTCACCGGGTTCCACGAGGCTCCCTGAAAAAGGCTGTAGGCCTTCATCAGGTACATCGTTGATATTCCAATAAAAAATGCGACCAGAAAGGTTTTATATCCTGGAGTATACTCTCCATGAATGGGTAAGCCCGACTTTCTGAAAAAATCTAAGGGCGCCTGTCGACCAATCAGTGAGAGAACTCCTTCGTTCTTTACCGTCTTCACCTCCCCTCCTTTAGGCTCGAGAGAAATGCTCTCTTCTTTGATTTCCTTTGGCTGAGTCCCCAAATATAAATCTATGTGACCATCTGAAGCCAACGCGTGCACCTTCTCGACATTCTCTGGTTTTGGTCGGGAAAGCTCTGCTCCTCTATAGACCAAAGAAACCATGGCTTCCTCGATTCCACGCCCGGCATTTTCCTGAGCAATACTGATAGCTGCCTCACAGGCACTGTCACCACCTCCAACCACGCAAGTCCATTTGCCGGAGTAAGCCACAGGGTCGTGTAGCCGGTTGCTGACCTTATCTAGTTGCTCACCGGGGATTCCCATTTTTCGATAGTTACCACTGCGGCCAATAGCAACGACGACGTTTTTAGCTAAAATAGGTTCTCCTTGAACCAAATGAACTTCGATACCCAAGGAGCTATATTTCAAATGACTCGAGACACCAACCCTTGGGGTTATATCTAAACTCTTCACCTGCTCCTCTAGCTCTAGAAGAAGCTCTTCTTTCACCTCAGCTGAAACTGATAGCTCAGAGTCAGGTTTCATCTCTGTTGGGTAGGTGTAAATGGGCTTTTTCTTTGGAAAATTCGAAATCGTGCTGAAGAGTTGATTACCTTCGATCAGTTCCACTTTCATGCCATGCTTACGGCCTTCTGCTGCTGCTGATATCCCAGCAACACCTCCTCCAATCACAACGAGATCAACGTCTCCTTGTCGATCTTTACCCACCATATCCCTAACACATTCCGCCCCAGTCTGCAGGCTCATTTTTAGCAAAGGAATACCTGAGAGGTCTCCTGCGATATAAACTCCTGGAATCACAGTTCTTCCGTGAACTCCAACTTTAGGAAGTTTTTCCACCTTTCCCGAAGGCCACTTCAGGTGAAGCCAGTTAAAATAGTTTTTTAGGGACAACGATTTGCCTTGAGGAAGTCGACTCCCAATACTAAGGGGGAAATTCAGATGGACAAAATTCTATCCGCCCAATTCCACTAACATCAAAAGAATCTTACAGAACGATGAATCGTCCCTAAAGGTTTTTAAGAAGGATCTTGCTCCCCTTCCGTACAAACCTCTTTTTGCATGTTAAGGGCTCCGACCAAAGCATGCCAAGATAACGAAGCACACTTAACTCTAGAGGAATACTCCTTCACACCTTCAAAAATTGCAAGTTTCCCCAACTGATGACCACCAGATGATGGGTCCATATCACCAGTCAGCATATCATGGAACTGGGAAAAAATCCCACGAACTTCCTCCACTGGCTTTCCTTTCACCGCTTCAGTCATCATGGAAGCACTCGCCTTTGAGATTGCGCAGCCTGAACCTTCAAAACAAACATCTTGAATGGTTTCTCCGTCGATCTCGAGGTAAATCGTCAGGTGGTCTCCACAAAGTGGATTGTGCCCCGGGCAAATATGAGTGGGGTCCTCAAGTTTACGAAAGTTCCGCGGTTTCTTGTTATGATCGAGGATGACTTGTTGATAAAGTTCCGAAGAGTAGCTCATGCGCCGAAAATTTTATTAACATAGTGAAGGGCTTCGACGAGACGATCTACATCCTCCTTGTTATTGTAAACCCCAAGTGATGCTCGAGCTGTCGCTGGAATGCCCAAACGAGTCATCACAGGCTGAGCACAATGGTGTCCCGCACGAATGGCGACACCTTTTGAGTCCACCAGAGTTGCGATGTCGTGTGGATGAGCTTCATCCAATAAGAACGAGATCGCTCCTGCTCGCTTTGGAGCCTTCCCGATCAAACGCAAACCTTTGACCTCCATCAGCTTTTCTAAAGCATATTTTTGAACTTCGCCCTCAAGGGCTTCGACTTCTTTTAATCCTATTGAAAGCAACCAATCGATGGCGATGCCCAATCCAATGACCTCGGCAATAGGAGGGGTTCCTGCTTCAAACCTAGCAGGAGGCTCAGCATAAGATGTCTTTTCAAAAGAAACGCTATAAATCATGTCTCCTCCACCCTTCCAAGGAGGCATGGAACTTAGGAGATCTTCTTTTCCATAAAGAACACCACAGCCCGTTGGTCCATAAAGTTTGTGGCTTGAAAAAGCAAAGAAGTCAACATCCCAACCTTTAACATCGACCGAGCAGTGAGCGACACTTTGAGCACCATCCACCAAAACCTTGGCTCCATGTTCGTGAGCCAAAGCAACCATCGGCACAACAGGATTGATCGTCCCCAGAGCATTGGAGACGTGATTGAACGCAACCAAGGCCACTTCGTTATCTATTAATAACTTTTGGTAGGCATCTTGATCTAGGACACCATCGTCATCCATCGGAATAACTTTTAAAACACTGCCAACCCTTTCACAAAGCATCTGCCAAGGGACGATGTTTGAGTGATGCTCCATGGCACTGACGAGAATGACTTGGCCAGACTTAATCGATGAGCTTCCATAGGTGTTCGCCACCAAATTAATGGAATCAGTTGTCCCACTCGTGAAAATAATTTCCGTTGATTTGGAGGCACCAATTAACCCAGCAACCTTACCTCTAACGGCCTCATAAGACTGAGTCGCTTTTTCACTGAGGAGGTAGGCTCCGCGATGGATCGTCGCATAATCTTCCCCATAGAACTGACGCAGCCCATCGCACACCGCTTTGGGCTTAAGGGTTGTGGCTCCACTGTCAAAATAGCTAAGGGGGTGGTCGTGAACTCTTCGGTTCAGCTCTGGAAACTCAGAGCGAATGTCTTCCCGCTTCAAAGTGGCAACCTAGTTTCAAGGATTCGAGCCTGCCATGCTTTCGTCTGCTCCAACATCGGCCCCTCCTCAAGCACTTCTGTGACAAAACCTCTCACCAAAAGTGCACTGGAACTAGCTGGATCCAAACCTCTAGATACCAAATAAAAGCGTTCCTCATCCTCAAGTTGGCCAATCGTAGCACCGTGGGCACATGCCACGTCATCAGCGTATATTTTCAGCTGTGGCTTAGCTGAAGCTCTCACCTTGTCGTTCAACATGAGATAACGACAGAGTTGATTTGCGTCGGTCCCATCAGCTCCTCGATCAACTTCAATCGTTCCATCAAAACTGGAACGAGCTTCACCCTGCATCGCAACTTTGAAAAGTTGTCGCGATCTGGCATTTGGAACCTTGTGATTGATTTGAATAAAATGGTGGAGTGATTCCTCATGATCACAAAGACCAACACCACTCAAAAACACTTCTGAATTTTCACCCATCAAGTCTGCTGAAAGGCGATGACGAATCAGACGACTCTGCCCAGACAAACACTGAACCTCAAGGTTCGCATCACGCCCAAGGGTGGCTCTCATAGAAGATAGAACAATCGCTTCTTTCCCGTCTTCTTGATCAAAAAGAACTTTCAAATGAGCGCCATCCTCAACCTCAACCCCCCACTCAAGGTTGGCTAAGTAATTCTCATTTGTTCCGACGGTCCGAATGAGGAGTTGATGTTCGGAACCTCGTGGAGCCCTAAAGAAAACACTATTGCGGTTCTCACTTTCTGCTCCCTGATGATCGATCAGAATCTCCAAAGGTTGCTCTCCAACTTCTTTGGGTAACTCAACAAAGTGCGTCTTCGAGTTCTCGTGCCTAGACGCATACCAATCTTCCCTCCGAGCCGAGGTCATAAATTCTGGAGCCGTCATCTCCCCGTATTGAAGTTTATCTAAGGTCTTTGGGTCTGAACTTTTTTGATCTAAAAGACCATGGCGGAAAACCAATCGCCCAGACACCTGAGGGCGAGAGGATGGCAAATTGTCACGGCGCGGCTGAAGTTTGGCTTCAGACTTAGGATGCCCCGATAAAAAAGACGTTTCGATATAACGCCAGGCCTCTTCCTGTCGAGTCGGTTCGTTCAACACACTCATCTCAGCTTGTTACCCAATCGTAACCCTGGGCCTCAAGCTCGAGAGCAAGTTCTCCGCCTCCACTCTTGATGATTTTACCTTCACTCAAAACATGAACCACATCGGGCTTCACATAATCCAAAAGGCGTTGATAGTGAGTGATCAGGATCACTGCCTTCTCAGGGCCTCTGAGTCGATTGATGCCTTCGGCAACAATTCGCAAAGCATCGATATCTAATCCCGAGTCCGTTTCATCGAGAATTGCCAGCTTAGGCTCAAGAATAGACATCTGAAGAATTTCATTTCGTTTCTTTTCGCCACCGCTATAGCCAGAGTTGAGCATCCGCTCTTTAAAATTTGGATTCATACTGAGTTCTGCCATTTTCTCAGTTAGAATGGCCTCGAAGTCGAAGGCGTCGACCTCATCTAGCCCTAGAAACTTTTGCTTGGCGTTGTAAGCCATCCGAAGAAATTGTGCATTGTTAACTCCGGGAATCTCCGTTGGATACTGAAACCCCATAAAGATTCCCTTCAAAGCCCTTTCCTGAGGGTCGAGTTCAGCGATATCCTCACCGTCAAAGAAAATCTTCCCTCCCGTCACTTCATACGAAGGGTGTCCCGCCAATACTTTCGAGGTGGTACTTTTCCCCGATCCATTGGGCCCCATGATGGCGTGAACCTCACCCGCTTTAACGTCTAAATCAATCCCTTTCAAGATATCATCTCCGTCTACGACGGCAGCCTGTAATTTTTCAATTTTGAGCATGCTCAACCTACGCTGTTTTCTAATTTGAGTGAAAGAAGACGTTCTGCTTCAACGGCAAACTCCATCGGCAGTTGCTTAAAGACGTCTTTACAGAATCCATTAATCACCGTTGATATGGCATCTTCCCTAGAGATGCCTCTTTGTTCAAAATAAAAGAGCTGGTCCTCGCTGATTTTAGAAGTCGAGGCTTCGTGCTCTAACTGAACATTTTGATTTCTTGTATCGATGTATGGGAAAGTGTGGGCCGACGAGGCCTTCCCCACCAGCATAGAATCACACTGGGTGTAATTACGAGCGTTTGATGCCTTGGGTCCAACCTGAACCAAGCCCCGGTAGGCATTAGATGACTTATCAGCCGAAATACCTTTGGAAATGATCGTGCTCTTGGTGTCTTTTCCCAGGTGAATCATCTTGGTTCCAGTGTCAGCCTGCATATACCCGTTGGTGAGCGCTACAGAATAAAACTCACCAATGGAGTGGTCTCCTTGAAGAATACAACTAGGGTATTTCCAAGTGATCGCTGAACCGGTTTCAACCTGAGTCCAAGAGATCTTTGATCGCTCTCCTGAGCACTTGCCACGCTTCGTGACAAAATTGTAGATTCCTCCCTTCCCCGTCTCTGGGTCTCCGGCGTACCAGTTTTGAACCGTAGAGTACTTGATATCAGCCCTATCTAGGGCAACAAGTTCAACCACAGCGGCATGAAGCTGATTCGTATCGAATTTTGGCGCAGTGCAACCTTCTAAGTAAGAGACCTTCGAGTCCTGATCAGCCACAATGAGAGTTCGTTCAAACTGACCGCTATCTTCATTGTTAATTCGAAAGTAAGTCGACAGCTCCAATGGGCACTCAACATATGGTGGAATATACACAAAAGATCCGTCAGTAAAAACGGCTGAGTTCAGCGCGGCAAAGTAATTATCTCCCACAGGAACAACCGAGCCAAGGTATCTTTCAACTAACTCAGGAAACTCTTTAAGTGCTTCTGAGATCGAGCAGAAAATAACACCTGCGTCGTTCAACGTTTTCTTGTGAGTTGTTGCCACCGACACAGAATCAAAAACAGCGTCAACGGCGACATTGCTCAATCGCTTTTGCTCTTCAAGAGGAATTCCCAACTTTTCAAACGTTGCCAGCACTTCGGGGTCGATTTCATCAAGGCTGTCCTTTTTCTCCATCTCTTTGGGAGCTGAGTAATAACTAATATCCTGATAATCTATCGGTGGGTAATCAACAAACTGCCAGTTAGGTTCCTCCATTGTGAGCCACTTGTCGTAGGCCTTGAGACGAAACTCCAGCATAAAAGAGGGTTCTTGTTTTTTCTCAGAGATCCGGCGGATCACATCCTTGTCGAGACCTTTGACGAAGGTCTCCATATCAACGGCCGTGGTGAATCCGTACTTGTAATCCCCACCGCTAAATTCAGAAGAGTTTTCGCTCATTTCACTTCCTCTACGGTGATCTCTGGGTGGAGTTCTTCTCGAAACCCTGAATTCAAGAAACCGACAATGAGAGGCCGGTGTGCCGAAGCCACCTCTTCAGCAAACTTCAGCTGAACCGTCAGGTCACGTTGTACATTGTATAGTTCAACCTTATCTGCTAAATACTCCGTTCGATCCGGCATGACTTGGTCGATAACTTTTTGAAGTTTTGCGATTTTTTGTGGAGCTCCTAGTGGCAACCACTCCAGATCGATGTCATTCATGTCATTCTTTTCTTTTCTTTTGTAAGCCCCTGGCTTATCTTCGATTGGCTCCTCCACAATCATGTCGGGAAGAGCTTTGGCTAAACCTTCTGCTATTGGCGGCAAGAAATCAAAGTCGCCCTCTTCCATGCCCTCACAGGATGAAGTCAGTTCAGCACCCCCTAGAGAATTGAGCTCAAGAATATTCTTATCAATGGCCTTTTCACAAAAAAGGTCCATTGCTGCGATCGATTTCAATCGACCAAATGAAAGAAACCGAGCTTTTTGAACCACTCCAGTCGAAGGTTCGACTAGAAGGTAGGCCTTGCCCTCCCCATTGCCTGATTCCAAAAGGCCCAGCTGGGTCTCAGCAGAATCAGTTTTCGTGAGCTTACCACGGAACCGCGGGCTCCTGATGCGCTCTTGTAAAAGTTGGGGGAATTGAGTTATTTTCATATTTATAAACTTTTTTGTTTATAATTGCAAGGCGCAACATTCGACAAGTAGCTGCTTCAACACTTTATCCCTTCAAGAGCCTTCAAAACCCCTTCTGGGAAACGGCAAGGTCGGAGGTCTGCGCCGACAGAAGCCATCTTCAACTCAGCCTCAAGAATCACATCCTCTCCTCGGGAAAGGCGATAAACCCAAACCAGAGAAGCCCCTCTCAAACGATCTACCTCAAGAGAGATCACCAATCGGTCCATCATCTTAGCAGGCTTTTTGAAATCAACGTTCAGATTAACTAGGACTAACTGAAAATCACCATCATGGACTGAAATGTCGTGATCCTCAAAGAAATGAACCCTAGCTCTTTCCAAAAAAGTGATCAGTCGGGAGTGATGAGCTATTCCGTATGCATCTACGTCCTCGAACTCCACAACACAAGGGTGAAGATAAGGCTTTGACATCTAATGACTTTTGCTGTACAGACCGGACATTAACTTAGCATGCGAATATACGCTAAAGCGCCCTTTCCCAAGTCATGCCCCGCTCACCTTCACCCCTGGAAATCACATCCCGGGTGGCCAAAATACTTCAAAATTCAATTGAAGGGCAGCTAGATCAAGTTGTCACCTTTCTCAAGGGAGCCTTGGGCTGTAACGTTGTCTCGGTTTACGCATGTCGCCAAGACGGCTACCTTCTCATTGCGAACGAAGGCTTTAGCAAAGATAAAGTCGAAGAACTCGTCCTCAGCAAAGGTCGTGGGCTCGTCCATCACATCATCAAAACTGGCAAAACTCTCTGCCTCAGCGATGCGACCACCCACCTTTCCTTTTATTATGTTCAAGGAATTGGTGAAGAGAAATATCATGGCTTCATTGGGGCTCCTATCAAAAGGGACGGTGAGCAAGTTGGAGCTCTCATTTTTCAGTACACCCGCAAATTTGACTCCTCTTTAGAGGACATTGCCCTCATCGAAACCATCTCTCAGCAAATTGGTCACCTCACCCACGCTCCCGAGGCAGAACAATCCAATCAAACCGTCGAGGCTAAAGTCAATGGGCGAGGTGTCGTTACGGGCCGTTTCCATGGCAAAAGCGTCAAACGCCTCACCTTCGACGAAGGCCCCAACCTATCAAAAGAAACAGGCCAAGGCTTTGAAATCGAACAAAAACGTCTCGAAGCCGCTCATCTGCGCTCCCAACTCTTTCTCCAAGAACTGAAGGCTGAATGCGATAGCAAGGAAATGGAAGACATCCTTGGCGCTCACCTTGTCATGCTGGCCGACCCCAAACTGAGGGAAAAAGAAGAAGAGTATCTTCAAAAAAACGCCTCAGCTGAACAAGCTGTCACCTACGCGACCATGGATCTCGCCGAGATGTTCAAAGGCATGAAAGACACCTACATGCAACAGCGCTCCGTCGACATCATCGATGTTGGTCGACGTGTCTACCACAGCCTCAAAAGCTCAAAAGAGGCCATGAGCGAAGAAGACGGCCCCAAAGAGAAATCAGTTTATCTGGTTAAGCAATTACCCCCCACCGTTCTGATCGAGGAAGGCCCCAAACTTTATGGCGCCCTAGTCTTGGTCGACGAAAATGTTTACAGTCACACGATCATTCTAGCCAAGAGCATGGGCATCCCTGCGGTGATCATCTCTCGTGAACAACTAGATAGCCTCATGGAGGCCCAAGAAATTTTCGTTGATGGTGAACTTGGCCTCGTTGTTCCAGATCCAGACGAGCTCTGGCTCAAGGTTTACCAAAAAGCCCATGAAGCTCTCGAACAAACCGAAGAACAGGGAGAGCTGCCTCCCTGCAAAACCAAGAACGGCACTCCCATCACCTTAGCCATGAACGGCGGCTTCATTCGAGACACCGAAAACCTCCCTCCTTGGATTCCAGAAATCGGATTATTCCGAACTGAATTTCAGTTCTACACCTCACAAAGAATCCCTTCTGAAGAACAACTCACAAGCAACTATAGCCGAATCCTAACCAACGTAGGAAATCGCCCCACAACCCTCAGAATTCTCGATGCTGGAGCCGACAAACAGCCCCCATGCTTGCACTTTGTCCACGAAGATAACCCCGTTCTAGGCGCCCGTAGCATTCGATTTCTTCTCAAAAATTCAGACATCTTCTTTTCCCAACTTCGCGCTATGCTCAAAGCCATGGGCGACACAGGAGGGCAACTGCGAATCCTCATCCCCATGGTCTCTGTTTATGAAGAAGTCAGCCGGATTCGCGACCACATCATCAAGGTGATTCGAGACCTCCGGCAAGAAAACTATCGCCTCAAAATGCCTCAACTCGGCGCCATGATAGAGATTCCTAGCTGCATTCAGCTCATCCCCAAGATCTCTTCCATGGTCGACTTCTACTGCGTCGGCACCAATGACCTTCTCCAATACTATATCGCCGTTGATCGAACCAATTCTCTCGTTCAGTATCTCTACAAATGGTACCAACCTTCATTCCTCATGGCTCTCAAGCAAATTGCCGTGTCCTGTGAGGAAGAGAAAAGAGACTTCAGTATCTGTGGCGAGATGGCTGGAGAGATGTGGGGAAGTTTGGTTTTATTGGGACTGGGCTACCGCAACCTCAGCATGGATCGCCAGTCGATCTATCGCCATCACGCCTTGGTTCGAAATTCATCCCTCCGCTCTCTAGAGCGCCTAGCTAACAAGCTCATTCAACGGAACACAGGACTCGAAGTCCTGGAGCAACTCCAGCTCTTTCTAGACAAGTGGTCCCTCCCCAAAGAACTGAAAAATCTACTCCAAAGCGAACTCAACGCTATGATCAACCCCTCATGAAGCCCTTTCTCTGCATTTTACTCCTCACCTCACTCCTTGAGGCCTCCTCTCGCCGAGCTTCAAGAGAAGATGAACCCAGCGGACCTGCCGTCATAGAGTTTTCCGAGCCAACTCAAAAAGTAGGTTTAGACAAAAACTCCCTACGCTCTTATCGCCACCTTCACAGGCAAGGCCTAAGAGCCTTTCACCAAAAAAAATATCAAGAAGGCCTGCAGTGCTTCGGCTTAGCTCTCCAAAACAATCCTCGTTCGAGTGACTTGATTCTCGACTACGCCCTTTTTAACCTGCTTGTCCCCGACCAAAAAGGCCGAAACATCACTCTTGCCAAAAACCTCTTAGACCAACTCAAGACTCCAAGGCAACTCAAAGATCCCCGATTTTTTCTTTCTCGAGCCATTCTCAATTGGCTTGAAGGCCAAGACCAACAAGCAAAATTTAATTTAAGCAATTTAAATTCAACACCTTATAATGACTCGGCTCATTTATTCGAACTTCACCTCGACTTAAAAGCCAGAACGATCAACACCCTATGGGCCGAAACCATTATCCCTATCCGCTTGAGTCCTTTGGAAAAAAGAGCGAATCGCTCCAATTAACGAACCCATTGATTCGGCCTTACTTTTCTTTTTTCACCTCCCTCTACAATTCCGGCGATTTTCTAGAGAACTCATGATCTACGGTCTTTATCTCTCAGCCAACGGCCTTGTTACTCAAGGCATGCGGGCCGACGTTATCTCCAACAACCTAGCCAACAGTAGCACCCCAGGCTTTAAAAGGGATTTTCTCGCCCTACAACAACGCGACCCCGAAGCCCTTCGCCAAGGAGCCTTCGGCAAAGAAACCCAACGCCATCTTCTTGCAATTGGCGGCGCAGTTGAAGGCGCTCGTAGTCATAGCATCTTCCAACAAGGGGCCATGAAACCCACCGGTAACCCCCTCGATGTCGCCATCAATGGATCTGGCTTCTTCAAAGCCACCGATAATAAAGGAGGAGTCTATTACACTCGAAATGGAGCTTTCACACTCAATGCCGAAGGACTCCTCACCATGAGCAACGGGATGCCCGTTCTCAATCTAGACAATGGACCCATTGAAATTGGAGAAGCTGGAGAAGTTATCATCGACGAAATGGGACGAGTGATCGCAGATGGCGAAGCAGTCGATCAAATTGGCGTTGTTGATGTCAGCGACCCCGGAGCCCTCCATAAGGTCGGAGAAAACCTCTTTGAAGCAATCGAGCCTATCCAAGAAGAAGAAGCCGATGGGCTATCTCTACTCACTGGGCACCTCGAGTCTTCCAGCGTATCTCCAATCCGCGAAATGACCGCTCTCATTGAAGCTCAAAGGGCCTACCAAGCCAACGCAAAACTTATTGGCATCCAGGACGACACCCTGGGCAAAGCCATTAGCCAAATCGCAACTTAATCAACGTTATCAGCAGGATAAACCATGATCAGATCCCTATGGACCGGCGCCACCGGCATGGAAGCTCAACAGCGAAACGTTGACGTCATCGCCAACAACATTGCCAACGTTAATACGACTTCTTTCAAGAAGTCCCAAGCCCTCTTTCAAGATCTACTCTACCAAAAGATCCAAGCTGCAGGCTCTGCCGTCAACCAAGAGATCATGCACCCCGTAGGTATTGAGGTAGGTCACGGTGTTCAAAACGTTTCCACCCGACGACTTTTCACCCAAGGTGAACTTCAAATCACCGACCAATCCCTTGATGTCGCCATTCAAGGCGATGGCTTCTTTCAAGTTGACATGGGTGCCGGAGCAATTGGTTACACTAGGGATGGCGCCTTCACCTTGAACGTTGACCGCCAAATCGTCAGCCAAACAGGCTACCTCCTCGACCCTCCCATCACGGTTCCTGAAGGTGCCAAGGAAATTTTCATTGGCAAAGACGGCATTGTCACCGTCACCGACATTGATGGAATCCAAACCGAGGCCGGCCAAATAGAACTTGTCTCTTTTGCCAACAACGCAGGTCTCTCAGCCCAGGGCGAGAACGTTTATTTCGAAACGACAGCTTCAGGAGCTCCCATCACTGGCGTTCCAGGAGAAGAGGGCCGAGGCTCCCTACTTCACGGTCACTTGGAAATCTCTAACGTTAAGGCTGTCGAAGAAGTTGTTCGTCTTATCGAAGCTCAACGAGCCTACGAAATGAACTCAAAGAGCATCCAAACAGCTGACGAAATGTTACGTCAAGCCAACGAACTCAAGCGATAATCCAAGCATGACCTCAGGGCCTTCCTGGCTGGGGACCCTGTGGGCCCTTCTCCTACTATCCTGCTTTGCTCAAGCTGGAGAACTAGAGATCTACCCCCGCAAAGAAATTCCCGCGAAAAGCCCATTTATTCGACTAAGCTCACTTGTTACCGATTCCAGGAAAGCAGAGCTTTACGACAAGGTTTTTCTCGGAAAGGTTCCCACGGAAGGACAAAAAGTCCTCAGCCTCAACTACATACAAAAACGACTCGACCTCAAAGGTTTTCGCTTCACGAAAGCTGTCATACGCGGAGGAGGAGACAAGGTTATCATCTCCGGCCTCCAAGGGGCATCGACTCCATCCAAACACATCAACACGAGCTCAGCACGTTCAGCAGAACCAATTCCTGACGCCTCTGGGGCCTACACCTACATCGCCCTTCGCAAAAACCTCGAAAGAGGAACTCTACTCACTCCTGATATGTTTAAGCCCACCAGTAACAAGCGCTTCATCGAAGACGGGTTTTCACAAACCGAAGATGTCATTGGATTCAGACTAGAGAGAAGCCTCTCACAGGGAAGTGTTCTTCACCGAAGGCACGTATCCATCCCCCCAAGCATCGAAAAAAATGCTGTCATAAAAATCATCATCAAGTCCCCCGGAATTGAGGTTTCGGGAATTGCAAGAAGCCTTGAAGAAGGTAAAGTGGGCGACACTATCACCGTGCGTCGTCAGCGCGAGAACCTCACAGGTACCATCATCGACCCTCACACCGTTCTCATTCAATGAAGTTCATTCTAACAGCCTTTTTCCTATTAGCTCCAACGCTGTCTGTTGCTACAGCAGACTCACTAATGGACCAACCGGTTCTCAACAGCGCACAAAGCTCTCCTTCTTCGCCCTACAAAGCTTTACCAAGAGCTCGTCAAACCTTTGATTTTCGCATCCACGACACCATCACCGTCAACGTGAACATCGATGACACCATCTCCTTTACAAAAAAACAAGACTACAAAAGAGACACCAGTTGGGCCCTAGGCTTCAAAAGCCTACTCGATAACTTTTCAGGTGTTCAAAAAGCTAGCCTTCCTGATGTAGAGGTCGAGTCTGAAGGGCAGTCCAAATCGACGGGGCAAAAACAAGAAGGCTCTCAAATTCGCTTAGACGTTCCTTGTGAAATTATTGAAATTCTACCACAGGGTGATTTGATCCTAGAAGGGGTTCGGATCGTCAGGGCCGGTACCAATGAAGCCGAAGTTCGAGTTGGTGGTCGCGTGAACCCCAAATACATCGACATCGCTAACGATACCGTGATGTCCGAACGGATTCTCCAATTGGAAGTTAAGACCGATTATGCAGGCCCCTTAGCTGACAACGAAAAACGTGGTATCCTCTCCAAGCTGATGGACAAGATTAAGATCTTTTGATGAGCCGATTTCTTCTACCCCTCCTCATCTTAGCCCTCCTGGCTCCTCCAGTCATGGCATTGACCGTGAAGGATCTCGTTCAAATCGAAGGTGAACAGGAAAATGAGATCTCTGGGCAAAGCCTCGTTGTAGGACTGCTTGGCACAGGCGACAAAAAAAACCTCGTCAAAGACACCATGCTACAGAACTACCTCCACAACAGTGGCCTCGATGTGAGTTCCTTCGAAACAAAAAACGTCGCTCTGGTCAATGTTTCTGGAAAACTCTCACCTCACATGGGCAAAGGGCAAACCATCAGCCTTACGGTCTCCACCTTAGGAGACGCTAAGTCCCTAGAAGGCGGCACCCTATTGCCCACCAAGCTCTACTACCCTTTCTCTCCAGGCCAACAAAAAACTATTTTCGCTACGGCACAAGGCCCCTTGCAAATGAAGGAGGGCCAGCTCCCGACTGTCGCCACCATCCAAGGGATCGTCTACACCCCAGTCCCATCCACAATCTTAAGGCAGGGGAAAATGAGACTCCTCCTAAAAAAGCCTGACTACGTTGATGCCGACCGAATCGCTCGACAAATCAGTCAACATTTTTCAAAAATGGCAGGGAATGATAAAACCGCCGTGGCTCAGACTGCTGGCATCATCGACATCACACTCCCTGAGGCATTTAAAAGCCAGGCTGTTAATTTCATCGCTCAAATGAAGAAAGTCCCCGTCTTATTTACAGACGTCGCCCCGAAAATCATCATCAACTCTCGCTCCAGCATGGTCATGCTGAACGAAAAAGTTGAGGTCTCACCCTTCGCCTTCGCCTACAAAGACCTCAATGTCGTCGTTGGCGATGGCCCTAAAAGGGCTCCCAATGCCGACTCCCAATATCTTCAAAATATTGGCGAAGGCCTACCTGAGAAAACCGATCTTCAAAACTTGATCGATGCACTCAATTCCATGAGAGTCCAGCCCAAAGATCTCGTCGAGATCATCCAATACGCTCATCGCATTGGCGCTATTCAAGCCGAATTGATCGTCGAATGATCGACCACGCCCCCCAACTTCCTCTAAATCCTTTTGGCCCAAGTCTCGGCAAAGGGAACCAAGCCCTTGGAAGCCATGAGCAACTCAAAAAGGCTGCCATTGAGTTTGAAGCTATCTTTCTGCAGGAACTTCTAAAAAACGCCCACCCGAAAAATACTCGTGGGATTTTTGGGGGTGGCATGGGTGAAGAAATGTTCATGGACCAACTCACCCAAGAACGCGCGCGAGCGATGGCTAGCAGTGGAGGTCTTGGAATCGCTAAATTGATCGAAGAAGAACTTTCAAATGATCTCCTAAAGTCATCGCCCTCTCCAGTCGATAAAACAGGAGCAGAGAGCCTCAACCTAAGGCTTCGACATCAAAGTGGGCTAAAGACCTATGAAGACCATTCAAGATCTTCCCTCGCTGATTGATTCGGAGCTTCTTTTGGGAGAGAAGCTGCTGCGCCTACTCGACCTAAAGAAAGAAGCGGTGATCCAAAACGATCTCGACAAAATTGACGAACTAACCAAGGAGGAAAGTGAGTCCCTCCATGACATTGAAGAATGTGGTTTCGAACGTCAGGAGAGCATTCTCCAGCTCTCAAAGGCACCTATTTATCGCGTCACTGAAAAACTTGGCGACTTTATCCCTCAAATTAAAGACATCTCTCTCAAAGACATCCTAAAGAATAAGAGAAAAAAACTCATGGATCTCTACAAAGAAATTGCAGATGCCTCCAAACTTAATGGAGAGCTTCTAGCTCAATCCATGGGAATCACTCAACAGGTCTTCTCACGACTATCTCATGTTGATCGTCGTACTAAAAACTCCAATTACGATAGGTTTTCAGAAAAAAAATCTGGAAAACCCACCTACCAACTCCCCTCTTTCAATCGGGAGGGCTAAGTTATGTCCCTGAATATCGGAAAAACTGCACTTAACAATTCGCAGATAGCTCTAGATCTCGTTGGCAAAAACATTGCCCAT
>Ga0233432_10002218_pt1 | contig 18128 bp, 13 predicted proteins | sample SI_122_August201_6_FD_179870 | JGI IMG/M metagenome (GOLD analysis project Ga0233432, IMG submission 179870) | Seawater microbial communities from Saanich Inlet, British Columbia, Canada - SI_122_August2016_10_MG | ecosystem: Environmental > Aquatic > Marine > Inlet | place: Canada: British...
CGTTCAATGTATTCGAATCCAACATATGCCACTCCAATCACGAGCAGGCACACGATAACAAGCCAGGATAACGTTTTGTTTATCAAACGGAATACTGCTTCCTTGCCGTCCTCCTCTAATTCCTCTGATAGGTGCGGCATCAACGCTGCCGACAAAGCGCCTTCGCCCAACAAACGCCGAAAAAGATTCGGCAAAGTAAACGCTGTCGCAAATGCCGAATTCAACAGACTCGTACCAAAAACCGCGGTCACCAAAATATCTCGAAAAAGTCCGAACACGCGTGACATCAGAGTCATCGCGGAAACCAAACCAATTCGAGAGAGCATTTTCGACATTGCCTAAATCACAGACAAAGACTGCTACCGAGCAAGACATTTGGCTCAACAATTGCCAAGGCCCCAAACTGAACCCTCGATTTTCCGACAAATCCTATTCCTGCGATTGACACCTACCCCATCCCATTTAGTTAACTTAACCCGAAAAATCCTGTTCATCCAACCAAGCAAAACACCCCTGTAACAGAACAAGATCCTCGATTAGCTGACTAAGCAGCCACTAAACGCGCATAAAATGAACTTAATCGAAACACTCATAGGTAAGCTTCAGAATCACCCCAAGCGATTCGTATTTACCGACGGAGAAGACGCTCGAGTCCTCCAAGCCGCCCGACAAATCGTAACCCGTCAAATGGGAGCCCCCATGTTAATAGGCGATCGAGCCCGCATTAAAGACAAAGCAGCCAAACTTGGCATCGTCACAAAAGGCATTCGAATCATCGAACCCGAACGAAGCAGTGAACTAGACAAATTCGTCGAAGACCTGAAAGCCCTTCCAAAATACTCAAACTTATCCGACGAAGAAATTCGCCAAACAGCGCTCGACCCCAACGTCTTCGCGACCCTGATGCTCAAACGCAAGCAAGCGAATGCGCTGATCGCCGGTGCTACTGACAAAGCATCCAGCGCCTTGCGCCCTCTCTTTCAAATCATCGGCACTCAAGAAGGCGTCAAAACCGCGTCATCTCTTCTCGTAATCGACATGGAAGCGAAGAACGTCGGTATCGACGGTACTCTTTTCATGGGTGACTGTGGCGTTATCCCAGAGCCTACAGAAGAGCAGCTTGCAGACATCGCAATCACCACAGCCTCGCTCGCCCATCACCTCACCGACGCTCGCCCTAAGGTGGCCATGCTCAGCTACTCCACTCACGGAAACCCGCGTTACGCGCCAATCGCCAAAATTCAAGCCGCCACGAAACTCGCCCGCGAAAAAGCGAAGCGATGGAATTTGGAGACCGACATCGAAGGCGATATTCAAATCGATGCCGCGTTGGACCGAGCAACCGCTCACGTAAAAGGAATCGAAGACAGTCCAGTCGCCGGCGACGCGAATGTACTCGTTTTTCCAGATCTGAATAGCGGCAACATCGCCTCCAAACTCATTCACATTCTTTCCGGAGCCAATAAGTACGGTCAAATAATAATGGGTCTCGAACAACCCGCCGCAGATATAAGCCGTGGGGCCACTGCCCATGACATTCTCGGGGCGGCCGCCATAGTCGGTTGCCAGGCCATCGATCACCGCCTTCTACTTGACCGCCAAAGCGATCTCTAGCATGACGCAAACTCCTCTCAAAACCAGACCGGAAAACACGAAAACAAACCGGATATTCGTTGCTGCAACGCGCATGAATGATGGTAAGACTACGACCTGCCTTGGTCTTTTTGGGGCACTCCAGGATAGGTATAAGCGGGTAGGTTTCATCAAGCCAGTCGGCCAGCGTTTCGTCAAAATCGAAGGTCAGTTGATCGACGAAGATTCCGTATTGCTGGAAAAGACCTACAAAGTCCAAACGCCTATCGCTAGCATGAGCCCTATCGCAATCGATAGCTCATTCACAAAACGCTATCTAGACAACCCAATTGAAACTGGAGCTGAACTCACTCACAAGGTTTGTAGTGCATTCGATCAAGCATCCTGGGAAAAAGACCTAACGATCATCGAAGGAAGTGGTCACGCCGGCGTCGGCTCCGTATTCAATATGTCGAACGCCCGAGTAGCAAAGTTGCTCGGAGCCAAAGCTATTATCATTAGCCGCGGCGGCATAGGACGACCCATTGACGAAATCGCGCTAAATAAAGCGCTCTTCGACAAAGAAGGCGTAGAAGTTATCGGTGCCATCATAAACAAAGTCCAAATCGAAAAAATGGACTACATCCGCAAATACACCAGCATTGCTCTCGAAAGCCTCGGCATCCCTCTTCTCGGCCTACTTCCCGTCGAAAAGATACTCACGTCTCCTAACTTACGGCAAATTTTCGAGCAAACCGGTGACGAGTGGCTGCACGAGATCCATAACACCGCTTCGCGTCGCGTCAGCAATATCATTATCGGAGCAATGACTGCTCCTGGATTTCTGAATACGATCACGCCAGGCACTCTACTAATCACTCCAGGGGATAGAGAAGACATCATCATGGCTGCTCTATCCTACGAAGCCACGTCCAAGGCCGGATGGATTTCCGGAATAGTGCTCACTCGCGGAATAACTCCGCACCCGCGCCTTATCGAATTGATCCGACAAAGCTCAATACCAGTCATCATAGCGGAAAAAGATAGTTACGTCATCGCGTCTCGACTTCACGGAATGACCGTAAAAACTCAACCCGATGACACCGACAAGATTCCATTGATCCAGCAAATGATCCTGGAGAACATCGATCTGAAGACGCTCGAAAAATCTTTCTAGAACGACTACATCGCTCGGCAAATGTCGATGGACCTGCTACAGCACCAGTACGAGGCTTTTTTCGAGTAATTCGATTTCACGAATCGCGTTCCAGGAATCCACGACATCAGCCGGCCAAGATATAGCAGAGAGTTTCGACAGGAACATATCGCCGACGAATCCGCCGAATTCCGGTACGACAAACGAATTCAAAATGATTCGATCCATTTTCATTTCAATCCCGTCAGGTCCAGTTTCAAAATGGCAAAACGCCTGCACCATTATTTCGAAACGATCGGATTTCGGATTCACGACCACCTTTGAGTTCAAAACGAACGCTTTTTCTTCTAGGCGAATATTCGGCAACGAAAACGAGATATCGACCGGAGTGCCGTCCGCGTTCGTATCCGTGCTCTGAAATTGGCTAAGATATTGATTCAACTCGGACTCCGAAAACGGAATAGGCCCAGGCGTCTTCCGGCTTAAACGGCTCAATCGCGAACGCATCGTGGCCGATTCCGCGGATGCCACAGACCCAACCGAATATTCAGCCGTGTATATTCCCAAATTTTCCACCCCCGCACCTGCACTCCTTGATTTCGTTGGGGTTTCCTTCAACAAAATCACGGCACCGAACAACAAACCGAGCGCAGCACCCGACAATGCCGTGAAAAGCATTCCTTTAATCGTCGGTTCCTTTGGTAATCCTCCTTTCATAAACTCCTATCTATTATCGGTGCTCTGCTCAAAGTTCTTAAAAACATAACCCATCAAATAAAAATAAATCACCGCTCCAAAAAAGAATGCGAACGGCAACAGCAAACTCAACCCTAGCAAAGCAAGCGTCGGCACCCAAAATTCCTCCACCGTTCGTTTCAAAAGACCCGTAAGCGCTTGAATATTAAAGCAATTCGAAAAGTCTTCGTCTAGCATGTACAGGTAAAGCGCCGAACAAGTCAGCGGACCCGCGATAAAAAATGCTGGAGCCACCGGGATGTGGGCAAAATAGGAACCCGTACTCCAACCTATGGCTAACTTCGCAAAAGTCATCAGAGCGATAGGTATTAGACCAAAAATAAACGCTATTAAAAAAAACTTCAACCCATCGATAAAAAGCCCCTTCCAATCACCCCATTCCGGTAGAACAAACGCTTTCTGAGCCTTGCCTGCTCGAAACATTCGATAAAGGTACCCGCATGCGAAAAAATGTAGGATTGGGATACAGCAAAACAAGACGCCCATTAGGCACTTGGTAAACCAGTTACGATCAGACCTCAGTCGTTTAGATACTTGCTCAATTGTCGGCATTCGGATTCCTTGTGTCGATTTTGCATAACAATCGCGCATTTCGCATGGAGTTCAAAGAGAAATTATCCACATACGTCGCCGAAATAGAACAAGCCTTCGAAACACTGCTACCGCCCGAGAGCGCTCGTCCGGTTCGCATCCATCAAGCAATGCGGTACAGTCTCTTCGCTGAAGGGAAACGCATTCGCCCCGCTCTCGTTCTCGCCGCTTGCGAACGCTTCGATAACCCCCGAAACGCTCTACCTGCAGCCGTGGCCGTCGAATGCCTGCACACGTACACGCTGATCCACGACGATCTACCAGCAGTCGACGATTCGCCATTGAGAAGAGGTCGCCCGACCTGCCACATTCAATTCGACGAGGCTACGGCCATCCTCGCAGGCGACGCTCTGCTCACCTACGCCTTTCAACTACTTTCACGACACTACGCCGGTTCTTCGGACAAAGGCATCGAACTCATTCAAGTCCTATCGGAAGCCTCGAGTAGCGAACACCTGATCGGCGGCCAAATGGAGGACATCCTCGGCGAGCAGCGTGTACTCGAACAGGACGAACTCAACTTCATCCACATCAACAAAACCTCCGCTCTCATTGAAGCGAGCCTCGAGATGGGAGCCATTATTGGAGGCGCTACTCCCGAACAAACCTCATCCATCATATCCTACGGACGCTGCATAGGGTTGGGGTTTCAAATTGTGGATGACATTCTCGACGCTACCAGCGATACTCAAACGCTCGGCAAAAGCGTCGGGGCCGACGAGGCATCGAACAAATCCACCTACGTCGCCCTACACGGACTCGAAAAATCGCGTCAATACGCCACTGAACTCGCAACGAAAGCCTACCAAATCTGCGACGGCCTCGACATGCCATTTCTAAAAGATCTAGCGATTTACCTGAATCGCCGCACCAACTAAGGTGCATTGTCACATGCATGAGCCTCGAATATCGTTTATCGTGGCGGTCCACAATTGCTTGGACCTCACTCGCTCCATGATTCGATCGCTCGAAGACACCGTCGACCTTTCGAAGTGCGAAGTCATCCTTATCGACGACGCTTCCGGACCCGATACCGCCAAATACGTCCAAACTCTCAAAGCTCCCTACAACACACTGCGCAACGAAACCAATCTCGGTTTTAGTGCATCCAATAACAAAGCCGCCCATCACGCTACCGGCACCTACCTCGTTTTTCTCAACAACGACCTGGAGTTTGCTCCCGGTTGGCTCGAACCAATGCTCGAATTAGAGTGCAGACTGCCAAAAATCGGCGCCATCGGCAATATTCAGAAGAATTTTCAAACCGGTCTCATTGACCATGCAGGTATTTTCTTCGATCAGAACGGAATGCCTACCCATGCTTGGAAAAATCGAAAAAAACTCCCCAAAGGCGATTGGAAAGAACGCAGCGCCATTACCGCCGCGTGTCTCCTAATGAAACGTTCGCTCTTCGAGGAAATGAACGGATTCGACGAGTCTTACCGTAACGGGATGGAAGACGTTGATCTCTGTCTTCGCCTTCGAATTGCAGGCTATCGTCTCATTGTGTCCCACAAAAGCGTCATTCGTCACCACATCAGCAGCTCGCCAGGCCGGCACGAGCACAACGACCGCAACTCGGAACTCTTTCGACAGCAATGGTCTAATAGCATGCGCAAAACCGGTATTCAGGAATGGCCCGAGGAATATTTTCATCGCTATGCCCGCTACTGGTGGCGCATGAATCCAAGACTAGCCTGGAAGGCACTCTTTATGCTTTTGTTTCGTCGCTAGAAATTCTCCCAATTCGAATTTCCTTCATTTATCACCTTAACTAGGCAACAGTCCGAACATCAAACTCTGCCATGATCCGTTCCGTCTTTAAGAAAAAAGTCAGCAATCCCATTCTACAGCGCTGCGCGAACGATGACCACACACGCCTTCGCAAGCGCTACGAACTTTGGTATCACATCCTTAACGAGCAACGCGGCACTCGGGTTAGCATGGACGGCAAGGAGATGGTAATGCTAGCAAGCAACGAATACCTCGGCCTCTATGATCACCCGAAAGTAATCGAAGCTGGCCAAAAAGCGCTCGCAAAGTGGGGCGGAGGCACAATGGGTGCCCGCTCGGCAAATGGCGGTCGGAGTTTCCACGCGGAGCTTGAGCAACGTCTAGCTAATTTTTTGGGGAAGGAAGCCTGTCATGTTGCATCGGCAGGCTACCTATCGTGCATGTCCTCGATCACTGGCTTCGCCGAACGAGGCGATGTCGTTTTGGTCGACAAAAACATGCATTCAAGCGTCTGGGACGGTATTCGACTATCGATGGCCGATGTCGAACGCTTCAGCCACAACAACCCTGACCATTTGCGTTCCCTGCTAGAAGAGCTCGATTCAGCCACGGCGAAAATCATCGCAATAGAAGGCGTCTACTCGATGGAAGGTCATATTGGAAAACTGCCCGAAATATTAGATATCGCCCAACAATATCAGTGTTTCACCGTACTGGACGATGCCCACGGTATCGGCGTGCTTGGCAACCAAGGCCGCGGTACGGCTAACTACTTCGGGCTCACCGATCGAGTCGACATCATCACGGGCAGCCTCTCCAAATCGCTCGGAAGTACTGGCGGATTCGTCGCAGGCGATGAAGCGGCGATCGAATACCTTCGAACACGCTCCAAACAGATCATTTTCAGCGCAGCCCTCTCGCCATGCCAGGCTGCCTGCGCGATGGCCGCTTTGGATGTCATAGAAACCGAGCCGGAATGGCTGGATCGTCTTTGGGCCAACACCAAACGCTACAAAGCCCTCCTAGACGACCTTGGCCTCGATACCTGGGAAAGCGAAACACCCGCTATTCCGATCATTATCGGCGACCGTGAAAAAGCCTACCATTTCTGGAAGAACCTATGCGACCAAGGAGTCTTCACTATTTTCGCGACAGCGCCCGGCGTCCCGCCTGGAAAAGATCTCGTCCGCACTGCCGTTTCCGCACGCCACACCAACGAGGATTTCGAAATCATCGAAAAAGCGTTACGCTACGCAGCCAAGAAAATGTAGGGGCACTAGCCTCCTTCGGTCACCATGTGATCAATTATATCGCGAGCGGTTTTTTCCCAACGAGGCAATATGCTCGTTTGAATCCCATCAGTCAGTTGTTGAAGCTTCCGACGATTCAAAACCATGCTGCGCAACGCTTCGGTTAAGGCTTTCACGTTGCCTGTATCGAACAATTCGCAGCCGCCGAATCGCGAATTCTCGCGAACCGAGTGCAAGCCGCTACTCAAAGTCGGTACTCCCTTCCAAAGTGATTCCAAAACCGGAAGCCCGCATCCTTCGGCGAGCGAAGGCAGCAATATCAAATCCGTATTCAAAAAACGCTGCTGCAAAGCAGTCTCGCCAACCTGACCATGCAATCTTACAGGGTACCCCGCTTTCGCTGCATCCTTAAGAAGCCGTTCTGTGGTTTTTCCGAAATAAGGATTGGTTCTCCCAACTATGTGAAGATCGAATTCCAAGCCTTCGTCCCATAAGAATCTCGCCGCTTGCAAAGCCAAGTCCTGACCTTTTCGCTTTTCGACGATTCCCAGCATCATTACCTGCAGCCGATCTTCATGAACAGTCTTCGGAGGCGATGATTCTGCAAATACCCCGTCCGCTCCCAATTGAATCGATTTTACGGACGGAGCCGCTCCCACGTCCAACCACTCCCAATACTCTTCAAGCAAAATCGAACTATGACTCGAAACGCCAAAAACTCCAGTAAAGAGCGTTAGCATTTTCATATAGCTCGGGTGTCTTTGAACGCTATGCGGCCAAGTAAACTCCGGATGCTGCATCGGAATCGCATCATGGAAAATCGCATAGGCATGACAAGGCCACTCACGCAACAAGCGCTCAACTCCAACTCGCTCGAATTCGCAAAAAAGCTCGCCGGTCAAGAAAACGTCATTCTCTTCGACGCGAAAGTCCTTTTGCTTTAATCGAGGCCTAAAAGTTTCCTTCCGGCCATCCCAGATCACTTCAAGAAAGCGTGCTCCAAGCAAGGTTTGCAGCTCATGTTTCAGACAGCTTGAAACCCGAGCAAGCCCAGACTTTTGCCGCTGCCTGGAAGCCTTCGTGACATCAAATAATATTCGGCCCTTAATCATCGGTTGAACTTCGACACATTATAGTGACTGAGAAACAAGTCTCAAGAATTTACGCCTTCTTATCCGACGAAAGGCACTCCTCCATGGCATACAGCAATTTTCCGGAATTGCGCGAAGCCACAGATTCTCGATCCACCCAGGCGCGCCCTTCTTCCCTTAGACGTTCGGAAAAAGCGTCCTCATGTTGGATGCGCTGACACTCAGAAACCCATGCTCCTGGATCATTAACGTCTCTCAGAATTCCGGACACATCATCCTCAATCGCTTCAACTACTCCGGAAATAGGCGACGCAACCACGACAACTCCTGCCGCCATTGCCTCAGGAATAACGTTCGGTAGCCCGTCTCGATCCCCGGTACTGCCAATCACACCCGTATGAAAAAGGATATCAGCCCAGGCCAATTCCTTCATAGTTTCTGCTTGAGACAAACGACCCTTCAAAAAGACTTGATCGTCCAACCCTCTTTTGCACAACTCCTCTTCAATTTCATTGCGCAACTCTCCCTCTCCAATAATCCGGGCCTCAAAAGCAACTCCCGCATCACGCAATGCCGCATAAATTTCTATTTGATAAGGGAATCCCTTTTTCTCGACCAACCGCGCAACGCAAATTATCCGAAGCACCTCTCTCTCGCTTCGTAATAACTTGAACTCCGGAAACTGATTCATACCGCGACGAATCAATTTCAACTTCTTCTCCGGCACGAAATCCACAAGACGTGAATACGCCGATTCAGTCGAAGTATGAACAAGAATAGCCTCGCGTGTTTTCGTTCGTAAAAGCCAATCCCCTCCTCGATCAAAGACGTCGTACGCATGCGCCCCCACCGAAAACGGCAAACCGACCAGCAAAGACGTCACCCAGCCAAACGAAGCTGGATCGGCAGACCAGACGCAATGAACGAGATCGGGGTTCATCGATCGTATTTGCGGTTCCCTGACAACAGCAACGCCCATTCCCAGCATGTTCGCCCAAAAGCTCAATCCAGTCGGCGGACGATGCGTAAACAATTCTTTGAACCATTTCCTGAAAACCGGAAAACGCATCAGAACAATTAAAGGAAGACGCCAAATCAAAGCCAGTAATTCCCACTTCGAGAAACGATCGATTTCTAATCCATCGAATTCGGCATCCCCACGATGCAGCGACATAATAGTCAGCTCCACTCCCAAATCGCGCAACGCATGCACCTCTCGCTGCAGAAAGGTTTCCGAGTACACCGGAAACGTTGTCGTCACATAAAGGATACGCATCCGAACATTGCCAGCTATTCGCCGACGACCTTCAAAACCGGACGCTTTTCTTCAGGCAACGCTTCATGGGCAAGATCCACCAAATCGTAGATCACTCTCGATGGAGCATCTTGAAATCTCATAGTGCGAAACCGACGTCTCAATTCCTTGAAACGCTCGGGATAGCGACTCAAATTCATGAGAAGCATTTCAAAATCATTGCTGTTAGATATCTTCACCGCCGCATCGTCTTGCATGAAGTACTTCACTGTCAGTTTCTCCTGAGGCATGACTCCACCGATTCCGTTGAAAACGATCGGGCATTCGAAGTGCAGCGCTTCCGAACAAGTCGTCGTTCCCCCACGAGTCACTACCATGTGGCTTATTTGTAGAAATAAATGCATTTCGTTGCAATAACCTTCGACGTGGCACGATAGCTCCGGATTATTCCGCTGCCATTGACGCACTTTCATGAAGGCTTCTTGATTCCGACCGCAGACAACCAAGACCTGATAGGTTTCAGAGTACTTCTTGATCGCCGGCAGCAACGCCATATGGTTATTCGCTCCCGTTCCTCCTGTTGCCAAAAATATAATTTTCCGATCGGGCCTCAAACCAAGACGCTCCGTAATAAACCGGTGACGCTCGTAGGCCGACAATTTCTCCTCGTAAATCCGGGGTATCAAGAAATGCCCGCGCACGATGATCTTCTCCGAATTCAGCTTAAAGCGGGAAATCGCAAAATCCTTAGCCGTTTCAGTTCGCGAAAGATAGAGATCTACACTCGGCTCTACCCAATTGCGACTGTAACCATAACCTCCCGAAAACTCCGAACAATAAGTTGCGCAGCGAACATTCTCTTTCCCAAGAATTTCCCGAGCTACTTGAAAATAGCCGCGATTCAAGCAATCATGAACGCTGAAAACCAAATGAGGCTTAAAATTCTCAATGACTTCCGAGTAATACTTACGCCCCAAAGTAACCTTCGAACGATTCAAATAACTCAAGCCTTCTACAAAAACATGGTAAGGATGATGAAACCACGGAGCGTGCTTTTGAATGAAATTGTAGAAATTGACCCCCAATCGATTTAGCCGAGACGAGTCTTCAAGCATGCTCTCTACGCGTACTTCCACTTCCCACCCGTAGAGTTTGCGTACCCACCTGCGGAAGGCAATCGCTCGAGCGTCATGGCCACCACCGGTACTTGATGTTAATACTAGAATTCTAACTCCAGACAATGTGCTTACTCTCTTTTTCACCCCAAAACAGTATTTACCTTAAAACCAAAAAAATCGCTGAAAAACGCGAGGTCAAAATAATTAGTAACGGAATGGTTGCACTAGCGCTACTGCTAACAATTCCTCAAATGCCGTCCTTATTAGGCTAACGTGTGAATGTATGTTCCGTTTTCCGGTACGACCAGGGCTTTTATTCGCAGTCACCCCCCAACTCAATCATCTGCCGATTTCAACCATTCGACAGTCCGATTCATCCCTTCCTCGAATGAAACACGACTCTCGTAACCCAATTCGACCTTCGCTTTTCGGTTGTCGTATTGTTGATCTCTGGAAAACAAGTACACCGCATGCCTCGTCAGCGGCGGCCGAGTTGAAATGTTCAGCGCTCTCCAAAGAGCCTCAAATAAATATCCGCACTTAAGGGCAATACTTTCGGAAAGATTTAGAAACGGTCGTTTCGTCCCCGTTCGGTCAGCCAACGTATTCGCAAAACCAAACCACGAAACGACCTCGTCATCAGTAATGTCATACGCCTTTCCCGCCGTATCATGCGAATCAGCGGCTGCAATCGCAGCATCAACCAGATTATCGACATACACTAGTCCCGCAGGCGACTCGCCTCGATTGACCAACAACATAGTCCGAGATTTCAAGTGATCGTAGATTTCCTTAACGATGCTCATTGAATGGGGACCGTAAATCGTCGCCGGCCTTAGAATCGTGACTGGAAAGCCAACATCCCGATAAGCTCTCCACAAAACTGCTTCTCCTTCGATTTTCGATTCATTGTACGGCAGCCCAACTTTCTTAAGTTCGCGTGATTCGTCTCCGGGAAACATCGGGTACCCGTAAACATCCGTCGAACTCACATGAAGAAAGCAGTTAAACCCTTCGCTCTCCTTCGCTATCTCCACCAAGTTTTCGATTGCTAAAACGTTTGCTCTCCAAAACGCACGTTCATCGCCCCAATCCGAACTCATAGCCGCGCAGTGGAATACCGTTTTTACATTCCTCATACATTCGCGAAGAGAATTCAGGTCCTCCAATTCTCCATAGCAGAATTGAATCGAGCCATCCTTATTCAGCCTGGAAACATCGCTAGAACGCCTTGCGAGCACCCGTACCTTCCGACCGTCATCCGCCAATCGATTAGCCAAATACCCGCCCAAAAAGCCACTTGCGCCAGTTACTAATATTTCACTAGCGATCATCGTTCGAAGCAATGGGACTAAACGCTTTCCGCCAGCAATTCGCGTGCGTGCGACAAAGCGCTTTCCGCCGATCGATCTCCCAACATTCGAGCGAGTTCAATCACGCGCGCATCTGCGTTTGCACCCAGTTTTCCGATACTCACCAGGGCTCGATCGCCGCTTTGATCTTTTTCCACGACAAAGTGATTGTCCCCAAGAGATGCAACCTGAGGCAAATGAGTAATGCAAATCACTTGATGGGATCGGCCAATGCCATGCAGGCGATCGCCGACTATCCGGCCAATTTCCCCGCCGACATTAGCGTCTACTTCGTCGAACACCAAAACTGGGACTTCATCAACATCTGCTAAAATCGTCTTCAGAGCCAGCATCACCCGAGCAAGCTCTCCACTTGAAGCCACCTTGCTCAATGGCCTCAACGGCTCCCCAACATTCGGCGAAAATTGCAACTCAGGCAAAGCATCCCCGTATGGTTTCAAACCCGACTGAGCGATCATCTCAAGCCCGCACTTCCCTTTCTTGAAACCCAGTTCCAACAAAACCGCTTCCGCCTTGCGGGCCAAGGCCTCCCCGGCCTTCTTGCGCTTGCCTGTCAACTTGGCCGCCTTGGCCTTCAATTTCCGTTCCTGATCGTCAGCCTTTTCGTTCAGCCGATTCAGCGAACCCTCGATGTCGCCTTGATCCTCGATTTTCCGAGCCATCTCGTCTTGAGCCTTCAATACATCCCCGACTTCACGGCCATACTTACGCCGGGCTTCCTGCCAAGTAGCCATTCGCTCTTGCACCTCGACCGCAAACTCCGGCTCGAAATTCAAAGAAGCGCCGATCGTTTCATACTCCGCTCCCAATTCTTGGATTTCCAGAATCACGCTCTCCAAACGACTCGCCAATTCGCTCAAGGAAGGATCCATCCCAGCCGCCTCGTTAGCCGCTCGGGTCATTTGACTCAAAATCAAAATCGCCCCATCATCGCCGGTCAACCCGTTCGACAACTCATTCGACAGTTCAAGTAGATCTTGACTGCTTGCCACGCGATTGAAATCAGTTTCCAGCTGCTCAACCGACTCGTTCGATAATTCCAGCGAATCGATCCGTGCGATCTGAACCTTCAGGAATTCTATTTGATCCGCGTCCAACTGCGTTTCATTTCGCAAGCGATCAATCTCTCCCAGCGTTTCCTTCCAAGCCCGATAATCGCCTTCAAAGGCTAACGCCTCGCAACCGAGCTTGGCATACAAGTCAATCATCTCCAACTGATGCTCGCTGCGCAGCAATCGCTGAGGCTCGCCAGGACCGTGAAAATCAATCCAACACCCGCCCAAAGCCTGTAAGTTCGCCAAAGTAGCCAGACTGCCATTGATCGAAATCCGTGATGGTTTGGAAAGGTGCAAACTGCGCTTCAACAACAACGCCCCTTCCTCGCAAAGCGGCAAACCCAACTCCTGTAAAACTGTATCGATCTCCCCTTGATTCTCGAAATACAATGCCGCTTCCACTTCGCAACAATCCGTTCCGCCGCGAATAATCGTCTTATCCGAACGCGCCCCCGAAAGTAGGCTCAAGGCTCCCAGAAGGACGCTCTTTCCAGCGCCTGTTTCACCGGTGACAACAGTAAAGCCCGGGTCGAATTCGATGGAAGCCCGTTCCAACAAAGCCAGATTCGCGATATTCAAATATTGAAGCATAAGAGGATCAAAAGACAACCACAGTTAAGGCAAGTTTGTGCGACAAAGAAAACGAAAATTGTTCTTGCTCCGAATATATGTCTTCCGCAACTTCTCCGCTCTCGCTAAAACTACGCTCAAACGGCGTATCAGGCGACCCTCGGGGGGATTAGCTCAGTTGGTTAGAGCGCTTGCTTGACATGCAAGAGGTCGGCGGTTCGAATCCGCCATCTCCCACCATTTTTGACGAAGTATTGAATTGAAATGCTACCGAAAATTGCCATCGAAACGGGGAAGTCTCCAACAGCGGATTTGAACCGCCGAAGCGGTTCGATGAAGCTAGCAGCACGAGCGAAGGTGAAGCACTGAGGGCAAATCCCCGATAGGCGAAGCGAGGAGTCAATCCGCCAATATTCGACCGAAACTCCCAACCGTCTTCCCTTATACTACGCCAAGATATCGCGTATCACCGTTGCTTTCTCAACTCCCGTAAGCCGCTGATCCAATCCTTGGAACGGGAATATCAATTTATTGTGATCGATTCCTAGTTGATGAAACATAGTCGCATGCAGGTCTCGCACATGAACCGGGTCTTGAACGACATTGTAGCAAAAGTCATCGGTTTGTCCATAGCTCATACCTCCTTTGATACCGCCTCCTGCCATCCAGGTCGTAAAGCAGCGCGGGTGATGATCGCGTCCATAATTCTCGCGATCGCCCACATCCATATTCTGGGCATAGGTCGTTCGGCCAAATTCACCCGCGAAGACCACCAAGGTATCATCTAGCAAGCCTCGTTGCTTCAAATCCGTCAGCAATCCCGAAATCGGCTGATCCACATCGTTGGCCTGGCCTCTCAAATTCGCCGGCAAACGGGTGTGGTGATCCCAGCCTCGGTGAAAAAGCTGAATGAATCGAACATCCCGTTCAGCCATACGACGGGCGAGCAAACAATTGCGGGCAAAAGAGCCCGACTTGCCCACTCCCGGACCATACATATCTAGCGTGGTCTGGCTTTCTTGTTTTAAATCGGTAAGCTCTGGAACGGATGTCTGCATCCGAAAAGCCATCTCTTGCTGGGCTATTGAGGTGCCGATCTCCGGATCGCCCGTTATCGTTTCTTGCTCGGCATTCACCTTCGCCACGAAGTCCAACATCTTATGGCGAGCTTTCCGATCCACCCCTTTGGGATTCGAAAGGAAGAGCACGGGGTCGCCGACTGATTGAAATGCTATACCTTGATGCCTCCCAGGCAAATAGCCCGTGCCCCAGAGTCTACTGTATAAAGCCTGAACATTCACCTTGCCCGACCAAAAGGCCGAACTCAGCACCACGAAATCCGGAAGATCCTTATTCATCGAACCTAGTCCATAACTGAGCCAAGAACCCATACTCGCCTTGCCCGGCATTTCAGAACCGGTGCAAAAAAACGTTTTAGCAGGGTCATGGTTAATCGCCTCTGTATGCGTCGACTTGATCATACAAATGTCGTCCGCATGTTTCGACAAATTCGGCAGCAACTCGCTCATCACCAATCCACTCTGACCTTGCGGAGCAAACTTAAAAATCGAAGCGCAGATCTCCTGCTTCTTACCGCGCGTCATAGTCGTAACGCGCTGTCCTTGACTAATCGATTTCGGCAATGCCTGGCCATGCAGTTTTTCCAAACCGGGCTTGTAATCAAACAAGTCCAACTGACTCGGAGCGCCCGCCATGAACAAAAAGATGACGCGCTTCGCTTTGGCTGGGAAATGCAAGCCTGGCTGCGTCGATGCAATCAACGGATTCATAGAACCCGTCAATGCGGCCGTACCCAGGCCAATAGACGCGTTCTTGATAAATTGTCGACGATTGAGGACGTCGCAGAATGGTTGAAATGATTTCATACTCATCTTCTTACTTTCGCGAGTTCCAGGTTTAAAAGGCTATGGGTCATCATCGTCCAGGCCGCTACCTGAACGCGTCGATCAATTCGGTCCGAGCCCAGTTCAGAAGTGAGCGATTCGGTCAAGTCATGGTCGCTCGAATACAATTCTTCGAAATCCGCTAATGCAGATTTCATCAATTCGATGCGTTTCGAATCCGGCTCGTGAGAAGTGATCGTTTCGTATGCCAAGCTTAAACCCGTTCCCGCATCTCGAGTCTCTTCCAAGATCGCCTTGGCCATTGTCTTTGCAGCTTTGAAATACTCTTCCTCATTCATCAATAGCAACGCTTGCAAGGGCGTATTCGTTCGTTCGCGACGTGACACGCAAAACTCGCGCGAAGGCGCGTTCATAATTGTCATCTGAGGAGGCGGCATCCCGCGACGCCAATACGTATAGAGACTGCGCCTAAAAACATTATCATCCTTATCCGCAACGTAAGTAAAAGGGGCATCCATACTCACCATTTCCCAAAGCCCAGGCGGCTGTGGCGGTTTGACGCTTTTGCCAAACATCTTCATATTCAACTGACCACTAACAGCCAAAACCTGATCGCGAATCATCTCCGCATCCATCCGATAGCGAGAACCGCGCGCGAGCAATCGATTCTCAGGATCTTCCTCGAATTCTTCCCGACTCGCATCCGAGCTTTGTCGATATGTATTCGATGTCACCATGCTACGGAGTAGACCTTTAACGTCCCAGCCTGAATCCATAAACGAAAGCGCAAGATCATCCAATAGCTGAGGATTGCTAGGCCATTCTCCCTGAGCACCGAAATCCTCGGACGTCTTAACGATCCCCACACCGAAAAGCTGTTGCCAAAACCGATTAACCGTTACGCGAGCGGTAAGCGGATGATTGGGAGCGACAAGCCACTCAGCTAAATCCATACGCGAATACGAGCCCTCAATTTTTCTCATTAGAGGCAGAAACGATGGCACATTCCGTTCGACGATTTCTCCAGGAGCATCGTAAGCGCCTCCGACCAAAACGGCAGCCTGACGGGGCGGATTCAATTCGCTCATAATCATCGCCGCCGGAACCCCCTCCCAAAATGCTACGCGTTCCTTTTCCGAGGCCTCTGTCCGATCGAGGATCTCGTGAGCTTCCCGCGTACGAACCTTAGTCGTCCAATCATTTCGCTTCGCGAGCTCCTTGATCACTTGAGCAGTTCCCCATTGAGAGTCCGATTGAGCTTTTGCCTGCCATTGCGAATTGGATACAAACGTAGATGTTTCATTCCCAATTCGATATTCGAGAATAAAAGCAAACCCTGCTTTGCCTGAAGCTTTCGCAATAATCTCATTGTCTCCGGTTTTTAGGAGACTTGTCGCCTCGGCAACGATTCCTTTATTTTCCGAGCGGGCTTTTCCAAAAGCGACGCCATTGATCTCAACTTCCGCATTCGACACTCCAACGTACCGAACCATCGCAACATCAGGAATTTCATCCAACGGCAGCGTTACTCGCAATTCCACAGACTTGGAATTCAATTCAGCATCATTCCAAATCCACGGAACTGATACCTTCTCATTGATATCGCCCCATTTTTCATTCAATCGCTGACGACGCGTCACGGACTCCAACTCGAGATCCAAACGCTGCTTTGCCGCCTCGAAACTGGCGATTTGCTGATCTTGTTTCGGAGTAGTGAGATTGATAAAAGGCGGCTGCATTCCTCGTTCCGGCCGCCGCACGGTCTCCGCTCCACCGCTGAAATTATTGAAGAACGCGTAGAGCTGATAAAAATCCTTCTGCTTAATAGGGTCGTATTTGTGATCGTGGCACTGAGCGCATTGAACTGTCAGTCCAAGAAACGCCGTTCCGAACGCCTCGATCCGATCGAGAACATTCTTGTGCAAGCTTTCTTCCGGCAAGGCCGTTCCCTTGTCGATGATCATATGCAAACGATTAAACCCAGAAGCGATCAACTGGTCGAATGTCGGCTCATCGTAGAGATCTCCCGCCAACTGGTAGCGAATAAAATCATCGAACGGCAGGTTTTCATTAAACGATCGAATAAGCCAATCGCGGTAGGTGGAGAAGTCCCGATGGAAATCCTTGTGCATGCCATTCGTATCGCCGAGCCGAACTAGATCCGCCCAATAGCGAGCCATGTGTTCGCCGTACGCGTCTTCGCTTAGGAGGCGGTCCACGAGGTTCTCATACGCCTTCGAGCTTTTGTCGGCGAGGAATGTTTCGATTTCATCTAGACTTGGAGGGAGCCCCGTCAAATCAAAGGTCAATCGGCGAATCAAAGTCCGCTTGTCGGCTTCCGACTTAGGCTGCCGTCCTTTGCTTTCGAGCTGAGCCATGACGCGATTATCGATCGCGTTTCCATTCCAAGCCGAATTTTCAATCCTCGATGGAGCGGATTTTTCCGGAGGTATAAACGCCCAGAAATCCTGATACTCCGCCCCTTCCTCGATCCATTGCTTGAAAAGCGCGACTTCACCTTCAGTGAGAGCCTCCTTACGCGATTTCGGCGGAGGCATAACCTCATCCTCATACTCCGATACGATCCGAAACCACAATTCGCTCTCCTCAATTTCACCTGGCTTTATAACGCTATAATCCTTTCTCGGCGTAAGGGCTCCAAATTCCCCGTCCGGAATATCCAAACGCAAATCCTCCTCGCGATCCTCTTCGTCCGGACCATGGCAGTGAAAGCATTTATTA
>Ga0233432_10002223_pt1 | contig 18107 bp, 15 predicted proteins | sample SI_122_August201_6_FD_179870 | JGI IMG/M metagenome (GOLD analysis project Ga0233432, IMG submission 179870) | Seawater microbial communities from Saanich Inlet, British Columbia, Canada - SI_122_August2016_10_MG | ecosystem: Environmental > Aquatic > Marine > Inlet | place: Canada: British...
GAACGTTTCATTCACTATATGGGCCATGTAAGAATGATGGCAGCAGCACAACCATTTATTTCAGGTGCAATATCTAAAACTGTAAACATGCCAAATGAGGCAACAATTGAAGATATCGAAGATTGTTACTTCGAGGCAGCAAAGATTGGTGTAAAAGCTATCGCTATTTATAGAGATGGCTCTAAAGCATCTCAGCCACTTTCATCCTCTTCAGATGATGGAGACTCGGAAGAATCTGATCCAGAAGTAACAAAAATTCTTGAAGAAGAGGCCATGTTAATTCAAGGTAACTTTGCTCCAGGAACTAGTCCCACAAGAGCATACGCAGGAGTAAACAGACCAAGATTCCTTCTTCCTGAAAGAAGAGAAGGTTGGACCCAAGAAGCTAGAATTGCTGGTCATAAAGTATATCTAAGAACTGGTGAGTATCCTGATGGTACTCTAGGTGAAGTCTTTATTGACATAGCAAAAGAGGGAGCAACTCTTAAAGGTGTGCTTGGTTGTTTCGCAATTGCTGTCTCAAAAGGACTGCAATATGGAGTTCCTCTAGAAGAGTTTGTGGATACATTTACTTTCCAGACGTTTGAGCCAAGAGGTATGGTTGAAGGACATGAAAATATTAAGATGAGTAACTCTATCATTGACTATGTGTTTCGAGCACTTGGTTTAGAGTACTTAGATAGAACAGATATCGTTCAAGTACCCCCCAAAGATAAAGCTATTCAGGAAGCTGAGCCCGTAGAGATGGTGGAAAAAAAAACTAAACCTGTAGCTAAAACAGAGACTGCACCTGTAGCTAAAACAGAGACTGCACCTGTAGCTAAAACAGAGACTGCACCTGTAGCTAAAACAGAGACTGCATCAGTTGAACAAGCAGAAAATTCAGTTGCTACAGTGCAAGAAGTTCTAGGTGACATGATGGGTGATGCCCCTGCGTGTAATGAGTGTGGCCATATAACAATTCGTAATGGCTCTTGCTATAAATGTCTAAATTGTGGGAACTCTCTAGGCTGTAGCTAAAAAGATCTCAGTTAATTTATACATCCAAATATAATGAAAATTCGGGCGCTTAGCTCAGTCTGGCAGAGCGCTTCCCTTACAAGGAAGAAGTCACAGGTTCAAATCCTGTAGTGCCCACAAGGGTTTTTTAGTAGCTAATATTAACGTTGTTTAAATTTTGTAAATTATTAATAAACAACCACCTTATTAAGATTTGGTTAATGTTTAGACATATAAAAGAAGGTATAACCTGATATACCAAGAAAAGAAATTTGGTTAAAGTAGAGTCCCCAACTAGTTAATGGTAAATAAGGATTATTGTAAATCTTTGGAAGCAGAATAATAATTAAACAAAAAGCAATAAAGTCATTATCTAAATTTTTTATGGTGGTGACAGCTACTAAAAAATAAGCAAATAGTAAAAAGTGATACATAATTATTGGATTTGATACTGTTATGGAGGTGGTGTACAGAAGTATAAAAAGATAAAACTTTACTTTGGTGTTTATTATTTCATTATTAGCAGCAAAATAAGTTGCTAATAATGAAATCGCTAAAAACACAGTCAAAGAATAATAACTAAAGTTCTCTACATAACTGAGAGTAATATTTTCAATGTCAAATATGCCTACTACTAATCTAAACAAAGAGGTGTTGAGAGTATTAGAAATAATATTAACCTCTGTTGAATAATCAAAAAATACTTGTAATGACTCCGATAATTTATACTTAGGGTAATTTAGTAAAACTACAATATAAGAAATTAAATTAACAGCTATAAAAATAAAAAAAGTTTTAATAAGATTGGAAATGGACTCTTTCCTAGTTTTTCCAAGAAATAAAATTAAAAATAAAAAAACAAGATTCGGCCTGATTGAAACAGCTATTACTATTGCCAACAAGTCGGAAACATTTATAGATTTAGAGTGTAATATATGATTTATAAAAAACTTACCCAACAATAATGTAACAATAATGGAAAAATGATTTCCTCTCTCGATAGCAAAAAGCAATGGATATAAACCCACGGAACTTACAGCAATAACTACATTTTTTGAAATCGAATACATTTGTTTAATTAAAATAATCAATAAAGAAAATATATATATGAAATAAAAACTTTCGATTGTGAGTTTAGTGATATTAATAAGGTGCGCAATCATAACATTAATGGCATTAACGACAGGAAAAAGGGTCAATTTTTCATTGTTATTTAAAGGATTTAAATATGCATTATTATCAACGGTATTCCAATTCTTAAATTTACCATATGAACCGTGGCTGTCAGTACCCAGTATTTCAGTAAAAGAGTAGAAGAGTTGTACGAAATCTGAAAATTTATCATTTTTAACAAATGCAATACCGTCAAGAACTGAGGAATTTACAAGATTTGTATTAAACAAATAGTATAGAACTGAACAAAATAAAAAATAGATTACAAACACTGATTCTTTGTTACCGCTTAAAATAAATTTTTTTGAAATGAAATACAATAAAAAAAATATTGAAATAAACACAAGAAAGAGAAGTATATTGTTCATTGCAATGATTATAAAAGTAATCCGCCTGTTTGTTTTCAAATGGGAAATTTAATATTTAATTACATCCTTAATGTAAATTTAATATCATATAAATGATGAGATTAAAAAATAACGTTCTGAAAATATCATATGTTTTTATACTTTTAGCTTTTGTTGCATTGGAAGCAAATAGTATCTTTCAAACAGATGGTCTATTTATAATTGACAATTTTAGTGCTTTAATTGAAAGAAACTTAATTTACTTTAATGCGTCATTTTATATTTTTTTGGTAACAATAATTTACTCAAATTTAAAATTAAGCGAAAAAGTGGACCATGTCTTATCTGTCAACACCTTGCTGGTTACAGCTTTTCCCATATTTTCGATTATATATATTCAATACAGGATCAATGCATTAATTTGCTTAAGAAATATAGATAAAATTGATCAATTTACTAAAATATTCACCTGTGAAGTTTCAGAATATGTTTATTTTTTTGAACTACTTAGTTATTTAATTTATGTCTTCATGAGTAAAATAACATTTTTTAGATATAGAAATAATTACTTAAATTGGCTTGTATACAGTTTATATTTTTATTTTATAATTTATAATTTACAATTTGATTCAAAGTTTTATGAATCTGTAGAAGTCGGATATGCCAATTTAATAAATATTAGCGGGGTAGTTATCTTGGTATTCTTATCCATATATTTTATTTTTAGAAAAAAATTTAAATATTCAAATGTAATTGTGGTCCTAGCAATTTCTTTTTTACTGTTAAAGAATTGGCCCTTAGCGGTTATGTTGACATTATTAGAATTTATATCTATTTATAAAAATCAAAAAAGATTACAGCCTATAATTGAAAGTTTTTTAATTGGCACATTAATCTTTAACTATTTTTTATTAAATTTAGTTTTTGCTGGAGGGACTGATCAGCTTGACTTTTTAAATGAAATTTTGTCTGTGGGAAATATAAAAATATATTTTGACCAGTATCTAGTCCTTTATAATTTGATCCTTCCTGTATTGCTTAGTAAATTGATTTTAAATTTTTCAAGTATTGACTTTGGTTATCCTTTTATAATGAGTTTACTTAATGCTCTGATACTTATAGCCTATTTTATAAAGCTGCGACTCCTAAAATTGACATCAAATCTTGTAACTTTTTTTGGGATTGTAGGATTTGGAGTTTATTTACAAACTAATCAATCTTTAGTTGAGAACTCTATGTTCGAAACAAATACTGTTATTTTAAGTAGCTGGTCTTTTTATCAGACTTATCCTGCTAGGTATCTTATATTTACTTTCTTTTCATTAGTTTATTTACTATTTCTTAAAGAGAAGATTTCTCTGAATCTTGTATATTTTATTTTGATAATTTTACTCTTGGATAATATTTTTATTGGATTAACAGCACTACTAACACTGATAATTACAGAAATGGTTTTTTCAGGATTTTTTAATTTTAGCAATACACAACAATTGAAAATAAAAATACTTGAACAAAAAAACAACTTTTTACTATTCCCTATTGCACTTTTTATAATTTTATTTCAAATTAATAATGGCTACCTTAGTCATTTTCGTGGAGGATATGCAGACATACTTTACCTTAGCCACAGCTTTAGGGGATTTCATTTTATTGTCTTGCTTTATTTAATGATTTTGATTATTTACTTATTCAAAAAAGCTACATTATTTAGTAATTTAGAAACTTTAGTATTATCAAAATTTACTTTCTTTTATTCAGTTTTTATTTTTATCTCTTATTTTTACTTCTTAGGCAGATCTTTTCCAGGTAACCTATACTTTCTATTATTCAATTTTGGATTTTTGACTATTCTTAGTTTTCATCTTCTACAGAAAGAATCTAAATTACTATTCCTTGCTTTTCCCTTGGTTATATTTTCCTATGGGATTGGAGAAATTAAGGAAATTCCTAAAATAGACTTCAGCAATATAAATCAAGCTAGTATTATTTCTCAGAATACGCCCTATGAATACGTTGAAATTGATAAAATAGAGAATCCTGAAAGGTTTTTAAATAAAGGTCCTAGCTTGATGCTAAATAAATATGGAAGTATTTTTGCAACAAAAAATAACTTACAAAATTGGTTTACTCCGTACATTAATCCAAAAATATATAATAATTTTCAATGTGAATTTATTTTTAACAAAATTAGGAGTAATGAATATGAATTTGTTTATTTAGATAGTGTGTTGGAAGATTTTAACAGTAGTTTGTGCAGAGAAGATATATTAAACTTAGTAAATACTGACTATGAATTAGTCTTGAGTTTAAAAAATACAAAAGTTTTTAAATTAAACTAATTTTCTTTTCTAATAAATAGTGAATCTTTTATATTCAAAAATGGAAATTTGAATGTCGTAATTTCCTCATAACCATATTTTTGTAAATTTTGTTTAATTGATTTATTTTGATCTTGAATTTCTATCAAAATATATTTAACAACTCCAGAGGTTAAGAACTTATCAGCACCATCAATAACTTCTTGCTCATGACCTTCTACATCAATTTTTAAAAATACACCATTACTCTCTGATGTTGAAAATAAATTATCCAAGGTATCAATTTTTATTTTTTGCTGAACTGAGTATTGATTATTTCCATAGATTAATTGTTTTATTCTGTTTCTTTTGCTCATAAGGTCGATATCATCATTTAATGTGTTAGAAGTTTCCCAATTAGATAAATTCAGTTCAGCTATGCCTTTTTGATTGGAAACTCCAATATTATATTTTTTTAAATTTGTATCTTTTATCTGGTTTATTATTTCGAAAGATTCATCAAATGGTTCGAAGATGTGATATTCACTAAAAATAGTATTGGTTTTCTTCATTGAATTGTACAATTCACCATGGTGCCCACCAATATCAATTACGACTATAAATTCATGTTTATTTATATTTAGATAATTTAGAATTTTTTTATTTTGACGGTTTATTAAAAATAATTCAAATTTTCTTATTAGGTTTTGTATTAGGTTTCTAATCATTTATAAATTTAAATATAACATTCTTTTATATATTCGTTTAATAATAGAAGTTCTTGTTCAAATTTTACATTTTCTATGTTTAAATTCTCTTTTAAACTTTGATAACTCGATGGTTCTCCAATATATTCTTCGACATCACTATTATCAAAATTAAAGTTTATATCTTTGATTGAGTTCATTTCTGCTACTTTTTTGGCAAGACCATGTAAATTAAAATTGTAATCTACTGCATCAAAAGTAGTCTCTTTAATTTCTTTAACGTCTTCCACTAAATGCTGAAGAACAGTTTTAGATAAAATTGATAATGAGCAGATGGAATATAAATTATTGTTTTTACTTTGTATTTCAATTTTTCCTTGAGTTAATGATTGGATTATAAATGAACTCAAAGGAAAAGCATATGGATTGTTAATAAATGGACCTATCGAAGAGAAAATTCTAGGTATAGTAATTTTTATATTTCTAGAAAGACATAAATTTGAGTAGAAATCTTCTTCAAATATTTTTTGATCTGAGTAGGGTCTGTATATATCTCGGTCTTTTTTTCTTAATTTATATACTGAACCTGAAGATGGATAATAAAAGCCCTTTGTGTTTGAATTATTAAGAAAGTGTTCAATTATCTTCAAGTTTTTATTTGATTCACTTTTAAATTGGTTTTCTGACATATTTTTAATTAGATTTTCAGCTCTAGTAAACACATTATGGATTAAATAAACATTATTTATTTTTGAATATTTTTCAATACTTTCAAGTCCATTTTTCCTATTTATTTCATGAATGTTGGCTGTAGGATAATTTTTTATAATTTGAGATATAAAATTTCTCGAAATCCACCCATTTGAACCAGTAATAATAAAGTTTAGTTCCTCATTGATTGCGTTCATCAAGTAGCTACCTGGATAGATTTAAATACACAGGATTATTGGTGCTGATAAAATTTTTAAAAATATCTTTGTTGAATGTTTCGGGTTTCATCAATTCTATATTTTTAAAGTTACTCAGAATTTCTAAATCCTCGGCAGCATGATGAGTAAATCCTTCTGTTCCATAATCATAGTCCCTACCCCCGCCAACAATTTTTACAGGTATTTTTTCGTGATTTAAGTAATTTCTAATAAACTCAAAAGGCCTGTAGATAATAAAAGGAGTAATAGAGTAAACAATTGGAATTTTGTTTTCTAATGCTAGCCCTGTTGCCATACCAAGAATTAATTGTTCTGATGAACCGGGGTTTAAAACCCTCTCAGGGAAAGCTTCTATATGCTTATTGAAAAGATTAAATCCTAAATCACCAGTAATTAAAAAAATGTCATCATTTATTTTTAGCTCTTCAAATAAATAGTCAGCAAATTCTTTTCTCATAAATTTTCCAGTGCTTTTCTATACTGTTCTTCAGTAAGCTTGACATAATGAGCTTCTTGTCCAGAAAGTCCATAATGTTCGACCGTAGTATGATGTATTAAAATTTTTGGATAAAAAGCTGTAAGCATTTTTTCAAGAGGATCTTTTTCTATTTCATGAAAAGCTCCCCATCCATTCATGTTTACGTGTATTTCAATATTTTCTAATCCTGATTTTCTTAAATATTTTAATGACTCCCATACTGATCCCTCAGAACACTCACCATCGGAAATCATGCAATAAACTTGTTTATTCTTGTTTGCAAGTGCTCTTCCAACTGCAACGGTAATCCCCATACCCAAACTTCCAGTTGTGCAATAAATTTTGTCTTCTTCTGAGAGAACAGGATGATCACCATGTTTTTTTAGTAAACTTTCAGCATTAATTCCAAAATATTTTTCAATAACCACATATAAAGCTACTGCGGCATGTCCATTTGATAAAATAAATATATCATCTTCACTCATTCTAGAATAAATATTGTCAATTATATCAATGCTTGAAAAGTGACTACCTAAATGATGAACATCATTTTTATAACAGACTTCTAAAAGTCTTCTGTGAAGTTTTAAATCTGCTTTCATCTTAAATTTATTGTAACAACTTGAAAAATAAGAGTTTAAAAAAAAACACGACAATATTTAAAACAATTAAACTAGACCTATGTTTAAACAAGCATTAATTTTTGCTGGAGGTAAAGGGACTAGGTTCCTCGAACAAACTAAGTTTTTACCTAAGCCAATGATAAGAGCAAAACAGGAACCTCTGTTAATTCATATTATCAATCATTATATAAAATTTGGTATTGATGATTTCTACATTTTAACTGGATATAAACATGAAGTTATTGATGAATATTTTTCTACACACCCCAACTTCAAAAAAAATTCTAATTTTTATATTTCAGAACAAAATGTAAAAATTTCACTTTTAAATACTGGTGAGGAAACACTCACTGGTGGAAGATTATTAAAAGCAATGAATGAGCATGACTTTGAAAATTTTTATTTAACTTATGGTGATGGTATTTCGGATGTTAATATTAAAAATCTCACAGATTACCATATTCGAGAAGCAAGGATTGGGACAATGACAGCAGTCAGCCCTCCCCCAAGATTTGGAAATATAGAAATTGAAGACGGCATGGTTACAAGAATGAGTGAAAAAAAAGAAAAAGAACCTTCATGGATTAACGGAGGTTTCTTTGTGTTTAACAACAGTATTAAGAATTACTTAACAAAAGATGAGCCTTTCGAGCAAACACCTTTAATTAACCTTGCTCAGCAGAACCAGCTTTCAGCATATAAACATACTGGTTATTGGCAATGCGTAGATACTATTCGGGAGCTTGAAATCTTGGAATCAGATATCGATTCTGAAAAAATTATTGTATGAACGACTATAAACAAATTCAATCCAAAAAAGTATTAATTACTGGACATACCGGATTTAAAGGTAGCTGGCTAAGTTTTTTTCTAAAACACCTTGATTGTCAAATATATGGCTTATCTGACATTGAATTTGATGGAATATATAAATTAACCAATATTAAATCTCTATTTCAAAAAGAATTTTTTATTGATATAAACAATACTTCTTCAGAGGAACTTATAGATATTGTAAAGAGTATACAACCAGATATAATTTTTCATTTTGCAGCTCAAAGTCTAGTTAAAACAGCTTTAAACAATCCTTATAAAACTATAGAAACTAATTCCCTGGGAACATTAAAGATTCTGAATGCAGCTAATGAATGTGATTCAGTAGGTTTAATAACTATAGCCACTACGGATAAAGTTTATAAATACCCAGATCAAAAGAATAAAGAGGATGATGATTTATTTGGTTATGAGTTCTATAGTGCAAGCAAAGTTGCAGCTGAGAATTATATCAAAGCATTTCAGAATAATTTTAAAAGAGAAAATTTGAACATTTTAACAATCAGATCTGGAAATGTAATAGGTGGTGGAGATAGGGGTAAAGATCGAATTGTTACAGATATAATAAAAACTATATTTAGAGATGAAAAACTCCATATTAGAAACCCTGGACACATAAGACCTTGGACATATGTACTTGATTCTCTAAATGGCTATTTAATTGCTTCTAATTATTGTTTAGAAAATAGTGTTGATGAAATCTTTAATTTAAATTCTGAGATTAACAATAAATTCGATGTAGCTTATGTTTTAAACAAGTTTCAAAATCTACAAAAATTTAAATACAGTACTGATGGTTCTCGAGAAAAGGGCCTTAAAGAAGTTTCAACATTAATAATTGATTCAACAAAAGCAAATAAAATACTTAATTGGAATGCTAAATATGAACTGGATGAAATAATAGAAATGATTTTTAACTGGGAGCTACACTACAGTAACAATAACGATAACTCTTATTCACTAAATGAAATAGAAAAGTATATAAATAAATGAGTTCTAAATTATTATCAATAATAACCCCATGCTTCAATGAAGAAGAATCCATCGAACACTGTTATCTCACTGTAAAAGAAATTGTCTCTAGATTAGATGATGTAACTTATGAACATATTTTCAGTGATAATTCTTCCACTGATAAAACTGTTTCGATACTGGAAAACTTAGCGGAAAAAGATCCTAATGTAAAAGTTCTTGTGAATTCTCATAATGTAGGACCCTTTAAAAATAATCATAATGCTTTAAAATATGCACATGGTGACTATGTACTGGTTTTCCTGCCTGCTGACCTTCAAGATCCTCCTCAGTTAATTCCTGAAATGATAAATGAAATAAATGCTGGTAGTGAAATAGTTCTGGGCATAAGAAAAACTAGACTTGAAAATATTTTTTATAAATTTATGAGAAGAATTTTTTATGTTTTAATGAACTTATTTTCTGAACATAAGGTTCCTGTAGGTGCTGGTGAATTCATGATGATTACACAAAAAGTACATAACATTATTAAAGAATCTGATAGTCTAAACCCTTATATACGAGGTCTAGTAGCTCAATTAAACTTTAAAAAAACATTCGTTGAGTACACATGGATGAAAAGGGTTCATGGTAAATCTAAAAATAGTTTTTCTGATTTAGTCAATCAAGCACTGAATGCCTTGGTTATGATGGCTTTAAAGCCTATCAGGTTTTTTGTTTACCTTGGCTTTACCTCCACAATCCTTGGACTTATATTCGCAGTACTTGCATATTTTAATTACGACTTTAACTCAGTAAATTTTGATTTGCTAATATTTATCTATTTGTCTGTAATTATATTTTCTATAGGACTAGTTGGAGAATATATAGTAACAATTAACAGCAAGGTAAATGAAAACCTTAAACTACAGGTAATTAAAAAAATAAATATTGATCAAAAATAACTATTTCAATCTTTATTGCTTAATATTAATCGGAGCATTCTTTTTATTACTATTTGATTATGAGACCTTTATATACATAATTCTTTTGTTGGTCATAATATATTTAAATTTTTTTAAAAATCATAAAAATGACCCAATAGTTAAGCTTTTTTCATATCTATCTGTTCCAATCTTTTATTCTCTAAAATACATTTTTTCTACAAGCACAAAATTTGACAACTACTGGATGAATATGTCTCAAAAAAGCTACGGTGGATTACAAAGATTTTGGGATATTCAGCAAATGTATTTCGGCATAAACTGTAATAGTGATACAAATAAAATAAGTTCTGATGGCTATACATTTTTATTTGGAGATATATCTAAGTCATGCCCTTTCGACATTGGGTGGGGACCACTAGTAAATAACTTATCCTTAAATATAAATGTTTGGGATGCTACCCTCTATACAGGTTTAATTGGATTGGTTTTAGTTTTATTTACACACAGAATTATACTAAAAAAATCTTCAGACAATTTTTTAACATCAATTATATTTATATCTCCACCAGTTAATTTCGTATTTGAAAGAATGAATATTGATCTCTTTATCTTTCTTATTGCATATCTCATCCTTGTAAGGTTTGAAAAGAATTACATTTTTAAAGGATTGATATTTTCTATTCTTATTCTTATAAAAAGTCATCCGATTGGATTTATTCCTGGATTGATTATGTATGGACTTTATAAAAAGAATGCAACAATTTCTCTTTATATGCTTTTTATAGGGACAATATCTTCAATAGCTATATTATTTTATTCAGATACTGCAACCTACATTAACTCTAAAGTATACGTGAACGACTTCGGTAGATCATTTGGTTTATTAGGTAATTATGAGGTCTTAAATTTTATAAGGACTGATATAGGTAATACTAAATTGGTAATATTTTTTACTTTATATCTGTTGTTGCTTTTTGCTATCAATTTACAAATGTTAAAAAACTTTAAGACTCTATTTACATTCAAAATGGATTATTTAACCACCTCTGTTTTTACATGGTTTTTATTCGTATCATTATTTGAAAATTTTGACTATAGAATTGCATTTATTATTATTCTTTCTGGTTTAGTTGGATTAGATAAAAATAGAGCCATACTTACTGCTTTTTTTATATATATATTTCTATCTCCACTTAATATTTACGGAGAATCAGCTTTAGGTACATACAATATACTTTTTTATATTATTAAAAATTTATTATTCCATAGTATTTTACTTTTCATGGTGTTAAATTTATTAAGACTGTTCAAATTATCTCTATTAAGTAAATGACTGTATGAATTTTAAAAATAATATATTAGAAGTAATCCAAAAGGTATTTGAAATCTTTAATTATTTATTTACTTCAAATTTAAATGAAAAAAAATATTTGAAAAGTAAATTATCAATATATAAAAATATTATTGTTTTTGATGTTGGTGCAAATTTAGGTACCTATTCAGATAAAGTAAACAAAATATTTTCAAATAAAACAATACTTCTACACCTTTTTGAGCCAAATAAATATTTAATTAAAAATCTATCTTCAAAATTTAATGGGCACGCCATTAATGAAGTAGCAATATCTGACTTTAATACGGAATCTACTCTTTATATAAATAGCATTTCTTCACAATCTTCACTCACAGAAAATAATAGCTTCATAGGTGAAGAGGCCGAAAAAATAATCGTAAATACAATAAGATTAGATAATTATATTATTGATAAACAAATTGAGAAGATACATTTACTTAAATTAGATGTTGAAGGATATGAACTTAATTCCTTAAAATCTTTAGGTAAGCATTTAAATAAAGAATATATTGAAATCATAAAAGTTGAAATACATTTTCGAAATGGTGATAATTTTAGAACAATAAATGAAATTTTAAATAAAAATGGTTTCTATCTTGATGGTTTCACAAATACGAAATATTTAAATGGTAAAATTCTTTTTCTTGATGCTTATTACAGTTCGGAAAGGTTAAATTAGTTGCTAAAAAACTTAGAAATAGAATTCATTGATGATAAATTTATAAACTTATTTATTAATTTATTTTCTGTTTTTTCTGCATGTTTTATTTTTCTTCAGTTCGAAAGGTACGAAGGAAACTCTGAAAAATGGGACATACTGTTATTTTTGCTACTTTTAACGTTTGCATTAATTAGTTTTCTTGTCCTACAAGGTGGCAAAGAATATATTTTGAAAAGGAATATTCCGCTCAGTATCTTGGGTTTCTACTCACTCTATAAGGGTATATCTGTTATTGAGTATGAAACTTGGCCTGGGTTGGAAACTGCTGCAGGTAATGTATTTTGGTTTGGATTTGGAATTGAAGTATTTATTCTTTCTATAATTTTATCTTCCTTCGTATTGAAAATTCTTTTCTCTTCGCAAAGCTATTTCAATATTTTGAGAATTTTAATCTTCATATACCTCATTCTCTCTTACTTACTTTCACATTTTCAATTTACTGATAATCTTATAGACATTGTTCATTCGTCCTACGTTTTTGATGAAATTTTATCAATAAAATCAGGTAAGATTCCATATCAAGACTTCATACCTCAATATCAAACACTTTTTACTTACGCATCACTGTTATTACCTGATTTAGAGACAGTACCTCTTTTGAATATATATCTATTAAGTTTTTTTTGTATTTCTGTATTCATTCTCGTTGTGTCTATTAAATTGATTTCAAACTCTTATCGAAATTTTAATTTAATTAACTCCACAATTATTTTTGTACCCTTTCTAATCGTCGCACCTATTTTTTACAATAGATTAGAGTATGGAGGAACCATTGCTGCTCTTATTACAGCCTATCCAGTTAGGATTTTCCCTTTTTTTGTAATATTTTTAATTTTTTTTAAAGGCTACGATTTCACAGATGAAAGCCATGCCAAGATAATAAATGATAAATTCTTATACATTGCATTTTATCTATTGGGACTAAATCTTTTAAACAATTTTGAATTTGGTTTGGCTGCGTTATTCACGTGTGTTTCAGTATTGTTAATTACAGAAATAATTAGCAAGCAAAATCTTATGCGTATCATAAAAAAGATTATTTTACTCTTATCTGTTTCAGTTTTAGGCTCCGTCTCTTTAATAGGAATCTACAAATTATATAATTTAAACTTTGAAATTAATTACATAGGGTGGTGGTTCAAACAGTACGCAACATCAAATGCTCTTGGTAAAAAAATAGTCATTCCAGGACCAAGTCAATTTATTTTGCCCGTAGTGCTTTCAACACTACTTGGCCACATATATTTTTATAAAAGTTCCTTAACTAGTTCGAAAGATAGTTTGGTCTTAATGAAAAACTCTATTTTTGGAATAGGGTTTTGTATGTTTACAATTTTAGGTCTACCATATTATATAGGTAGGTCATACGCTAGTGGCCAACTACAGATATTTCTCCTTCCTGTATCATTGAGTTTTGCAATTATGATTGGGTCACTCTTGACCAACTCGAAAATTTCTAAAATAAATGTGCGATCTATTAATCAAAACTTTTTTAACTCAATATTTTTTATATTGTTGATTTCAGTTTTTATATCCAGTTCAATAATTTCTACAACTCCTAACAGAGAGATGCAGAGAATTATAAATGGAAGAGATGTGGCAAATTGGCCATCACAAATACAAATAGATATTATTAATGAGATATCTGATTTTAAAAAAACTCTTTCAGGGGATAAAATAGGATACCTTGGTGATTTTTCAAACATAATTAGTTATCAAACTGGATTATTTAGTGTGACAAACGTTTCGGGTGTTGATAATGTCAAAATGAACAGTACCTTTAACTTTCAAACACTTTTATACAATCAAACATGTGAAACTGCGGAAGAGAAAAAACTTGATTACATTGTTACGGACCAAAATGCTGCCAAAATTAATAACTTGGTTGAATTTGAATTATGTGACAACTATGTAGTCCAAGAAGCTTATAACTATTCAGAGATAGTTATTTTAAAGAAAAAGTAATATTTGTATTAATCTAAATATAGTATTTAATAAGTAGTTAATCTTAAATATAAAGTCATATGAAAAGAATTATACAAAAACATAATATTATCTCCCATAAGGACAACAGAGGAGAGCTTCAAAAAGTTTATGACTCTAAATCACTAACTCAATTAATTGATATAAAAGAAGTTTTTATAACTACTTCGATTAAAAATACTCTCCGCGGGATGCATTATCAACTTGCTCCTTTTGAGCTTAATAAAATTGTTGTCTGTTTACAGGGAAATATATTAGATGTAATTGTAAATATAGATAAAAATGATAAGGATTTTGGTAAACACAGTTTTGTAGAATTGAAGAAAAATGAATCAATACTTGTTCCACAAAATTTTGCACATGGTTTTTATTGTTACGAAGATTCTAAAGTCCTTTATCTAACTGATAACAATTATTCAAAAGAGAATGAATCTGGAATTTTATGGGACTCAATAAACTTCAAGTGGCCTATTAGTGATCCCATTCTTTCATTAAGGGATGAGTCTTTCATGAAACTCTCAGAAATTTAACTTATGAGCTATTTTGTTTTAGGTTCATCAAGCTATTTAGGAACCAACCTCATCAGTTACTTACAAAAAAAAATGCTCCCTGTAGTTGGCATCTCAAGAAATATTAGTAAAAACATAACTTGTGAACAACTGATACTGAATGAAAGTTTTAATATGACTAAGCTTAATAATCCTATTCATGAAAATTATGTTATCAATTGTTTAAATTCATATTACAAAAATCCTACATCAGCTCAGACTAAAGAAATGACAGAAATAAATTTTGATCTACCTAAAAAATTCATAGAAGAAATATCAAATAACCAACTTAATCTTAAATTTATCAATTTTGCTAGCTATTTTAATTTTATCGATCCACCAGCAGAAAGTGTAGATTACCAGGTTTCTAAGAAAAGCTTGACGGACTTCATCAAAAAAAATAAACTTAATCAAAATATAAAAGAAGTTATAATCTCAGATGTTTTTGGAGAATCTGATATACGTAATAAGATATTTAATATCATTTTAAAAAATAAACTTGAAAAAAAAGAAATAACCTTTTCTAATCCTGATAATTTTGTAAATTTAATTTATGTCGAAAAACTAATAAAATTTATTTTTCAATTTATTCATGAAGACAAAACTACTGCAGTGTTTTTAAATAAATACTCAATTCAAGTAGGTCTACTAGATAAACTTGTTGAAAACATACTAAGACACAATGAAGTTGCTTTAAAAGATTATTTTATAACTGAAAATAGGTTCGACAATTCTGAAGATAACTATGGAGAAACAATTCTTACTGACTTAACTAATGCCATATACAATGAAAGCTATAGGAACCAGCTGTTGCTTGGGGGTAGAAGTGATTAAAAAAGAGCTTAATATTGACTTGCTTATCTGTAATACTCTGGATTTTGAGACAGCATACAAAACAATAGACTATAATTCAAAATTTTTTGATTTTAATAAAAAAATAATCCTTTCAAATAGAGATGAAACCATTGAGGGATATGATATTCACAACATTGGTAGATTCAATTCGATACAAGAATACAGTGATTTCATGCCGCGCCTGATAGAATATCTCGACTCTGATTATTTACTTTTAATTCAAGATGATGGTCACATTGTTAATCCAGAATTGTGGGATGAAAGATTCTTAGATTTTGATTACATTGGTGCGCCTTGGCCTTCGTCTGAAAGATGGCTTAAAAGATTTAAGAAATATGAATACTATGATATAGTTTCTAAGAATTTTAAATATAACAGGGTAGGAAATGGTGGATTTTCATTACGAAGTAGGAAGTTTTTAGAGTACTGCAGTGGCTTCAGCAATTGCGAGGGTGTACCAGAAGATATTTACTTTTGTATTATTAATTATGAAAAAGCTATAGAAAAAAGTATTAAATTTGCGCCATTTGAATTAGCGTATAAATTCTCAGCAGAACACTCTTTTTCAAAATATTTTAATAAGCACCCAAAAAATAATTCTATTTATAAAGAAGATAATCACTTTGGCTGGCATGGCAAAAGATTTGATAATTCTGAAACCCTGTTGAATCTTAAATTCTAGATTTGGTATTTAGTTTTTAAAATTTATATATTCTGAAAAAAGGTTTTCAGCGATAAACATACTGCTGAAAATACTTAGGTGTATGGTATCGGTTAACAATGGGTACAACTTTCCATCTCTTATTAAAAAGTTTAAACAAAATTGTTCTTCACATAAATAATCTAACATTGGAATATAGGTTATATTTTCATTTTTCATTCTTGTTTTGAGTTTTAAGTCAATTTCAAAGATATCTTCATCTAAATTATCAGCTGAAAAGACGTTGATTTTATTTTCATTCTTTAAAGTTTGAAGGTTTACATCTTTTGGAGATTCAATAAAGAGTAAGGAAGGGCCAATTAAATATAGATCTGTCTTTTTACTTAACTGTATTAACTTATCCTCGAAACCAAAATATGATAACGTTGGAATAAAATCTTCACTTTTATGCTCGTAAAAATATTTATATCTATAAGATACAAAAATTGTATCGAATTTGTAATTTTCTAATATATTGTTGATAGCTTTGTATGACTTCTCACATTTTTCTTCTTTTCCTCTAAACCTAATATCTTCAGCGTATTCATCAATAAAAGGAACACACCCTGTAACAGAAAGTGTATTAACGGAGTAGTTGCTGTTGTCTTTGCTGTCGACGTAACTTTTTACACCCATGAAGTAATTATGAGCGGTACTATCGCCAACAAACAATATATTATGTTTCTTATTGTCATACCCGATAAGACATTCCTCAGCTGTGGGTGCAAACCCGTAACCCTGTATAAAACAAACATCAAGGAGATAATCTCCTGTTTGGCCAACGTCTAGGTCATAACTTGTTTCGCTAGCTGATACTGATTTTTGGTCATAGTATTGAGTAAACATCTCTTGGAAAATGCTTTTTTCTGAATAATCTCTTATTTTCTTCACATCCATGTTTGTTAAACCTATAGTATCTGTCGTATTTGGAGAAAAAGTTACCTGATCCTTAACAGATGAAATAGTAATTAATGAAGATTCTTCTTCAAGCCTATTCACAAAAAAGGCAAAAGAAAGGATGACAAAAATTGAACTCACGATAGCAAAATAAAGTATGTTGTTTGAGGCTTTATATCTAAAGAAGTTTTCTATAAAATAATATGAAAATGAAGATATCACAAGTATTACAAGTATCAAATAAATATCATGTTGAATAAAGTCTATTTTATTATTTATTTTTATGATTGGGTCATGCCAGAGATATAGACTGTAACTTATTAACCCAATAAAATAGATAGGTTTAAGGTTGATCAACTTATTAAGATTGTCCGCTCGCTCTAAAAAAACTATTAATAATGCAGTAGAAAAACATGTAATAATACTTGTTAGACCTGGGTGGTTTAATGAATTATAAGGATATACAAATTGATACAACAAGAGGAAAAGTAGGGAACTACTAATTAAATCACTATGACTTCCCTTGTATTTATTTTTAATAAGAAAGAAAGCAACTAATGTACCTAAAAGAAATTCCCAAATTCTAAAAGGTAAAAGATAAAATTTAAAATTAAAATACTGAACAGAAACATATATCGATGCAAAAAGTGATACTGCTATTAAAAAAGAAACTACCGTGAGAGGAAACTTAATCTTTTTTCTTATCATGAAGAATAAAAAAACAGGCATAAAAATATAAAATTGTTCTTCAATTGACAAACTCC
>Ga0233432_10002231_pt1 | contig 18072 bp, 23 predicted proteins | sample SI_122_August201_6_FD_179870 | JGI IMG/M metagenome (GOLD analysis project Ga0233432, IMG submission 179870) | Seawater microbial communities from Saanich Inlet, British Columbia, Canada - SI_122_August2016_10_MG | ecosystem: Environmental > Aquatic > Marine > Inlet | place: Canada: British...
CAAAATTTAGCTTCTGCAGACCATGATTTGTCTTTAGATCAAGTTAAATCTTCTGGATTAAACCCTTGGAAAAGTACTGCGATCACCAAAATTAGTGAATTGTGGAAAGCTAAAAAAGCCTATGGAAATGGCTTAACTCACGGAAAACATGGATCCCTTTCGAAAAAAGCCAAAGACGTAAAAGGCACATCGAATAGACAACCACTTAAGGAGTTGATCAGTCAGATAAAAGAAAAATGGGAAGAGCTCTATAGGAATAAAGACCAATCTCTTGGTGATTTCAAAGCTGAACTGCAACCTATGATCGATGTTTTTGAGGCAAAGTTTGCCACACTGAAAGAGAATAGAAAATACTCCATAACATCTAGGCTCCTCGGAGAATAATATGAAATCTCCATCTGTTGATCTCCACGGAGTTCGACACGATGAAGTAGCCAGCGTCCTTCATAAGTTCATTTGGAAAAATTGGGCCTATAAGGACGCTCTTCTTATTATCACTGGAAATTCAGGCATTATGAAGAAAGTTGTGAAAGATCAGTTAAAGATATCTTCGATCAGAAAAATAGATGATGATGTCCCTGGCAACTGGGGAATAATTAAGGTGTGGCTAGATAATTAATTCGTATAATTTTGCACAATACGAAACGACAAGGTATAATTACTATGTATTACAACAACAGGAGAATACATGGCAAAATATATCATGAGTCCTTATCTACCACATGCATCACCCAAAAAAGATGGCAGTCAGCCTTCACATAGAGCAGGCTGGGCATTATTGTGGTCGCAACAATTGAATGCACCGTTAATTCATAACAACGACATTCCTGCTGATTGCACCACACTATACTTAGAGCCTGGGATGGAGTTTGATGGCAAGCAAAAGTCATTCAACATGGCTTTATCTGGCAAAATGTGGAATGGACTGTATTTACGAATGAAACGCATCGCTGACTATGTCGATCGTGGTGGCAAAATTGTCCTCATCGGCCATACTATCGATGGTGAAAAGAGTGTCGACTGGGGAGAAAGACTTTATTCTCGTAAGAAAAACTATGATGCACAAGTTCTGAAAGGAAAAGCCGATCTTACATTTGGCAAGCTGTTTCCTAATGATGTTGAGAAGATCAAGCGAGCAACGCTTCCGGGTACTCCTTCGATATACCAAAAAGATGTCAAGTCTAATTGCCTTACATTCGGTGATTCACATGCTATCTCTGCATGGCTCGAAGGAAGCAAGTGTTCTCGTAATGATGGCATGACCCTGAATGGTGCCCTCGAAAGAGGTTTCAGTTCATATATTGATGCAATGAACATGGATGACTTTCATATCCTGAGACTATACATGGGCAACATTGATGTGCGCCATCATCTTTTGAGGCTTTTTCCAGATGTTCGGAATGCAGTCAAAGAAGCTGAAAGACTTGCAACAAAGTATGTGACAGAAGCTTTGTCAGCAAAGAATAGATACAGGTTCAATGAAGTACAAATTGTAAGCTTATTGCCAATTGAGCATGAAGCAAGAAGGCTTCCAAAGACAGGGTTCTACAAAGGTCAGCCATTTTGGGGTTCCGCAAGTGAAAGAACGCAAGTAAGAAATGCATTCAACCAAAGGTTAAAAGATATCCAAAGAGATCTAGGAGGATTCACAATAATCAATTGGCCATCTGAATATCAACATCACTCACTAGTGACTTTGCCTTCAACTGATGTTGCCGGCACATTTAAAGACTACACCGAAGATATAACTTTTGAATGTGGGATGTTACGATTCGATGTTATGGAAAAACCTCATTCAGTGCACATTGCACCTTCTTTCTATCTTTGGAGCATAGTATGACTCAAGCAATCGACCTCGAACTTACACCTTACTTCGAAGACTTTATCAACTACTACAAAAAAGCAGAAATCCTTCAAGACCAGTGTGTACTTGGCAATGCTGCCTACACTGAAGTAGGAGTGGATGATGATCTAATGACACAAGTGTACATTTATGATGTGGTCAATCGGCAGTTTGCTGATATTAATAATGTGGTACAAGATGTGTGGAATGGTACAAAGACATCCAAAGTAGGACAAGCCATTCGAAAGAATGGAGACGATTACTACAGTGTACTTTCAGAGTTTAGTGCTAAGCGCAACGTGTGGTCACGATTGGAATACATGTATGCCTTTCTTGTGCATCGCATCACAGGCTCAGCTGCATCGTATGTAGAAGATCATGGGTACCGTAACTCTGTTGTCACTAGAGAGTTCTGGAAATGCGACACAATCGACCAAATGATTGAGGTCGTGAGAAACTACGAACAAGCAATGTATACCTCGAAAGGATGCCAGATACCAGGCTTCCCTAAGCTTACAAGAGCAGACCTTATCAAGTCTAATAACACGTATACGGCGCCAGGTAAGATGTACCTATGTGAAGTGGCACCAGATCTTCTGAAACAATTGGAGGGACGTTTGCAGTACTGTGAGAAGAATGAACTTCGTTCGCCAATACGAAAGATCGTTGATTGGATGAATGAATACAATGCGACACACAAGTTCAACAGGTTTGGCTTTCAGTATTCTTTGTTTGTTGCAGATCTTTCAGACTATTATGATTGTGTCGATGAAGATTCGAAAGTATACTATGGCACAGCAGCACGATACAGTCTTGATCTACTCGCTGTAAAGAAAAGAGGTGTAAAAGCTATGGCTAGACATGATGCTTTGTGTGAATTGATCCAAAAAGAAACAGGCGCAAAACCGAAATGGGTAGAGCATACTTTGTGTGACTATAAGAAATACATCTATAACAGAATCCCTGCAGGAAAGATGTATGAACATCTGGATAGGACTACTGTGTTTGGTAATTCACTAGTGACTAATTTTCCCGAGGGCAGACAGAAGTGGATGCTAAATACAGATAGGTGGAAGTGGTAGATGGATGATCAAATAATGAGAGATATTTTTGGTCGCCTTAAAACTTATCAATTTCAAGCTAATCTAGATAATCTTAGAGAACATTTTGACAACGAACTTGGCAATGCAAAAGACTGGGATGAGTTTGTAGGAGCATTAAAAGCAGTCGGTTTCACTGACAGCTATGATCCTGAAAGACAAAATAAAAACGAAGTTTATTCTTGTTGCATCGGCATGTTGGATTCTATTGAGCATACGATTAATAGGGAGGATAATATTGTTACAACTTCTTTTTATACAATCGATCTTAAAATCAGACGGCAGAAGCCTAAGAAGTATTATGACTATCCTCTAGATGATGATTATGACCATGGGGAAATAATGCAAGGAGACTCTGGTGTCGAGTATTCTCAAGCAGACTTAGACAATCATGCCAATCAATGTAACCCAAATAATGATGCATATCACTCTTCTCGGAGGTAGTAATAATTCCAGAATTATTTAGCATGCCTGTACAATTTAGTTCTTCAACCAGTTAAATTATATATATAACAATCACACACTCAGGAGAGAATATGACTCAGTCAATCACACAATTCACTAAAGATGATATCATCGCAAAGATCGAGGAAGATCGAAAATATCTAGACCATGCATTTGTTTTGCTCGGTAAAAATATGGAAGATCCACAGGGGGCAAGAACAAGATTCGCTCGTTTTGTTACAGGAGACTTCTTAGACGAAGGCAAAAAGTATAGACCCAAGTCTTTGTTTCATAGAACTGCCTCGAAATGCTTCTATCGTTTTATTAAAGATACACACTACAAGTCGCACACAGCACTTGCAAAAGATATTGCGATAGATAACTGGCACCTTTTAGAAGAGCTGCTCACAGTCGAATGTTATCGATTGCCTAGCACTGATGATGTATGGCTCGAACATGCAAAGATCACCAACATGACTCAAAAAGCTATGGAAGTAGATGGCTGGGGTTGGTTGCCTAGATCCCAGATCAAGTTTGTCAAAGGTAAATTGGTCATTCCTGCTTGGATTGCTCAGAAGATCTTAGATAAAAAAGACCAAGAAAGTGAAGCATAGTTGTACAAATTACATACGCAAACAGTTAAATTATATACATAACTTACACACAATAGGAGATCTTAATGATCAAAGAATGTAAACACTGCGGCGATGAGTTCGAAACTACTTCACCCATGAAAAAGCGAGTTGGCGGCTATATCAATGAATGCCCAGATTGCGTAGAAGAGCTAGGTACAGAAACAACTGTCAGGTATAGAGGTGTTGTAGATGGTGCTGGCAAAATGGCTGCGCTGTCTATTGTAGCTTTCGATTCGAAAGAAGATGCCGACGCATACGTCCAAACTTTTAACTCGTGTGGCTTTGGCCGACGCAAGACTAACAACTGCAACACAATTAAACATCGTCACGTTGGCTTCATGGCTGGCAATGACAACCACAAAGGAAAACAATAATGAGATGCTGTGAAAGATGCAATAAACCAACACATACGACCACTGGTTCGTACTTCAATACACAGATGATATGTACATCGTGTGATACTAAAGAGCGAAAACACCCGGATTACGAGCGTGCTGTGCTTATAGAAACCGAACAAGTGCTGAAAGGTAATTTAAACTACGAAGGCATAGGACTTCCAAAGGAGTTAAAATGAATTTATTAGAGCTATTAAACAGTATGTATGAATCCACGACAGAGCAGGAGAGAGAACATGGAGGATTTGGAAATAAAGACGGAGTATTTTCTAACGTTCCTTACCAGATGATTAGGACGTTGTACCATTCTCCGGTGGAGAAAAATGAGCTTAAAAGATTGTCATACTTGCATGTTAGTTCTCCTGGTGCACAGAAGAATCCATATTCAGCCGGCTTTGCAAAGATGTTCGACTCTTATATAAAAGATGTGAATAAGGTTCTTCATCGGATGAATGGAGACTTACAGATTCAAACTTTTCATTCTCTCAGCCGTGGCTGCTTTTACTTCTTAAAATAGTGAACAAACTTCGATAATGACGTATAATTACATGTGTCTCGCATATAGGAGTAGAATATGTTACAGGGAATGTTAAAATTATTAGAACAAGCAAGAATGGAAGCGGTTGCAACTCGATCGCCTGTTAGTGCAAAATTTATCAAAGCTTTCATAGATCATGGATCATTCGATGCATCTCAGAATCTCATGTACATATCAGGCCATACGTTGCGAAATATTGTTTGGGCTGGAAGAGAAGAAAAGAAACAGAAAAATACATTAAATGCAATGTGCAATGCAAGAGTCGCAGAAGGTAAAAAACGACATGTCGGTAGTGCTGTAATTGACAGAAATTTTCCAAGAAGAAGATGGGACAAAGTTAGTGACGTAGTGTTTATTGGATAATACACAAATAACCTTGCAATTCCATCACCTAGATGATAATTACTCTAGAGCAATATTTAAGTTTGATTATTTTTGGAGAAAGTTACATGCAAACAACCTTAGTTCGTAGAGTTGTAAGGCTTCTTATTTTAGAATCTAATTCAAAACAAGATTTCAAAATGATATTTTTAGCTGGACTACCTGGTGGAGGTAAATCTACTCTCTTAAATCAGTTAGGCATAGGCGATCAATTCACTACTTGTAATGTTGATTCTTTCTTCGAGACATATCTAGAAGATGAATTAGGGACAATGGATATTCACACACCGACAGAAAGGTATGTCAATCTCAAGAACAAAATAAGAGATGAAGGATATCAGCTTACCCCTGAAGAACAACTGCAGTATGATGCAGATCTTGACATAACTTCCAGAAGTGGGTCACTATTTAATAGAGCGGTAAGTGAATTTAGAGAGCAACTTGAAGATGTGTGCTCTATTGGGTCTAATTTTATTATTGATGGAACTTCTGCAAGCTTTCCTAACACTTTGAAAAAATACAACAAGTATTCAGAACTAGGGTATGACTGTGCCATGATACTAGTTGACATTAATGTGGAGACATCTCAAGAGAGAAATATTGCAAGAGGTAAGAAAGGTGGAAGGTCTATATGGAATAGGATAATTGCTAACCAAGGTAAAAAGATGCCATCGAATATAGAAAAATATGCCGATCTATTTGGGCCAGATAGATTTTTTTTAGTTTCTAATAAAGGGACTTTCGAAGAGTATAAAGATGCAATAGAGTTGATAAGACCCAATGTTCAATCATTCATGGAGTCTTAAGATGATAATAACAGAATCAAATTTAAGAAAAATAATAAGAACTTTGCTGACAGAAGCTTTTGATATCAATAGAGATTATCCAGATAGTGCAGATTCTATCCATGCATTTCATGGTGCTGGCATGAGTAATGACGACATGAAGTTTAAATCCAAAAGACGACCTGGTCCACAGTTCGAGAAAGAAGGCCCTGTCACTAGTGGTGAAATCAAACATGCATTAAATTATCTTGCTAAGCATAAACCTGAAAATCTTGTTGTGTATTCAAGAGGTTCTGCTGTTTGGGCAGCTGCCCAAGATGCAGCCGGCACCGATGACATGCCAGAACTACCTGACTCTATCAAGCAAATCACATATTTAGCTCCAGCTGCAAAAAGACCTAGCTGGGGTCAACAATCAAACTCCGTCTCCAAGCATGGAAATGATGAAGTCATAGCTTCGGTATCAGATGGTCGAGTGCCTGTTTCACAAGCGGCAAAAATTGCACAAGAGCTTGGTGCACCATTGACTTTATACAAGCCTAGCCGAATGAATAGCTATTTAGAGAATGGCGAAGTGCCTTCTGATGCCAAAACATATGGAGGGAAAGGTCATACACAGCCACTTCATTGGAATGGCGATGGCAAAACATTCTCTGGTGGAGATTTGTCAAAGATCATTAAAGACTTTCCTGACTGGGGAGGAAATCCTGCAGCTACGAAAGAAGAAATAGAAGACCAAGAAAATAAAGCAGCTGAAATGATGGAAATCAGAAAGCTTATTAGAGATATTCTTCTAGAAAAAAGAGAAGTCAAATGTCCATTGTTACCTAACGGCAAACGAGACTATAAATGCGAATACAGAAAGTATGGTGGAGCTGATAAGAAAAACAAGCTCGAAAGAGCTGCAAGAAATCGAGCCAGAAAGAAAGCTGAAAAGATGGGTATTGTCAGAAAAGGTGATGGAATGGAACTTGACCATATCAAACCTCTTAGTCTAGGCGGATCTAATGATCAGACAAACTGGCAAGTTATGTCTAGAAAAGACAACAGGCGAAAAGGCAAAAAATGGAATGGAAAATCTGGAAGCTGATAGCTGATATAATAAAAGGAAATTAATAATGAAAACTTTGAGAAAAACTATAAGAAAAATAATCCTAGAAGATCTTGGTGAAAAGCTTTTTGCTAGACAAGCACCTCCAGGCCATGCGCATCATGGAAACGAGCAAAATACCGAAGAAGAAGAGAAATTTATGGATGAGCTCTGGTCTTATATTATATACAACGATGATTCAACTATCGATGACGACTTTGGAAAAAGATATGCACAATATGCAGAAGATCCTAGGTATGCAGATGTGCTCAAAGTAGTGCCGAGAGGGATAACCTTATATAGAGGCATGAGTGTACCAAAGTCGCAATTAGAAGGTCAAGTTTTTAAGTGGGATGACATTACTGACATGCCAGTGGACGAAGTCACACCAGACAGCGTGTATACAAATTTAGCAAATTATGAATATGAACACCTTGATTGGAGAAGTGAGGCAAAACACATGTTGAGTTCTTGGACAACAGATATTAACACAGCGATTTTATTCGCTTCTGGAGATGAAACTAAGCAAGACACGGCTGATGGAATTCCTGCAGTGTTCATCGCCGAAACTGGTGGATTAAATACCGGAAAGTTTTTAGATTTCCGATACTTGTATGACTACAAAGGGCTAGAACCAAAAAGAAATGAGCAAGAAGTTACTGGGTGGGGGATAATTGAGTTATCTAAAATATATGTCGGTAATTTCTAATGCAAAAAATACGGCGTATTATACGAAAGATCTTATTAGAGGACTACAAAGTAAGAGGCTATATCAAGCCTACAAATGCTTTTCATTCTCTTTCCGTGTGGAATAAAATCGTAGACATGTTTCTTAATTATCAATCGATAGATATAGACACAAGGGACGGAGATAGAATACCGAAGGAGCTTGCAATGCTGGTGCAATCTTTCTTCCCTTCACTAGATACAGATGTAGAACGAAACGAAATGTTTACACAGAAGCATGCAATGAACTTTATTGAAGACTTTGTAAACCATAGATTCTGGTCTATCAAAAGACAGTATGAGTCTTATGTGCCAGATATTGATTCTCTCAAGTTTGCATACTTTTATTCTCGTGGTGATATAGAACCTTATGTGCTCCTAGACGAAAATTGGACAACTAGCATATACGGTTCACTCGATATACAGAAGGAAGTGAAACACTTCACTAGTGAAGAAGGTCTGCAGAATCTTATCGAGTCTATCGAATCAGGCAATGCATTTGACATCTCTACGTTTACTACTCAACACAAAGATTACTTCGATCCGGATGCGAACTTGTGCGTAACCATGATAGGAAATGTTCGAGCAGCTTTTCGATCTGATGTGAAATCATTCGCAACTACATCTGGCAGAAGAGCAATGAATTTATACAGATTAGATTATCCCGGGGATGATTTAACAAACATCTGTTATGATCTAGAAGATTGCGAACCTGATAGAACTCACCTCTGGAATGAGATGATCGTCACACCCATAAAAATACTAAAGGTAGAACCAGTATGAAACTACTACGAGAAACAATAAGGGTGTCCATATTAGAAATGTTCGGCGGTGGTGCTAGACAAGACTTGGACCGTGATAATTTCAAAGACGAAATCGACTATAAGTTCGCTCAGTACGCAATTAATGAGAGGCATTTTTCTTTATCAGCTGAACAGAAAGAGCATGCGAAATCAGAATATGGTGGACTAGATGGTGTCACAGACGGCGTTATCTATTCTGGCGGTAGAATCTCTAACAAAGAACAACTAGAGAAACTTCGTGCATTGCAAGATGGCGGCCGCACAAATGTTGATATGAAATCGTATTCTCACAGAAAGGCAACTGCAAGAAGTTTTGCTGATTTTGTGATGACATATGACCCTGTTGCCGGCGGCAGAGCAATGAAAGCAGCAATGGAAAGAGGGTCAGCAGGAGAGTTTGGCTCGTATTTAATTACGATTGAAGCGAATGAGAATACGATTCTTATCAACACAAGAAAACAGGATGGTGTAACAAGGTCAGTCGAATCCGAATTGATTGTAGATGGCAATGTGAACGTTGTAAGTGTAAACATTGTAGCACCACTGCAGAAAGATTCGTGGACACAGCAAACAATCGAAGAATGGGATGAATTAAAAGACTTAGACGGTGCAAACTTTCTTGGTGCTTGGCTTGAACATCATCGTATTGACCCATGGCAAGGTGGACACCTGGAAGAGTATTTAGATGAAATGACTAGTAGCATAGATGGACTCGTAGAACTCTTGGTCGACTACGAAAATACGAAAATACTAAGAGCAGATAGAAATAAATTTAGTGAGTGGCTAGGCAATCACCCTTTAGCAGATCAGCTTATAGATAGGGTCGAATTAACAAAGCCCCCAAAAGATGTGCACATCAGCACTAAATTGGGTGGCAAGACGGTATATCTTGGCAAACAATTAAAATCAAAAGTGATCAAACAAAAAGGAATGTCCCTTGTCGAAGAATCATACGAAGATGCAAAGTCAAAATTAGAAGATTACATGCTTGACATATTTGAACAAGTGTCAGAAGAAAGTTTAGGAGTAGCCGGTAACAAATGGTCAATCAGTGGCACAATGGTTTTCTATTATGTGAGGCAGTATGTGTTTGTTTTGGAAACTATGAGCAAGTTAGGCATCTTAGAATATAAACACACAAGACCAATCGAACATTTCCAAGGATGGATGGAAGAAATAACAGAAATAGGATTAACACAAACAAACTGGAAAGAACACAAGTCAGTTTTGCAAGATGTACCAAAAGTCAGTGAATGGAAATCAATGATGGATTTTTTAGAAGACAAAGCAGATTCAGATCTTGCTTTAGATCTTGTTCTGAAAGATTATCTACGGATGATATATCAATCAGCCAACAACTATAGAGAAATTAATAAGTGGGAAAACAATGAAGAATTTCTTCGTGAATTACCAGACATGTTAAGAAGAGCAGTAGGAGCAATGACATGAAACTACTCCGAGAAACAATAAGAAGAATTGTATTGCAGGAACATAAATTGCAATTGCTTACAGAGTCTATGATCTATCAAGCATGGGAATATTTTAATGGCGCTTATGGATTCGAAGAGATGTCTAGGCGGGAAGTCCCATCAAAGGAACAACTTAGTTCGAACCGAGAAGTCTACTATGGAAAATACTCTGGAGAAGGGTGTGACACTCTATTTCAATTAGAGCAAAGGGAATATTATGATCTTGTGAATGACAAACACATCAATGTGATTTGGATACACGGTATACGAACTCTAGGTGATTGTCAAGGTAAGGGTATTGGAACACACGTAATGCAATCTATAGTTGATTTTGCAGACACTATTGGAATGGGGCTTGCTGGATCTGTTGTGCCTTATGGCTCGAGCAAGATGTCCCGAGACCAAATGACAGCTTTTGATGGAAAGTTCGGATTGATGCCATTAGCACATTGGAAGAATTTTTTACCCAAAGAAACTCTAGCAAATGAAGATGAGATGTGGGAAATTGATGATTATATCGAATCTAACAGTGACGATGTGTATCGACCAGCTGGTGGGTTTATAAGATGAAACTACTCCGAGAAACAATACGAAGAATCATCATTGAGGTGTACGAATTGGATGATGAACAGATGCGACGAAAGGAAAAGCTCGTGCGAGATCAAGGATACCATTACGGGTCTCAGCTTGCCAAAGCAGCTGGCCTTCAAGATGAATATGGCCAGGATTCAGATAGAGTTGGTTTGCAAAAGTACCAAGAGATGCTGAAAGATAATAAAAAAGGCAAGAAGATGATTCAAGCATTCACGCAAGGTGATGTGACAATCCTACATTCATTTGACTTCGTAGGAGCCACTGCAAGGTCAGGCTTGGGTGGCACATCAAGCGAAGGATTAGCATCGGAATGGATTAAATCATACGGCAAGAAAGGAAACGATGCGCTATCTGTTGTCGCATTCTTCGAACCTCCAACATCATCCATCGCAACACGCAAAGCTCTGAACAATAACGCTCTGTTCGTTGCAACAACAAGAGGTGTGATGCTAAAAGGCTATCCCGTGTTCGTGGGAGAACATGATTCTTTTACGCAGACGCTTGGTGCAATCGATGACAAGATGAAAGCACATTGGAAACAATCAGGAATACCAAAAAGACCTTCGGAAGAAACAGATGACTTCGGTGCTTTCATGGGAATGACCAACTTGCGAAGACTAAAAAGACTTGGATATTCAAACGAAACCATCCTAGATAATTGGACGGTGGTTGGTACATATATCAACAGAACGAATGCAGAAAGTAAAGATGAGATACAAACTTATGTAGATGATTCACTTGCAATGGGGTTACCTTGTAATGTGTATGGTGTAAACGGAGAACTTAAAATGAGGCATGAACCATGAAACTACTACGAGAAACAGTGAGAATGATTATTCTAGAAAGTCTCGCTCGAGACGAGTTTCGAAACATGTGGTTCGATAGATCTCCACCAGTTCACTATAATAAAGATAATTTGGCTCCCATAAGCGGGACTTATCACAAAGATATGCTCAGGCAGCGAAAAGTGAAGAAGAAAAAACTGAGCCCCGAACAAGCTATAGCATATACAGACGAGCTCTTCAATGACAAAAGAGATATCAAAAGACAGTGGAATGAGTTGGTCGATCGGCATGGTGCTAGGTCATTTTGGCAAGGTCCAAAAATGCAATACTTTCATTCTTTGTCTTACTATGGAAAAAATTCAAGCTCGGATACTTTGCAACAGACAGTCGAATTGGAAGGAAATCTAGCTGATATTTCCGTAGATGCATTCATGAATACATACAGTCTCTCAGGGAACAAAGATGAGATGTCAACATATGGAGTTCACAAGGGTAAATCAGCTGCTTCTCGTGATGAAAGAAAATTAGGATTCTTGCTCCGAGGCAGAGTAACTCTTGCTTCAAGCAATGACGCATATGTTGAATCTAGATCAAAAGGCACAGCAATAGATATGGAAAGGCATAAGAGTAGTGGTCTTCCAAAACGGCCGATGCCCACCGACTTGAGGTATGGAGTCTTGAATCTCTTGTTTGACGAATCCGACATTCCTGTAAAGGGTCCGGGAGAATGTGTTTTAGACAACTGGAGTGTCGAAGCCATCGTTTATAATCCGGACTTTCAGCCAAGCAAGAACGTGAAACACATCGCAGATCGATATAATATCAAGTTACTTACATCACAGGGAGTGTTTAAATGAAACTACTACGAGAAACAATAAGAAGAATTATATTAGAAGGACCAGTCAAAGACGAGTTCGATGAAACTTGGCACAATTCTGACACAGAAAGAGAAACATATCGTAAAGCAGATTCTGAAATGGGTACCTTCCCAAGAGATGCGATAGATAATGGGTATCAGTATCGACTAGATTACAGTGAGGACGAGATAGACCAACTATTCACTGACAAAAGAGATCTCAAGAGACTGTGGAACGAAACAGTCGATGCGAAAGGCTTACGGTCATTCTGGGAAGGACCAAAGATGAAGTATTTTCATTCCCTTTCGTATTATGGTAGTGCAAAATCTGCAGTGAATACATTACAGCAAGCCGAATACAGTGACAATGACCTCAGAGATCTAAGTATATCTGCATTCCTACGAGATTATAAACTCACAGGCAACAAAGATGAAATGTCGACTTATGGCATATATGCACCTGATAAATCACGCTCAGTGCTTAGAATGAACTGGGGACATCAAATGACTATTGGTGTGCTTTTGCAAGGAAGAGTCACAATCGCAACAGTTGACGATGCATGGACAGAATCTAGATCAAAAGCTACAAAAAACGATAGACGAGTACACAAGCCATCAGGTATACCAAAACGAATAATGCCAACAAATTCCAATATTCACAACCTTCTTTTTGAAGAGGAAGACATAAAAGAAACAGCGATTGGGGAATGTATCTTAGATAATTGGGGTATAGAAGCTATTGTGTATGATCCAAAAACTATAACAGGCGCGAATCTCGGTGATGCTGTGAGAAGCTTGTCTAAACAGTACGGTATACCTTGGATGACTGCACAAGAGGTAATAGGATCCAAATGATGAAACACTTACGACAATACATAAGAAGCATCATTGCTGAAATGGCTACCCCGCGGCAAACTGACTTAGATGCTGTATATTATCATGGAACTCCGACAACAGAAAACGCTGAGAGCATAATGGCTATTGGAATAAAAGTACCTGATTTATCTGCTCGGGAAGGTTACATGCGCCCGGTTGATGGGAAAATATATATCACACCAGAAATTAGATACGCCCAGATTTATGCACTCGGCGGAGATGTTGCCGGCAGCCAAAATGATTGGCTAACTGAGCGATATGGCCAATATGGTTATGTTTTTGCAATTGACGGACAGCAATTAAAAGATATTCAACCTGATGAAGATAGCGTGGGAGAGATGGTTCATAACGAAGAGGTCGAATGGCTAGACGACATAGCTCGGGATGTTTTGGAATACGAAGAATATGATGACTTCGACCAAGATCTTGGTTATGGAAACTTATACGATGCGGTCATGGGCGGTGAATACGATGCTTGGGCTCATGGAGGCAAAATTATACTTGACGTTTTGACTGATAAACAAAAGCTTGAGTTAATAGATCTAGGCGCGCATGTCGCTCATAGTGGGAATCTCTTTCCCAAAGAAACTTGGAGATTTGATAGAGATAAAATGTCTGATTTGGCCAGAGATGGATCTAATTTTTTTGAACTCGCAGAGAAAATCCAATGAAACACTTACGACAATACATAAGGCAAATAGTTTTAACGGAAGCTGCAATCAGTACATCACAACTTCCAGCAAATGTAGGTGTCATGGTTTATGAGAAACCTCTTTACAAAGAAATTGAGATTTGTTACTGTCTTTTACGGGCAGATGGTTCTATCAAAGCAAAACTAAAATCACCAATACATGCTAAAAGGCAAGAGCTCGAAGCATTAGGTGATAAGGTGATATACATATGAAATTATTGCGAGAAACAGTACGAAAGATAATACTAGAACTTGGACAGCCTGAACTCGATGCAGCTTCTCATGTTGCAAGTGTCGCACACCAAAACCAGTTTCGAAGAGATGGCCAACCATACATCATGCATCCAACTGCAGTACAAGCGATTACGAAAAAGTATTACCCAGATGACATTGAAGCTCAAGTGTTAGCAATGTTGCATGATGTGATGGAAGACGGTCCCGCACAATCTGGTCTCACACGTAGACAATTGTTTAGAATGGTTAAAGATGCAATTCCAGGCGACTCACACGCACAACAATCGATCATGAATGCTCTACGTGTTATGACCCATAGCAAACGGACACATCCGGTCTATGAAGACTACTTACGATTGGTTTTCAGCAATCCACTCGCTGCAATCGTAAAAGTTTCTGATCTTATTCACAATTTGAGCCACAATCCATCCGAGAGACAGATAATTAAGTATCAGAATGCGTTGCAAAAAGTGCCAATGCCGAGTATAATACAGGCACAGCATGCTGCAAAACTAGAGGGGATTCTTTATGCAAGGGCTTAGAAAAGTCATAAGAAAAATATTGCTAGAAAAACAATCATTTCAAGTGACAGATTCATCAGGTGCAGGGCAAGAGGGAGAGTTTGATTTCTCTGCTGTGGATGATGTATTAAATATTATCTCTTCTGCAAATGTCAGTTCTTACGGATACAATATGGTCAGTGCGACACAGCCAGAAAATGCATCAGGAGCAGGTGGAACAATGCAAGTTGAAGTGGTTCTTCAGCATGTCAAGCCTGATTTTGGTAAGTTTATTGATGAGCTTGTTGCAAGAGGTGGTAAGTTCGCTACAATCTATGGTGATACACCTGGTTCTAAAACAAAAATTACTAGATGGCTTACAGGATATAAAGAAGGTTCTGAGATTGATGCAAGACAAAAGAGTGCAGCGATCAAAGTCGCACAACTTGCTGGCTTGGAAGCTATACAGCCGACACTGGATGCGATTGAATCGAAATACGATGTAACTTGCGTGGCTAACTTCACCGGTGCGAAAACAAACAAGAAAGGCCAGTCTTTCTTCGAGGTTTTTGTAATGCCACCTTACACTGCAACAGGAGAAGTTGGTCCGACAACAGAGCAGCCTGCTACAGTGCCAGTAGATGGAGAGGTTGTAGCAGTTCCACAGGAGCCTGCACCGATTGCAACTCCAAAACCAAAAAATAAAAAGAAGCCTCGTAATTCTAAGAAGCTGAAGATGCCTAAGTTGTCGTCAGACCAGAAGAAGAAAGGGTATAATCGAATCAACCAGCAAGGACATGTCAGACATGTGGCCTCTAGAGACGAACTAGATACACTTGAAGACCATATTGTCACAACAGTTCTGGGAACTTCACAAGGACCTCAAGAAACGCATGAACCAAGTAGTGCGCATGATTTATATAAATCAGTAAGAGAAGCTGAAGGCAAAATGAATACAGCAACCGGCACTAAAATCTTTCGAGTCGTAGATGATTATTATAATGAGGCATTGCCTATCTTAAAATTCTACAATGCGAGTGTATATAAAGGGAAAATAAAATCAAGAAGCATGATGTCACAATACACATCTGTCAATTCTAATCAAAAAGAAGGCACTGTTGCCCAGCATTCTACTGGAGAATGGGTCAAAGGAATGGTTGCGGATCCAAACTACGGGAGATCTTTTGCTGACGAAGACTTTGGCGATTACACTCCTCCGAAATTAGGCGGAAAAGAAGCCAAAGATGCTAGAAGGACGGTTGCAAAAGAAAGAGCCTCAGATGAAATAATCATATATGCAAAGATTGAACCAAAAATAAATAGATTTTCTAACAAAATATCAAGTCATACGGGCAAAGTTACTTTATATGTTTTCTTGATTGACAGAAACTTTGCATGAGGAGCTTGAAATGAAATCATTAATAAGAAATGTAGTTCACAATATTCTATTAGAAACACGAGCAAATCTATCCATCAGGCCTATGATGAAACAATGGGTTCAAGTCGCTGTGGATCACGGCATTAATGATACAAAAGCTTTGTGTACTAAGTTACCAGGCTCCATATATGATAATGTGAAAAATACTGTCGGCTTGAAAGTTCCAAAGAACAAGTCACACTTGGTGTTTGAAGGACTTACACCGGAAACACAAGAATGGGTGCTTAAACATTGGAAAACAAAAGAGTATTTCACCAACATGATCTCCGGAGTGATCTTAGGAATAGTAAGTGAATATAGTGGTCGTCCAGGAGCTGTTGGCATGAAAAGCGGAAACACAATGATCTCCCTAGGGACTTACAACGAAGCAGACAAGACTTGGGTGGGTGGCGCCGACGGTTATCTCTCCATGAAAGGCGTTCAAACCATCAATCCACATCTTCGCCATGCTTCTTCAATGTTCCTGGATGTACCAGACAATAATTCAATCACAATTTTTAATGTCGATTCCCTAAAAGTTGACAAAAGAAATTTTAAAAAGTTGTGCGCAAAAGACCTTAGATCAAGTGACTCAGTCTTGTATCATGAATTTCAACACTGGTTCCAAGAAACTGTCATGTTTGCTGACGAAAGATTAAAGAGGCCTACAAAGGCTTCTAAAGCAGGTAGTTCGTATTCAGTCCCTAAAGGTTTTAAAGAGCAAGTAGATCCTCCTATGCCTGTTTCCATGATGTTATTAAAACAGATTGTGAAAGGAGTAGACTTTTTAAATCCAAAAGATCATCCAAGCATGAATGGAAATTTTATGTATGAAATAAAAGACCAAACAGCATTCATAGATAGTCTTCAAGAGAAAGTCAGCAATGATGGGGTCATCTGGCCGAACCTGATGTACCGAGACGCATATGTAACCGTCGGTCAAAGTATAAATGATGGAGGTTGGATGAAAGACTTTATAGAAAATACTCTCAAAACTAGTTTGACTCCAGAAGGTGAGAAATTGCTTTTCCACGGATATGGGCCCATTGAAGGAGTTTTCCACAGTGTTAAATGGGCGAAAGATGCTGAATTACCAAAACTATTTATTAAAAACAACAGTGGCAAGTTCCCCCATAGACTTGATAAGCCATACCGGAAAGCATTTGAAGCTTCGTGCTCACCGATATTGGTTTTTCTAGTGCCGAAATCTCACGTAAAAAAAGATAAAGACGGAAATTTTACTGAAGAAATAAAACCAAATAAAAAATTAGTCACCTGTAGCAGAAAGCGTATAATCAAGGACAACATGTATGTTATTTTCACGAAGACACCTAATTCGTATGGAAATGGCCGAGAACATGCTTACCAAACTAGCCAAAAAGGAAAGAGACAGGGTTATTTCGAAAAGGCAAAGAATCCGTTGTACGGTGGCCAAAGACTTAGTTGGGACGAACGATGGGTTGAATTTGATGCTGAATCTAGAAATTACTTAGCAACTGCAGTTGATACAGTGTCTGAATTTGAGACTTTCAAAAAAGCATTAGTTAGATCAGATGATGAAAAATTAGCGAAGCTTCTTCTAGAGCAAATAAAGACGAATCTTAGAGGTCGTATCGATAGAAGGATCACAAATGAAAACGAAGCTGAATTAATATCTATGTGTGACAGAATTGCTGACAAGTTCGTAGAAGAAGCAGAAGCCATGACTTTATTTGACTTCCAAGATAACAATCCACACCCAAACCTGTATCAATTGCCAAATAATCCGTCGACAGAAGAAAATGTTCAGATTTGGTTAGATGGTGGAAATTATTTTTCTTCTAGGTACGGAGACTATTTCAGATATATTAAAGATAGAGTCTTCGGTGAGGTATGATAAAATTTCGAGAAACTAAAGGTGCACACGCATG
>Ga0233432_10002233_pt1 | contig 18069 bp, 25 predicted proteins | sample SI_122_August201_6_FD_179870 | JGI IMG/M metagenome (GOLD analysis project Ga0233432, IMG submission 179870) | Seawater microbial communities from Saanich Inlet, British Columbia, Canada - SI_122_August2016_10_MG | ecosystem: Environmental > Aquatic > Marine > Inlet | place: Canada: British...
GACCACGGGAGCCTCATCAGTCTTAGGCTTCTCATCTGTCTTAGGCTTCTCGTCGGCTTTAGGTTCTTTATCGCTTGGCATAATATAACTAAGTATAATATGTAACTACAGTAATATCAACTTATTTTTCTGTTACCTGTACTATTTTATAGGGTATTCTTTCTTGCTCGTATATTTCTTTTCTACGAGTTACGTGCTTTTGACCATATTTAAGTTGGTCCGCTATATCAATTATCTTAAGATTATCCTTACTGTCATGCAGGCGTAGTCCACGTCCAATAGTCTGTATAGTGCGTATGGAGCTTTTACCGCCGGCGGCGAATACAATCATGTGTATATTTTTAATATTAACACCAGTACTGAAGATAGAACTCATAGCTATACATACTACGTTACTATCTACCTCCATTATACTTTTAATTTTCTCACGCTCTTGAACCTCTAGCTCACCCTTAACAAAATATACTTGCTTATGCTTTAAGGTTGACATTAGGTCATATAGTGTTTCACCATGCTTTAGGTGATTCACCAGTACGAGAATGTTATTGTTAAAATTATTACATATCTGCTCTATTACATTATTTCGAAATTGATTCTCGTATATAAAGTCCAACTCGAGCCTATAGTTTAGTTTAGCATCTGCACCTGTCTTATATGCTGGTGAATTTACAAAATTAGCCTCGATAATAGTAGCGTTAGCTGGTGTTAAGTGTTTTTCAGTACGTAGTTGAAAACTATCCTTCTCGTATATAATGCTGCCTATCTTGCCAATAATATTCCATTCATCAACCTTACTATCTGGCATAGTACCAGTTAGTCCGAACTTATGAACAGTTCTTATTTGCTGTACCATTTTACTCACCTTATTAGTTTTTTTAACTTTGTGGCACTCGTCTATAACTAGCATGTCTACCTTCTCCAACCAATCATTATCTTTAAACTGACTCTGCAGTATGCCTAAGTTAGCTATAATAACATTGGCAGTAAAATCTGGTTTGTTTTTACCGGACCACTTCGTATATTTAAAAGGTGCGTTATATTCATTAAAGTCACCAAACGTTTGATTAACTAAACCTAAATCCGGTACAATCAGGAGGCATTTAAATGTATCACCCTTACTCTTAAACATACTCGATAGTAGCGAGCATATTGTTAAGGTTTTACCAGCACCGGTACCCATTTTCAGAATACCTCTACCAAATTGAATTGCTTTCTCACATGCAGCTAGCTGATAATCTCTTAAAGGTAGTGTTAGATCATCATATATATCTGCGGATGTTAATGTAGGCTTTATAATATTAGATACGTCCCTATCGATTTGTATCTCTTCATCAGGATAGACTTCCTTAATGTATCTCAATATATCGAAAAACAGACCAGCCTCGAATAGACCAGTAGGCGTAATACAGTAATTTCTAATATCAGCAAAATGTCTAGCTCGGCCCTTTAATCTGAACCGAGCAGTTGCATCAGTCTCACTAAAAAAATCGCGAATATCAGGTACTAGGTCTCCTGATATTCTAAGCTTACTCTTAACTACTTCAAATCTAATCATTTCTATATTGTTTCCATCTTCATTATCTCTATAATATTTTTGATATCAAAGCCTAGGCTCGTGAATGTCCTCTCAACCTTTTCTAAGTAGTCTACAATTAACTCTTGCTCACTTATCCTATTTTGCAGCTCTACCATTCCTTCGTGTTGATATGAACTTTTTTCTGCTATAGGCCTGGTTACCTTTACTGGTGACTCTCGTTGTATGGCTTGTATAATATCCTCTCTTAAAGAGTACCTTTCAGCTTTTAAGTTGAGGAGAGACTTTTTATGTTGAATTAAACGACATACCCAGAAGTGTTTACGTGCCGGTGTTTTAAGAGACATTTCTTTGATATTAAACTCATCGATATGTAGTTCTTTCTCAATCTCCTCACTGTATCTCTCAATTATTTCCGCGTTCACATGCTTATTATAACTGCTTATATACGTGATGCAACTATTAACTAGTGATATAGTGTATGATAATACTTAAATAAATATTAATATGGAGGATACTCAAAGATTGTTCGAACGTACAGTAGATAAGCTGCTAAAGAGAGTTGAGGGTACTGATTCTAGTAAGAAAAAGCCTAAGAAGGTATATGATGAAGATGAAGGTAATACAGTTGGTGGTGGTGCACTAGGGCCTGCGGCTGCAGTAGGTCACTCTCAATCAGGTGACTGGTATGCCCCTGGTGATTACAGAGTACCTAAAGCACTCGGCGCTATACAGACGCGTAACGGTGCTATTGGCCGGAAGCGTAGAAAAAAGAAAAAGAAGAAGTAAGTACGTGTGATGGAAGCAGGTCACTGGACAATACACGGCGAGATACCCGAGGGCGCCTTTGGTTTTATATACGAAATTACTAACACAGTAAATCAAAAGAAGTATATAGGTAAGAAGCAGATGGTGAAGCGTATTAAACGACAGCCACTCAAAGGTAAAAAGCGTAAAAGGATTGATTTAGTAGAAAGTGACTGGAAGACCTACACAGGCTCTTCAGATAGACTTAATGCTGATATTGAGGAGTATGGTAAAGAGGCATTTACGTTTGAAATTTTAAAATTCTGTAGTTGTAAGTTTGAGCTAAGTTATTTTGAATCAAAGATGCAATTTGAGTGCGATGTTTTATTGAGTGAAGATTATTATAATGGTATTATAAACTGTAGAATAGGCAGACCACCTAAAGCTTTAAAGGAACACTATTATAATAAGCGTAATGAACAACGTTGATCTAGGCATATACAATATAAACCTTATTAACTGTAATGAAATTTTTAAGGATGCTAGTGATAATATTGTAGATGACTTATATAAATTTGACCTACTTCATAAATCTCTAAATAATGCTGTTGTAAAGCGGTTATTCCTACACTATACCATACTTCATATATGTGAAGCAGTCTTAAAGAGTAAGTCTAATAAGAAAAATATAATATTTTTTAATGATACACAGTTAAATGACGTTTCTTTAGCTAAGTTCTATAATGAGAGTGATATTATCAAATCTATATGTAGTGTCCTCAGGAAGATAAAGGTTATACTACCTCTAAAAGTATATATAAGCAAATATAGCTTAGATTATTTCTACCACTTACTTGAATCAAACCAGGGAAAGGGTCACCTACTACTAAACGAAGTGAGGAATGCAGCAGATTATGATAACTCACGATTCACCTTCAGTAAAATTAAGCAATATACCAAAAAATATGAATTAACTTGGCTTAATGAAGAGTACTTTAATAGACTATCAACTAAGTTTCTTCTGATTAAATAAATAATAATATGGATAATTACACCCAACTTGCAAATAAGCTCCTTAAGGAGAGTATGGATAGTGCAATCGCACCACCAGTAAAGAGTTATATAGAAGATGCGGAATCGTCTGCAGACCCAGTTATGGCCATTCTACAAAAGTATCCAGATGAAGTAGAAGATCTTAAAAATGGTGGAGAGTTAGCTCAGAATTTGTATGAAGAGTTATTTGAATACTATCTAGATAGTGGTGAGATACCATATGGTGTTGCAAAGGCTAGAACAGGTGATCCATATGAGTGGGTATCCGATCAGCTGGATGAGCTAGGTATATTTACAGGGACACAACCTGAGGATAATGAGCCTGAAGATAATGAAGCAGAAATTACTAATGATGATCTAAAGACCCTTCAGACTGCTAAAGAGTTAGCTGGCGGCCAAGCTAAAGGTGATCTGTTTAGCAATCCAGAGAAGCAAATACAGAAAGCGTATGGTAAAATGCTTTCTAAAGTCTCAAAAAAAATAAACCAAGTAGCTAACAAAGTGTAATTATGACTAAATTTTTAAAAAGAATATACGACCTCGATCTAATCAATGAAGAGGATCAAGCACCACCGCCTCCAGGAGCTGATGATGTCAATGATGTAACACCTCAAGAGGCAGAGGCTGCTGCAGATACAGAACCTGGAGTAGGTATACTGTCTCCTGAGAGTGAGGTAATGTATGTCAGACTACTAAAGAAGGCTCTAGTTATAGATCTCGATCCTGAGGATATTGACAATATTAATAACCTAGCAGAGGTAAATGAAGAGAATGCTAAGCAAGCGCTAGCAGATATCCTTCAAATTATAAAGAGTTACTCAACAGAAATTGATATAGAAAGTTAATTATGAGCTGGAAATCATTAGACCAAGTATATATACAAGAAGCTGCCCTAAAAAACGTAGCTAAATTACCGCGTCAACAGATAATTGGTGAGGATGTCTCAATATATGCTAAAGAAGAAGGTGGTAAGACGAATCATATCGGTGATGTGAGTAAGGAATACTATGATGAAGTTCTGATGAATAGAGTCAAATTAGGTTCGCATGCGAACGTTAGCCTACGCAAAGAGGTAGAGCAACGTTTGGATAACTGTAATGGTAATATAGATAACAATGCTGATATATGGCAGCACTATATGTTAGAGGGTGCCTTCGATATGTCGGATGCTAATTTTAAGAGCAGTGAAGATTATTTACTTTCTCTAATTTCACAAAGTAAACCGTTTTACTTAACAGATTTTATTAAAGCAAACTGGCCTGGTGCAGATGTTACTAACAAATATTATAAGCCTGCATTTTTAAGTATACCCGAAGCCCCAGTTTTTGGTAGACCAGGGGCTGGTGAATTATATTTAGCTTATTTTGCAAATGGAGAAAAACCTAAGAAAGGCGATTTAAATATAGCTGGCATTGATATTGAACTCAAAGGACCTGGAGGTCGTCTTTTCAAAACTAAAAAAATAGTTAATGATTTCAGTGACCTTCAACGGGATTATGAAAATGAAGATGTTGTATTGGATGGTATTGCAGAATTTATTACTAAAATGTCTCATACTACTCAATATAAATCAATGGTCTTAGAATTAGTAAAAATGTTTAAAGATTCTATGCTAAAAGAATATAACTATTTTAAAGAGCGTGGTAAATTAAGACCCGGAAACGAATTTACTTATATAGGTGGTTTAGCTCAATTATACGGCTATAAACAATTACAAGGATTTGATGTTTTTATGTCATTTTCCGTACAAAAAGATGGCAGAATACTTTTTAAACCTGTAGATATGAGAAATATTAATAATTTATCAGAATTACATAGCCTAATTAGTAAAGATACATTCTATAAATTTAGTATTAATAGAGATGGCGCCGGATGGTCACTAGATAAAACACACCCAAAAAATTAAAGATGAAAACATTCAAACAATACTACAGTACTATTCTTAATGAAGGTGGTGCAGCTGGTCACATGGCTCATCCATTTGACCTACCTCAAGTTAAAACCGGTAAGGATCTAATAGGCTTTTTTGATAGAGCAGTTGGATCAATTAAGACTAACCCTCCTTCTGTTAAGATTGATGGTGTAAATGCTAGTTTTCGACTGATTGATACGCCTGAAGGGAAGGAGTTCGCACTTGATAGAGGTAGTATGAAGCCTTTAGATTTAGAAGGTATTACGATCGATAAGCTTGTAGATAGATTTGGTGAAGGTCACGGAATGGTTAATGCTGGTCGTACACTATTAACTATTATGAACGAGTCTATTGATGAGATCACACCTGAACTTAAGCAATTAGGTATGTGGGATAACACAAATAGGTTCTTTAATACAGAGTTTGTACAAGGTACTACTAATGTTCTACAGTATGATAATGATTTCCTTGCTATTCACGGTATTAACGAGTTTTATCAAGCGACTCCTAGAAGAAGAGCTAGTAAAGAGGTAGAGTATAGTCCAAAAGTACTCGACTCCCTCATTAAGAAGCTCGATAAGAATGCAGAGCAATATAACTTCAAGGTATACGGCAGTGTACCTGCTACCTTAACTAAGCAGCCTAACTACACTCATGTGCTTAATAAGAACTTCAACGTTAATGTAGGTACAGAAAGGATTTCAAAACCCTTGCGTGACTACCTTAATGAAGCTAATAACCCATTCGGTGATAAAATCACATTACAGGACGGTAAGAAGGTAGGGGCTCTTAGTAAGTTTGTATATTTACAAATTCTTAACGGTGTACCGCTCGATACATTTATAAAAGACGAAGTAGATCACCAGAAAGCTATTGATGGTGCTGCTATATACCACGCTACTAGACTTTTGGGTGACGAACTACTAACAACCTTAACGTCTGACATGGGTGATGTTAAGTATCACGAGGGTATTGTTATAAGAGATCCAAAATTTCACAGCGCCCCGGTTAAAGTTACAGGGGAGTTCATTATTGGCGGTATGTCATCGCAATTTAGAAAAGAGGATGAGGAAATGACTCCTTACTACTCTAATTACGTTACAGAACCACCAGCAAGAGGAGATTTTTTCGGAAAAGGTAGGTTCAAACAGAGTGTTGACCCGATCGGTGAGAGTTTTGATGCAATATACAACAGCGTTATGCTAAATGAGTTTGAAGAGCCTGATAATGAGCGTGTTGTTGTTATTTACCCTGGTAGATTTCACCCGTTCCATAAAGGACATTCATCCATCTACAATAAACTAACGCAGAAGTTTCCTTATGCTGATGTATACATCACTACATCTGGTAAGACTGATAGTGAAACTTCACCTTTTACGTTTGATGAGAAGAAAGAAATGATGCTATCAGCGGGAGTTGATGCTGATAAGATAGCTCAAGTAGCATCGCCTTATATTGCTAAAGAGATCACTCAGAGATACGATGGCGATAATACTAAGATAATCTACGTGGTGTCACAAAAAGACATGGAGGGGAAAGATGCTAGGTTTAAGTTTGGTACTAAGCGAAACGGAGAACCTAGTTACTTTCAACCTTTTGAGAGCGTAGGAGAAAGCGAGTATATGTCTAAGCACGGGTATGTTGATGTACTACCAACTATGGACTTTGAAATTAACGATAAGAGTGTACGTAGCGCTTCAGAAATCAGAGATATGTATAGAAATGCTGATGATAATCAAAAGCTAGACCTCATACATAGTCTATATGGGTCTAGAGACCAGAAAATAAAGGATATTTTCGATAGTAAGTTAGTTTAATTAAACTCTTTAATAGCAAACTGCTATTTACTTTTTGTTTGGTCATTCACCATCTTCAATCTCTGGATTATCGACTCTAAAGTTTAGAGGTCTGACGCCTTTAGTAGTAGCAGCGTCTTGCTCATCTTCCACTTGATCGTGATTATCTTGATAATCGAGGTGATGGAATACTGAAGAGAGGTAATCAGATGCTTTTGTAATCTTTGCTGCGACCCACCCGTCGAGAGAATCTACATTAGCTATATGGTCAAAAAGCTTTGTTGAATATTCTTGAGCTTTTAGGAGATCTGCTCTTGCCATATCAACCTCACCATCATATTCGTCATGTTGATTATGTCCACATTCATCATCTACTGGACCAGCTTGTATAAATACCGCTTCATCTTCTACGGCACCGCGGATGTTTGGTATACTACGAACCTTTGAATGCGGTGTTGTACTACCAATTGACGTTACTCTAATCATAGAAGGTGTATTAGGACCTAACCCTAAATCATCTTCCTCTGCCGGCTTCTCCTCTTCATCACCAGTAAATTTACTTGCTATTTTACCTGCTACTGCTGGTGCTAATGCTCTAACAACGGTGCCCACGATAGGAGCAAAAGCAGCAAAATCTTCTTCAGGAACCTCTTCATCATTAGGATTGACATAGGTCGGGTCCGATCTAAACTTCGGGCCACCTCTACCGTCTGAGTCTGCATCACCTTTACGGAGTTGACCGCCTTTTGTATAGTGCCTACCTTTAGGAGCTTCTTTTGCTTCCATATATGCCTCAAAAATGAGTCCAGATTCTTTACTAGCCATATAATTATTTATACTATTTATTAAGTAATTATATGAAATTTGATAGGCTGTGTAATGACGTCATGGACATACTGGAGGAAAATGCAGCTCCTGAAGAGGATGCTGAGTACAGAGGTCGTAAGGTTACATTGAATAAGCCGACACGCGGCGACGTTAAAAAGTTTAAAGTATATGTTAAGGATCCTAAAACCGGTAACGTTAAGAAGGTAAACTTCGGTCATGGTGGTACATCCGCTAAAAGAAAGACAATGAGGATACGTAAGAGTAATCCAAAAGCGCGTAAATCTTTTAGAGCTAGACACAATTGCGATAACCCTGGACCAAAAACAGGTGCGCGATACTGGTCTTGCCGGGCTTGGTAAATAATATTATTAAATTATGAGTATTAAAACAGATATAAGAACTCCGGAGAACACTCTCAACTACATGAAGTATGTTGAGATTGAAAATGATTCTCGATACCCAGCAGTAACTGGGGGATTAGGTCAAGGTGTTTTTAATAAATCAGCTATTTTAGTTCAAAATATAAATGATTACAATTATAGTGTTGATGGTACCGGTAATTTCAATTTAGGTACCGATTCTTTTGGTAGAATGCGTACATCTGAACCTTTTACATTATTTGATTCATCTCATAGATATGCAGATAATAACTTATTTGCAACAACTACATCGATTGCAGCATCAAGTACTTTCGTGCAAACTCAAGGACTCATAGACTTAGAGGTTGGACCATTAAGCGGATCTAAAGTTTATAGAGAAACCAAAAAGGTTTTTTCATATCAACCCGGTAAATCATTACAAAATTTAAATACATTCGTTTTTAGTCCATCATCTGCTAACTTAAGACAACGAGTAGGTTATTTCGGAGATGATAATGGCATATACTTGGAGCTAGACGGTGATGAATTATGTATGGTTCAGAGAACTATTGTAACAGGATCTATTACTGAAACAAAAATACCTCAATCAGATTGGAATTATGATAAACTAGACGGTACAGGTCCGTCCAGTGTAACATTAGATATAACTAAAACACAAATTCAATTTATAGATATAGAGTGGTTAGGTGCAGGTACTGTTCGAACTGGATTTGTTATTAACGGTGTGTTTATTGCATGTCATTATTTTCATCATGCTAATTTAATTGCTAGTACGTATATGACTACTGGTTCATTACCAGTTAGATATGAAATAGAAAATTTAGCTGATACCGGTAGTAACCATATTTTAAAACAAATATGCTCTACTGTTATTTCTGAAGGTGGTTACGAATTAAGAGGTTTTCAACAAGCTATATCAACTCCTATATCTGCTGCAAGAACTACGTCTGGTTCAGTTGGTGTTTTTATACCTGTAGCTTCTATAAGATTGAAGACAACACCAAATCGTCTAGATGCGATTGTTATTTTAACCGCTCTTTCAATACTAGGTACTGGTAATAATAATAATTTTAATTGGCAGGTAATCGCAGGTGGTACTGTAAATGGAGGTACCTGGTATAGTGCAGGGGATAATTCATCAGTTGATTATAATTTAACTGGTACTTCTCTTAGCGGTACCGATCAGAGAATTTTAGCATCAGGTTACTTCTCATCTACAAATCAAAGTTCTCCAAATATTGATATATTAAAAGAAGCGTTATTTAAGTTTCAACTCGAACGCGATACATTTACTCAAACGGCGTTTCCGCTATCATTAGTGATAGCATGTGACGATACATCTCAAGGAGTATTCGGTAGTTTAGACTGGGAAGAAGTGTCTAGATAAAGCAATAAATAATATTATGAGCGGAGTAGTACCAAGGACAGGTGAAGTAAGTATGTCGTGCATAAATTCGGTAAGAAGGTGTAAGACAAATCAGCAAAGCCGTATTGTTGAAAATCCGAATACTTGCCTTACCGAACCGGCAGTTCTATAGAGACCAGGCTGCTATGAGCGGGTTTGTTGCTGATGATAATGGTTTAAAATTTTCTGAATTTAGAGGCGCTCAGGTTATAACAGCTTGTATACGTACAAAATCCGGAACTTACGCATATTATTACGGCAACAACGATGATGGGAAGATATTGGCATGCATACCATCCAGGAAATGCTCAACCACTACAGGTTAAATGAGTTTCCACTGTACAGAGCTAAGGGAGACGTACAGCAATATTATAATTGCGGTGTGTCTGTTATAAATAGTAAACTATGGAGAGAACTAAACCTCATAGAGATACCGCTAAAATATTATGAGAGTATTAAGAGTACGTCTCACTGGAAAAATGATGAACCTACATATAATGTCTGTTTCTCTGAAAATATATTCGAGCTCGATGAAACGTGGAATTACTACCCTACTGATGCTTATAAGAGAGCTAACATTGTACACTACTATGGTACGTACATTAAAGGTAAACCTTTTCATAATGAATTTGCCATTCACCCAGACTGATGTAAATAATCTATATGAACGAAGACATTCAATTAAAAATCCAAGATCTAGCAGAATATCACACTCACTTTACAGCTGATGTTGATTTGTTTCTAGAAAAAGGCAACAAGTCAGCAGCAACTAGAGCGCGTAAATCGCTACTAGAGATCTCTAAGCTATGTAAAGAGGTTAGAAAAGAAATCCAAGAGATTAAAAATAGCGCATCTGCATAGTACATATACTGCTTAAATAATAATGTGAAAACATTTAAGCAATTCTTTGAAGCAAATAAGCCACTCGGCTTAATCGAAACGCTTCATTTTCAAGATTTAGGTCCCATTGAAGCTAAAGTTGATAGCGGCAATGGGGCTTATAATGTACTCCATGGAGTAAATCTGCAGTACGGTAGTGGGTTAAAAGATGACGACGGTCACGGTAGATCTCATGTTACTTTTGATACTGTCAATAATAAAGCTCTAACAGAACCTATAAAGGAGGAGATCGATATTAATATTGGCTCCGGTAATATAGAGACTAGACCAGTCGTCGAACTTGATATTAAGGTTGGTGAAGAAAGCTTCCCCAATACAAGATTTTCTATAGGTGATAGGTCCTCGAACGAGTATAAGATCCTTCTAGGTAAAGAATTTATTGAGCAGTTAGGTGGTCTTATTGACGTAAGCGCTGAAAATAATTTAGACTAATACCAGCTAGGCCTGTTCACTGCAGTCCAAGTCGCAAAAGGTTTATCCTTTCGAATATATTCCCGGTACTGGTCAATCACCGGTAAGTTATCAAAATTACTATTTTGCTGTCTACAATTACAATCTTGATTGATAGCGACAGCAAATTCTGTTAACCCGGTTTTATTGATAATAGTATTGTGTGCATTTACCTTGCACCACTTAATAAAATCTAGTGTGAAATGCTCCTTTGAGCCGGGCCACCTAGCCATGCGCTCAGTAAACATTTCCAGCGTGTGATCTACTAACCACATAAAATTATCAGTGGTTTCACGCGCCCATATACTACATTGATGATTAAAGTATCCTTTACCTCTCTTACGTGGTTTACCTGTCGAAGTTCTCGGGCATTCTTCATGATTTAACGCTTCTTGTGGAAAGGCATGTGCCAGCATTATAGCACCTTCAATTTGCATCTTTGAACGAACATGCTGATCGCATAATTCCTTCGCTGCTGTAACCGGGTCATTATCAGTACAAAAAATATTCATATAACTTATTATATGATAGTTCCTCTATGATAAAAAAGAAGGCTACCACATATGTGATAACCTTCTTGAGTCCGTATATAAAAAATCTATCTACCTATTAACGTAAGCCAGTCGACTCAAATACATCTCTCGCAACACCTGCTGAGAAGCCACCTTCAACACCCTTCACAATAACTGATACAGCATTATGACTATGGAGACTTTCATTATGAGAAGCTACAATCTTAAAGTCTTTAATACGTGACTCATTGCTAAGCTTCTCGAAGAGTAATCTTACAGCATCCTCAACAAACTTAAGATATGCGCCGTTCTTTTCAGCAAATGCTTGCTCATCTTCACGCTTAACCATAACTTGTGTCTCTGTCTGTAGAGCTGATAAGCACAATTCTTGAAGATCTTCTACCCATAACATATCTTCAAACCTAACACTAACACGAGCTACGCTTCGCTGACTATGAGGTACAGTAGCTCTATTACGGTATTTCTCTGCATGCTCACTAAGCTCAAAACTACAAGGACATGCTGATGAATATACGAAGTCGAAGTGCATATATTTCTTAAACTCACCATCCTTCGTTAAGTCACCTTCAAAAACAACATCGTAATACTGATAACCTTCGAGACCACTCCGCAAGCTTGTCTGCTTAATAGGGTATGAAGTCTTAAGCATAATACGTGAGTCAAAGCTATTAAGATTATTTCTATATGACTCAAGTACATCCTTTACTTTACCTAAACAAAACGTTTCATCCTTATGGTCATAAAAACTTCTCATAATACGAGACATGTTAATACCTTTCTTATGAGCTTCTAAACTCACACTACCAGTTACACTAGTCTCAAGTTCAATTGTCTTACCATCACGCTTTTTATATGAAAGAGGTAATCTAAAGTTATGAATACCAACTTGCTGAATAGGTACCGGTGCGCCTTGAATCAGACTCGAAGGACCGTTTTGAAGATCTGGCAGAGAAGAGATGTATTTCTTATCAGTCTTAAGGTTATCATCGTATACTCTAATAGGTGGGAAGTAGCCTTTACTGAACTCACCTCCCATTATCTCTCTTGCGATGACATCTTTTTCACCGGTAAGCTCATCATCTTCGCCTAACCACTCGTAACTGTTATTTTTATCGGACATACCACTATTATATAGTATAGTGCAACAAAAGCAATAAATAAATTTATATTATGAGTAACTTTTTAAAGCTAGTTCAGGAAGTAACCCCAGCGGCAGGAGATACAGGTGGTAATACAGGGAGTGAACCGGTAACGACTCCCCCAGCTAGCAAAACCTCACCGGCAGGTAAAAAGCCGGGTATACTTAATAAAGTGGTAAGTGGTGCACAAAAGATATCTAGTGCTATTGATACGATAAATAAGTATGGTACAGGTAAGTGGGATATTAATGATACTTTACAGGGTATACTTTCTAAGCAATTAGATAAAAGCACAGATAAAATGGGCCTGTTTGGTAAGTCAAAATACAGTCAAATCAAATTAGGTAAGGATATAGTTACAAAAATTAATAACTATATAGGTGAAGAGAGTTCCGATGCTGATGCTGGTGTAGAGGGAGTGTCACAAGAGGGTGACTCGGTTACAAGTGAGTCAACATTAAATGGTAATTTTCTAAGAATGGTTGGAGAAGCTACTGCCGTGGTGGATAAAGATAAAGAGGGTAAATTTAAAAACACGGCTCAGATGAAAGGTGCCGAAAAAGGTAAGTCTGTAAAATTAAAGGTTTGGGATGTACTAAAAGATGCTTTAGCTCTGCCAGATGATGCATCTATCACTCTCAAAAATCCAGATCCTCAAATGAGCGGTAAAAAGGTAGTTGATAGGAGGGTTGATTGGATTACTAAAGGCGTACCAGCATTCCTCAAGAACATTAAAGATGAATATCCAGATATACCGTTTACATATGAAGGTCACAGTAAGGATGACGGTTTATCGGTATCAGCAATTGGACAAGAGGAGGAAGAGTTCAATTTTATGGATACTACCAGGCAGGATTGGATCAAAACCCTGGGTGCAGAAAAAGCAGAGAAGATTGTTAGAGGGCTTGTAGACATATACCCCGGTGATCGTATTGTGTTTGAAGAGCCAGTAGAAGATGCGCCGGTAAAACTAACGAATGAAAATGCTCTATTTAATTTAGCAGGTAGAACAAGCTTTGGCGCGAAGGGTATACAATGGACTCTTAAGCCTCAATCTGCAGATGTAGCTGATATACTAGCTAAAGGTAATATAAAATATGTTACATATCTATTGCAAACACCCGATAATGCTTTTAAAGCTCCGGAGAGAAATACTGGTATTATATATGCATATGATGAAAACAACCAACCTATAAATTCAATAACTACAAAAGATGTCCGGTTTCAGTGGAATGGGCAGGAAGGTTTATACACACTCAGCGCTAATAATAATGAGTTAATGGGAGTTAAATACAGTGAAGGTCAGTTCCCTATTGGTAAGGATGAAGTTATGCCACTGACTGATGGTAAGCATATATTGTATAGACCTGATGAAAATTCTGCTTATTTTAAATTTAAGATAATACAGGATATGAACGACGCTGGTAAATATCTGATAGATAAGGATAAAGGTATTGCTGCGTCCGAGCAAGATATAAAAGAGGCCGAAGCTAACGCAGACAGGTAATCTCTCCCCCGTCCCTCTTATCTAAAGATATTTTAAGCTTACTATTTTAATAAATCAACTAGTTTTTTTAATTTTGTTAATTTAGTTGATTACAGCTATTAATAGGTTATAATAGAATTATGAAATACTTATCTACTAAGGTTATACCTATGGGCAGTACTGCCTTTCGTCAATGGCGAGCAGAGAGCCATTGCAAATTTATTCACGGTTATCGATTGCAATGTAAATTATGGTTCTCTACGGATTCCCTCGATGACCGTAATTGGGTGTTTGATTTTGGTGATTGTAAAGATATTAAGGTTGCATTGGAAGAGCAGTTTGATCATACTACATGTGTAGCAGCGGATGATCCTGAGCTTCACAGCTTTCAGCATTTAAATGACCGCGGCCTAATACAACTTCGTATTATGGAGGATGGTGTTGGTATTGAGAGGTCGGCTGAGTGGGTATATAACAAGGCGAGTGAGATTGTTAAAAGCAAGACTAATGGTAGGGTATTTGTCGATAAGGTCGAGGTATGGGAACATGAAGGTAATAGTGCTGTATATGAGCAAGATCGCGTCTTTGCAGAAGACAGTGTAGGTGTTGATTCAGAGCCTAGCGATATACCTGAACCTAATAAGGGGCCTAGTGCACCGCCTAGACAGAGAGTTACACAGGGAATGTCTAACCCGTTCGGAGGTACAAGCTGGGGAGAGTAATGAGTTTAGATAACGCTTACAATAGAGTACCTAAACATACTGTAGGCGGTACTGGAATGGGGATACCTGCATCGAGAGAGAGGGACCCTCAGCTCCAGAAATTAGAAGGTGATGTATTTTCTAAAATGAATCAAGCGATTGTACCTCATACTACTCCACAAGATCTACCAGACGTGAAGAGTATTGAGGTACAATCAATTGGATTTGAGCAAGCCTTGAAAGAGTTAGCTAATGGTGTCGAGTCTCTCGACGATGAATCTTAGTACCTTGCTCCTCACAATATCCTCCCCAGTAAACTTATAAGTGTGTATACCTTGATCTACACATGACTGTGAATTAAAAGCATTATATATAACATCAAACCCACCCCTATCATTAATATCTGATTGATTAGTATCACCAACAATCATATACTTACTGTGATTACCGAAGCGAGTTAGTAGTGTTACTAGCTCGTTTTTTGTTAAGTTCTGAGCTTCGTCAATAATTACGCAGGAGTTACGAAATGTCATACCCCTCGTGAAGTTAACAGGTAGACAGGTAATATAATTCTTATGTAAAAGATTACTAGCTACGTTTGGGTGAATTAGTTCGTCAAGCTTATCTACTAACGGCATAGACCACGGAGCAAACTTATCTTCCATTTCTCCGGGTAAAAAACCTAAGCTCTTAGAGGCACTTTCAACAATAGATCTAATATATACTATATTGTCAACTTCCCTATCTCTTAACATATTAAGAGCAGCGAGAACAGCAATGTATGTCTTAGCTGTACCTGCAGGTCCATCTACAAACCCCATTTTAGTTGCTGGTAACATCATATGATCATAGAAACTATGTTGTGTTGATGTTAGTCTAAAATGATGACTTATTTTAAATGTTAAGTCGAAATCAATCTGATTGTTTTCAACCATCTCATCCATAATATTAACACTTGAATGGCTTATCTTCCCCGACATTTTCGAACCCTTACGGGTACTCTTCTTTGTGGTCATTAATCATATTTATCATATATATGACTGGCTGACAAAGGTTCAAAAAGTTACTGCAGAGGTATAAATAGTAGTTGAAAAATATAGATATATACGTTATAATAGTATTAGTTATGGATTTAGAAAAAGAAACATTAATACTGTCTGATGATAAGATATTTTATACAATAGAGGGTGAAGGTGAATTCGTTGGTCAGCGGTCTCTATTTATGAGGATGGCGATGTGTAACCTAACTTGTATTGGGTTTGCATCTGAAGACTCTCCTCATGGTTGTGATTCATTTATCTCTTGGAGGGTCAAGAATAAGATGACTTTTAATGAAATCTTTCAGATGATGGAAGATAATAACTGGATTGAGAAGCTCGAGAAGGGTACGATTTGGAAACTAACTGGAGGTGAACCTCTTATTCAGCAGAAGCAATTACTTAAGCTTGTAGAGGCTTTTGTTACTAAATATAATTTCTCTCCTAAGATCGATTTTGAAACTAATGCTACTCTTATGCCTAGTCCTAGATGGAAACAAGAATTTGAAGCTACCTTTACTACCTCACCGAAGCTAACTACTAACGGTGATCCTGAAGCTAAAACCTATAAACCTGAAGTTCTTAAGTATCATAGAGAGATTAACTCTGGTTTTAAGTTTGTTATTAATGATCCTGCAGAAGACATAAAGGAAATCTGGAGTAAGTACGTAGAGGATGATAATGGTATTAATGTGAGCCGTGATAGAATCTGGTTTATGCCTTGCTCCGGCTCCCGTGAAGAGCATATTGCTAATGCTGAGGCTGTTGTCGAATACGCTAAGTCGATGCATGTTCATTTTTCACCTCGATTGCATTTGCTAGTCTGGGATAAAGCTCTCAAGGTATAACTAATATACATAACTAAAAAAAAGCCGTACAGTTAACTGTACGGCTTTTTTGATATATATTATGTAAATACTATAGATAACCTAGATTAACTAGCTTTCTAATACGCGGGCTGATTGCATTTCTGTCTTGAGCTGTAACAGTCTGCTCTTCAACACTGGTGTTAAGGGTAAACTGGATTGAGTTAAACTCCGGATCAATAACAGCAAACTCCATACCATTAAATGAATCGTCAATGTCCATTGTAAATTTATACGGGGTTTCAACACCGAAACCTGCATAAGATGGAAAACCTACAGCAGATACTGTCCTTGCAGTTGAGTTACCAATGGCACCGGGGATGTCTTGATATAGTAGCTCGCAATCTAAACCCGCAGGTGATAGACCGTTCGGGAATGTGTCAATATTATTAACGGCATCTTCATTAGGGGTGTCTGGCAGACCAGAGAAAGTCAGTGAATTAGTGAATGAGATAGGCATATTATTATTTAATGTATATAGTTACTTTTTAGGCGGTAAACCATAACGTTCTCTAAATGTAGGTTTACGCTTCGAAGTTTTAGGCTCCTTAACAGTCTTTGTTACTGCAGACTTAGCGGTTATAAAAAGAGAAATTGCTGTTGAGATAAGTTTACTCTTTTTAAGTCTTCTATCTAATTCGACACCCTTCTCTCTGCAGAGAACTTCAAGCTCATCTTTAGACATCTGTTTTATTTCTTTTTCAGTCATATATATATTTATGGTTGATTACATTTTTTTTATTACTAAATAATTTTTATGGAAACAGTAATTACATTAATAGTATTCATCATTGGGTTTATCGTCGGTGCATTAGTTACTCGCAACAACACCAGTAAAGTTAATAGAGCCGCAGAAGACGCTGAGGTATTTGCATCACAGATTAATCGAAAGATCGATTCGCTCCGCGATGAGGTTACTGCTAAGCTGGTGAAGAAGCCTGCTAAGCGTGGCCGGCCGGCGACTAAGAAATAACTACATACTATAAAGATCCTTGATAGCTCAGCGGTAGAGCGGGTGACTGTTAATCACTAGGTCCAAGGTTCGAATCCTTGTCGAGGAGCCACTTTTTTTGCGGTGATTTACTACCGCTTAATAACGGCAACATACTAAAACAATAGGTAATACCGTCTATTTACCTCCCGCGACGGGCGTAAAGTAAAATCCTATTATCGCTCCCAAAGTGGCGATTGAGACCAGAGAGATGTGCCCCGTTGTGATTGCTGATACGACTTCATCTCCTCTTGGGATGGTAATAAGTCCCCATAGGATTTCGATGTTCCTCGATTGTGCGTTTGGGGTAA
>Ga0233432_10002236_pt1 | contig 18049 bp, 14 predicted proteins | sample SI_122_August201_6_FD_179870 | JGI IMG/M metagenome (GOLD analysis project Ga0233432, IMG submission 179870) | Seawater microbial communities from Saanich Inlet, British Columbia, Canada - SI_122_August2016_10_MG | ecosystem: Environmental > Aquatic > Marine > Inlet | place: Canada: British...
AAGATTTTTACAATGAAAGAAATGAGTACGAAGCTACAGCCTACGACAAGAAAAAGTACGAGGATTTCCGCGAAAAACTAGACGACGACGAGAAGGCGATTTTGGACGGGAAGTGGAATTATTACCAAATGAAATTTTCGAATAAAGGCGGACTTCCGATGCCAATAATTTTGGAGTTCACTTATAGCGATAATTCCAAAGAGCGCCACTATATTCCTGCTGAAATTTGGAAGAATGATCTGACTCAAGTGAGCAAGGTATTTTACTCAAACAAGATCATCACATCCGTGGCACTTGATCCGAATTTGGAAACGTGTGATATTGACCGAATGGACAATTATTGGCCACAACGGATTCCTCAAAACAGGTTCGAACTCTACAAAGGAGGCGGACGCTATGGCAAGAAGAGCAAAGAGCCAAATGAAATGCAAAAGGCGAAGGAATAGGAGTCAGCATAACGACATCAGCAAGTAAAAAGCCGCCTTCGGGCGGCTTTTTTTATTTCAACTAGTCGACGCTACAACCAAGAAACTTTTTTTGCGTCTATACAAACAATTGAACTTCGGATCTCGTAATACTACCAAACACCTAAACCATGAATCAGTCAACCTTGCTTTCAAGATCATTAGCTCTCCTCACCTTTCTAGCCACAATCAATTTTGCAAATGCCCAACAATCGATTGAAATATATCCTGATTCTAATCAATTCACCTATGCCCACTGCACCGTACCCTCAACAGGTTCTGGATCGATATCTGGCGGAGCAGACAATTTCAATTCCGCAACCGATAGCATTGGTATAGAGATTTTTTGGGGTGATGGATCCTCAAGCTTGGATAGCGTTGGTCTTTCAGAGGGAGGGACAACCGATTATTTCTATCACAATTACACCCACACCTATACAATAGCAGGAACATACTTCTTATTCGCTACTGCCACGGCAGCCAACGGAATTGCAGACACGCTTGATATGGATTCTGCATATATCACCAGTAGCTGTGTCTTTGTTAGCGGGTACACTTATATGGACGCGAATTCTAACTGCTCCTTGGAGGCAACCGATGACACGATGACCTATATTCCAATTCACTTCTATAATGGCACTTCCTTCCTAAATATGACCTACACGGATTTGAATGGATACTATAATGTTTCGCTTCCTCAAAACTTGACCGGTGTACGCGTTGTTGCTGGCACCACTTCAATTTGGAGCACGGAATGTCCAAGTACTGGAGAATATGTATTCAACACAACCACAAATCATTCATTCGATTTCGGATTGGAATGTACCACCAACAACGTTGACCATAGGGTTTATCACTCTATTTCTGGTGTTGAGGCCCCCGGGCAGTGTGGAGTGCTAAGTTTTGTAGCCCGGGCATCTTCCTGCGCTAATCAAAACGCAACGGCTACACTCACTCTCGACCCAAGCGTAAGCTACAATGGAATGATCAGTGGTCCCGCACCCACCACAATAAGCGGAAACACCTTAACCTGGAATTATTCGGTTCAGGCGTATACAAATGGATATTCATTCCGCATTGCACCAAAAATGAGCATCTGCACTGACACTGCGGCTATAATTGGTGATACGGCATGCTTTCATGTTTCTGTCACCTCGGATACGGTGAATCCAAATAACAACGAAGACACATGGTGCCTAATTATTGACGGCCCCTGGGATCCTAACAACAAAACGGTTTCTTCCCCAGACATGGAATTGAATGGAAATACTGCGCCCGATTCAAAGCTCACGTATCGAGTCAACTTCCAAAATACAGGAACTGCTCCTGCGGTAAACGTCTACATCCTAGACTCTATAAGCAACAAGCTGAACCTAGAAACATTTGAAGTCTTAGCTTCATCACATGACATGACTCCTCAACTTGTTGATGAACGCGTCATTCGCTTCAATTTCAAAGACATTAACCTTGTAGACAGTAACGCCAACGAGCCAGAATCGCATGGTTTTTTGATCTATTCGATTGAAATGAAAGAATCACTTCCGATTGGAACAGAAATTCACAACACAGCGCATATATTCTTCGACTACAACGCCCCAATCGTTACCAACACAACAGTGAATACAATCTATGTAGCGCCAAACGAGCCAGATCCACTCGTTCTCCAATTAACAGCTCTAGACGTATCCTGTCTCAACTCTGATAACGGTGCACTGGACTTATCGATCGCCTCTGGTAACCCACCCTACTCTTTTGCCTGGAGCAACGGTGAAACATCTGAAGATCAATCAGACCTTCCAGCCGGTTCATATACTGTTACGGTTACAGACGACAGCTTGCTAACCGCAACCGCAACGGCCGAAATCATAGAAGATCGACAATTCCAAGATCCAGTAGTGGGCGCGATTACAGGGCCATTATCTGTTCAATCATGGAAACCATATTCATACGTAGTGACAACGCCCGGACAATCCGAATTTGAATGGACGGTTTCTGGTGGAGAAATTCTATCCACAACAAACAACTCCGCCGAAGTACTCTGGCATGCGGGTCCTGATGGAACGCTCTACACACAAGAAAAGGACGCAAACGGTTGCTATGGAATGGACTCAACTCTAGTGCCGATTTTATTTGTTGGAATCAAGGAGACTAGAGCGCAAAGCTTTTCCATGTATCCAAACCCAACCGAGGGAGTACTTGCAATCGAGGTGGATGAACTAACGGGTACCGAAGAAATTCAGGTTAGAGATATACATGGCAGACTGATAATATCAAAGCGCGTAACCAGCGGCAATACCTTCCTCGATTTAAGAGCTGTTCCTTCGGGCGTTTACAACGTTTCCTTGAACAGTACTCATGGAATGGAACACCAGCGATTAATTGTGCGCTAGGCCAGGTGCCGATGAAGTCGAGCGAGCTTCCAGAGATCGAACCAAAGCAAATTGGGTGCTGGGCCGCGTAGATTTTGAATGATCTTCCCTTCCATTTGATTCACTGCCCAGGCGATAATGGGCAAGGCACCAAGGCGCTTCAATTTGTGATAGTAGCGCACAAGGCGTATCGAGTCGTCGACCTTCTTAGACTTGATCAACTGAGCAAGATTTCGCACACCGTTTTCACTCTTACCTAGAAAAACTTCAAAAGGCTCTATGCCCTCATGCTCAATGGGATTGTCGATGTGGTCAATGCTGAATCCAGCCCGCTTCAATTCTTGCGCGAACAACGTGTCTTCGTGTCCATAACCCACCACGCCTTCGTCCATCCGCACTTGGTCATAGACCGCACGTCGCACCAAAAAATTATTGGTCATGAACGATTTAAATGGGTTCTCTTGTCGAGCTAGTGGTAAGAGCGCTTCTCTATTGTGTCCGCAAAACCAATGAAAATAGAGGTCGTGATCGTCTGGTGCCTCATCGTTGTAGACGCGTCCACCATAAATCACATCGTATTCGCTCCAAGCGAGCTTGTATCGACTCAAATAATCGTCGTACACGCATCGGCCATCGCAATCGAGAAACAACAGGTGTTCGAATTGAGCCTTGTTCACCATCGCATTTCGAATGGCGCTACGCCCTAGATTTACCTCAGATGTGATGTATTCCACATTCGGATACACAGCAACCTCGGCGTTTATGCGTTGAAAATTCGTCTCACTCGCGTCATCCAAGCAGATTATCTCAACAGGAACATCTAGCGTCAAGCTTTGATCGGACAAGCATTTTACAAATGCGCGCACATCATAGTTGTAAACCGGTATTAAGATGCTCAGCATTTAAGAATCAATCTGATTCGCCAGAATGTGCAGATGGCGTGTCAAGGGAACCCAAGGTAGCATCTGCTTCTGTGGCCGTTCTTTGAGTCGGCTCTCCCACCGACTTTGGTTCCGAAGCGGGTTCTTCCATCACGGGTTTCGATTGAGCTGGGGCTGGCGTCGGCGTTTGCGATGCACTTTGTTCTAGCCTCGAGTCCACTATTCCTCCAGCGTCGCACTTGAGGGTTCGGTTTCCGTACTTACTCATGTGCACATAATCGTGCGTGGCCATCAATACCGATCTTCCAGACTGGCTAATATCAAACAACAATCGAAGAATATTATCGGATGTTTCTGGGTCAAGGTTTCCTGTTGGCTCGTCTGCCAAAATCAATACGGGGTCATTAATCAACGCACGCGCAATTGCAACACGCTGCTGCTCTCCGCCGCTAAGTTCGTGAGGCATTTTGAAGCCTTTAGTTCCCAATTCAACCATTTCTAACACTTCCTGAATGCGGGCCTTCATCTTATTTTTGTCTTTCCAGCCGGTGGCTTTCATCACAAAAATCAAATTTTCAGCTACGGATCGATCCGTCAACAATTGAAAGTCTTGAAAGACGATTCCGAGCGTTCGTCTGAGGTAAGGAACCTGCTTGCGCTTCAACTTTCTAAGGTTAAACTCCCCTACACTGCCCTCTCCATCGGTCATCTCTAATTCACCGTACAATGTCTTGAGTAAACTACTCTTTCCTGTTCCAGTTTTACCAATGAGATAGATGAACTCACCCTTATTGATATTGAAGTTCACATCCTTTAAAATCAGATGCTTATCAATGAAAATATTGCAGTCCTTAATTGATACGATTGGTTCCATAATTAAATACAAATTTAATCCGATGTATGCTCGGGTGACTCTAGTTGAATGGGAGTTGCCGACAATGAATTTGTGGAAAAGATGAAGGACGCCATCAAGTTTATTCCTTTGCAGGGTGAACATTGGAATAATCAGCGACACGCACAGCTACTTGGACGAACGGATTTCGCATCACCTTCAGGATTCGGATTTGATTCTGCACGCAGGCGATGTTGGAGATGTATCCGTCCTCGATCAGTTAGATGCGCTTGCCCCAACAAAAGGAGTGTATGGGAATATCGATTCCACTGTAATCCGCGTGCGATTGCCCGAATGGGAGTTATTGGATCTTGAAGGCGTTAAAATATTGATCATTCATATTGCTGGCGCCATAGGTCGTTACAACGAAAAATGCCGAGCGCTAATCATAGAGCATAACCCAACGGTATTGATCTGCGGCCATTCACACATCTTAAAAGTTTCGAGGGATGACAAATTCAATTTATTGCACATCAATCCGGGTGCGGCGGGCAGGCATGGGTTTCATAAGGTGCGCACGCTGCTGAAAGTAAGGGCAGAAAATGGAAGTTTAAAAGATCTACAAGTGATCGAACTTGGGCCTCGATCAGCGAAGTCTGTCGACTGACTTGATCAAATCATCATCCTTCTTAATAGCCTTCTTTGCAAGCCAAATTAGGATGCCTGAAATAATCGGAAAAACAACGGCAATACCATATCCAATATCCAAACTTGAGAAGTCGACCTTCAACGCCTCGATGCACTGGTAATGCACCCATGAAAACAATCCAAGTGTGACAACCAGTTGGATTATGGACACATTGGCGAGTCGCAACTGTTGCGATCTATTTTTATACACAAAAAGCGTTACAATAATCAGCGCCAGACTCAGAAGTATCCCTAAGGTCAACGGCGACGAATCGACTTTGTCGTAGGATGTGTTGAGGCCAGATAGGTAATATGCTGTGTCGTTGGCAATGTAGGTTGACCAATTAAGAATGAGTGAAAGCCCTTGAAGCGCGATCGCTACTAGAATGTAAACGGATTGGATACGTTGAATCATATTCAGAAATTATACTGCAAAAATTGCATTCTTTAGACTACTTTCACAAAAGTGTTAGTATTATTGCACAAGCGATTCCTCGCTAACACTTCCCTTCTTGCGTTCCTAACGCATTTATTGAAAACACAATCAAAAACACGTATTGATTTTATCGGCCACCAAGCCGAAGCCTAGTCAGATATTTTACAAACTATATGTACGACATTACAGAACTGAACGAAAAACTAGTTTCAGACCTAAAAGAAATAGCAGAAAAGCTAAATGTCCCCAAAGCGGACAAGTTGAAAAAACAAGAATTGATCTACCAAATTTTGGACATTCAGGCCATGCAGCCAACTCCAAAACCAGCGGCAAAGCCTGCGAAAGAGGGATCATCCGATTCAAAACAATCAGACAAGTCATCTTCCAATTCAAAACCAGCACCGGTAAAACGAGATCGAAAGCCTCGAGCCCAAACTGAGAAAAAGGCACCAGCTGCCGCAGGAGACGACGTCAAAAAAGATTCAGAAGAGACCAAAAAAGATGGCTCAGATTCGTCAGAAAAACCAGCTGGACGCCGCGACAACAAGCGAGACAACCAACGGGATAACCAACGAGACAATCGACGCGACAATAAAAAAGAGCGTACTGAAGGATCCGAGAGATCAGATTCTAAGTCTGACTCAAGTGGCGACAAGTCTGACGATTCTAAGGACGGCGGCGACAAGAACGATCGCAACGATCGCAACGACCGAAACGACAGAAACCGCAATCGCCGTGAAAAAGCAGAATACAAGTATTCATTTGATGAAATTGTAACAGCGGAAGGTTGCTTGGAAATAATGAAAGAAGGCTACGGGTTCTTGCGATCGGCAGACTACAGCTACCTTTCTTCTCCAGATGATATTTACGTTAGCCAAAGTCAAATCAAACTTTTTGGTCTTAAGACAGGAGATACGATCCTCGGATCTATTCGTCCTCCAAAAGAAGGAGAGAAGTATTATCCATTGATTCGAATTGACAAGATCAACGGATTGCCATTTGCACAAGTAAGAGATCGCGTTCCTTTTGATTACCTAACTCCCCTCTTCCCACAAGAGAAGTTTAAATTGACAGGTCACAGATCACAAACGATGTCTTCACGCGCCATCGATTTGTTTACTCCAATTGGAAAAGGTCAACGAGGCTTAATCGTTGCACAACCTAAGACAGGTAAGACAGAAATCCTCAAGGACATTGCTACGGCAATCGCCGAAAACCATCCTGAGGTTTACCTCATGATTCTCTTGATTGATGAGCGTCCTGAAGAAGTTACGGATATGGAGCGTAGTGTGAAGGCCGAAGTTGTGGCTTCCACGTTTGACGAGCCAGCTGAGCGTCACGTTCGGGTTTCAAACATTGTTTTGGAAAAAGCAAAACGACTTACAGAGTGTGGCCATGACGTGGTTATTCTTCTTGACTCGATTACGAGATTGGCCCGTGCCTATAACACCACTGCCCCAGCTTCTGGAAAGGTGTTAACTGGTGGTGTAGATGCAAACGCACTTCACAAGCCAAAGCGTTTCTTCGGAGCTGCTCGTAACATTGAAAATGGTGGTTCGCTTACCATTATCGCAACAGCATTGACTGATACCGGTTCTAAAATGGACGAAGTGATCTTTGAAGAATTCAAAGGAACAGGTAACATGGAACTTCAATTGGATCGTAAGCTGAGCAACAGACGTGTCTTTCCTGCAATTGACCTTGTAGCGTCAAGTACACGTCGAGACGACATGCTGATGGAGAAAGATGTGTTACAACGCATGTGGATCCTTCGAAAGCATCTTACAGACATGAATACAATCGAGGCAATGGAGTTTTTAAAGCAGCAAATGCAAAACACGACAAGCAACGAGGAATTCTTAATCTCAATGAACGGTTAATTACAGCTCATTAAAAATTCAAGTGGTCAATTTGAGCAATTCGAGTTGGCCACTTTTTATTTTAGCCGCATGAAGGATTACATCAAATACGCCATTACCGCAGCGCTGCTTAGCGTCATCGCTAAAATGTCTTATTTCTTGACCTTATCTCCAGACGATTCTTGGGATATGTATATCCGATTCTTCTATTTATTTGCTTTTCTGGTGGCCCTATTCATGGGTCTACGAGCTTTTAAGATTGCCGAACCTGCTTCTGATTTCACTACCGATGTAAAGACCGGAATGAAGACGGCTTCTGTCTACGGACTGGTCATCTCCACCTTCACGTTTATCTACTACAAATGGGTCAACCCGGCATTCTTTGCTGCTAAAATCCAAGAGAATGTAGACATTGCTCCGCCTGAGCTGGTGGATAGCATTAAAGCAAACTCCGAGTTTATTTTCAGCGCGTTCACGCACAGCACCATCACCCTTTTTGGGATCATGACCATCGGATTCTTCTATACGCTTGTATTGGTGCTGCTAATGCGAGCCAAGCCTGAAGCGTTTCGTTGATTTAGTCAAGGAGGCTCGCGCCAAATTCGTCCACATTCATTCCACCAAAGTTTCCTGAACTCATGAGCAAGAGATTGGCATCCTTCCATGCCATGCTCTCCAGATGCTTCTGAAGCTGAGCCGTTGTTGTAAAGACGATTAAATCAGCACGACCGAACGACGCGACTACCTCTTGGATGGAAATTGGATCTAGCTTTTTATGCGCGATGGTTTCCTCTTTGTAAAACACGATGGCCTCATCTGCATCGTTCATGGAACCGCTGTATTCCTTTAGAAACTCCTTGGTGAGGCTGCTAAACGTATGCAACTCCATGGCGGCAATTAGCTTCCGATCAGGCCATTGCTTTTTCACTGCACGCACCGTGGCACTCAGCTTTGATGGCGAGTGAGCAAAGTCCTTGTAAACCGCACCATCAGCAATTTCTCGAATGATTTCGAGTCGTCTGCTGGCGCCAGTAAAGTCAGCAATCGTGTTGTAAAACAAGTCCTTCTCAATCCCAAGCGACTCACATACAATGCGAGCACCGTTCATGTTTTGCAAGTTGTGGTCTCCAAACACGGATATCGCATATTCGCCACCATCCAGAATTATAGTACGTCCATTTTCAATTTTATGTGGAGGGGTTTCATAGGCATGTGTATTTATCTCACTTCCATGTTTGATTGTCATTTCACTCAATGTTTCGTCGGTTGAGCAATATGCTAAATGCGCGCCAGGCTCCAGGTCATCAATGAATAAGCTGAACTGCTCCTTGTAAATATCCCAGGTTGGAAACACGTTAATGTGATCCCATGCAATACCAGAAATCAACGCAATTTGCGGATGATAGAGGTGAAATTTTGGGCGTCTATCAATTGGCGAGCTTAGGTATTCATCTCCTTCCAAAATGATTATTGGCGCATCGCTCAAACGCACCATGGTGTCGAAACCTTCAATTTGAGCGCCCACCAAATAGTCGAAATCACGATCCAACTTCTTAAGCACGTGGAGAATCATGGACGTAATAGTTGTTTTTCCATGACTACCTGCAATTACCACTCGCGTCTTATCCAAAGACCGTTCATAGATGAACTCTGGGTAAGAATAGACACGCAAACCCATTTCTTGAGCCTTCAACAGCTCCGGATTTTCAATTCGAGCATGCATACCTAGAATAACCGCATCAATGCTTGCTGTTAGTCTATCGGGATTCCAACCCGTGGCTTCAGGTAACAATCCTGCTGCAGCCAAACGTCCTTTGCTTGGCTCAAAAATTTCATCATCGGAGCCTGTCACACTATGACCCGTTTGATGCATGGCTAATGCCAGATTGTGCATGGCTGCACCGCCAATTGCGATAAAATGAACGTTCATGTCTTGCTTTTTTGGATTACTCAAATCTATCGATGCCGCGTACAAACAAATTCGATGAAGAAAAGAGATACAAACAGATAGACGTTTGTACCCAAATTCGTTTCTCTTGCATCGCAGCTAGAGGGCAAATCATACATTTGCGTTCTCACAATAAGAATGTATGGCTGGAGTATTAAATGCGCAAGAGGCGCTCGCACTTTTTGAAAAATCTAAAGAACTGAAAATGGCCTATCCGGCCGTGAATGTGGTTAGTACACCATCAGTCAATGCTGTTCTGGAATCGGCGGCAAAAGCCAATTCACCAGTGATCGTTCAATTCAGTAACGGTGGCGCCTTGTACTATGCCGGAAAGTCCTTGGACAACACGGCTGAAAAGGCTGCGATTGCTGGGGCTGTCTCTGGTGCAAAGCACGTGCACGAAATGGCGAAATTCTATGGCGTTGATGTAATCTTACACACCGACCATAGCGCCAGAAAACTACTTCCATGGATTGATGGTTTGTTGGAGGCAGGCGAACAACACTACAAGGAAACGGGCAGACCACTTTACACAAGTCATATGATTGACTTAAGCGAGGAGCCGATTGAAGATAACCTTGCTACATGTGTTGAGTACCACAAGCGTATGTCGGCCATTGACATGGTCCTTGAAATTGAATTAGGTGTCACTGGCGGCGAAGAAGATGGCGTTGACAACACAGGCATCGACAGTTCTAAGCTCTATACACAGCCAGAGGAAGTCGCATACGCATACGAACTACTCAATGCGATCAGTCCGAACTTCACTATCGCTGCGGCTTTTGGAAACGTGCATGGCGTATATAAGCCTGGCAACGTTCAGCTCACACCAGTAATCTTAAAAAACAGCCAAGATTTCATCCGAAACAAGTACGGCATTGAAGCATCAAACCCTGTGAATTTTGTATTCCACGGTGGGTCTGGTTCAACTCGAGCAGAGATTCGTGAGGGAGTTGAGTATGGCGTTATTAAAATGAACATTGATACAGATACACAGTGGTCTTTTTGGGACGGTGTTCGTGCCTTTGAGTTGGCAAACAGAGATTACCTTCAAGCTCAACTTGGCAATCCAGACGGAGCGGAAAAGCCGAACAAAAAGTATTACGACCCGCGGAAGTGGTTACGTGAGGGAGAAAAAGCTACGGTAAACCGTTTGTTGGAAGCGTTTGAAGACTTAAATTCACTCGGCGCATATGACCGCATGTAAATGAAACTGCACGTAATAAATACCGGTTATTTCAAGTTGGATGGTGGCGCCATGTTTGGCGTTGTTCCTAAGGCCTTGTGGTCTCGAACAAACCCAGCCGACAGCAAAAACTTGTGTACCTGGGCCATGCGATCGCTCCTCATAGAGGACGGAAAGCGCCTTATGCTTATTGATTGCGGCATCGGAAACAAGCAAAGCGAGAAGTTCTTTAGCCATTACTACCTCCATGGAGATGTGAGCCTAGATATTTCGCTCGCAGAGAAGGGGTTTCACAGAGACGACATCACTGACGTGTTTTTAACGCACCTCCACTTCGATCATTGCGGCGGCGCTATTGAGTATGATCGATCTAAGGACGCGTTCAGGCCAGCATTCAAAAACGCACATTATTGGAGCAATAGTGCGCATTGGAAATGGGCAACCGAGCCAAACAAACGTGAAAAGGCTTCATTTCTCTCCGAGAATATATTGCCATTAATGGAAAGTGGCCAGCTCAATTTATTGAATGATGACGAGCAATACAGGATGAATGCATTTCCGGATATTGATCTTCTATTCGTCTATGGCCATACGGAGGCTCAGATGATTCCGCACATCATGTATAAGGATACAACGATCGTGTTCATGGCCGATCTACTTCCAAGCATTGGTCACATTCCACTTCCATATGTGATGGGCTATGACACGAGACCGCTTCGCACGCTGGATGAAAAAGAACGGTTTCTTAAGGCTGCAGTTCAAGGTAAATACACGCTGTTCTTTCAGCACGATCCAGTAAACGAATGTTGCACCCTTGAAAACACGGATAAAGGCGTTCGATTATTGGAGACATTCCCGCTATCGGCGGTCTAGCATTCACAGCGCCATCCTATTCACTTTTATCTCTTAGACTTCCTCAATGAATGCACCCGCTATGCGCATATCGTGATGTGGAATATTATTTCTTTCCAACTGACGCAGCCAATAACGACGTGTTTTCCAATCCAAGTTTACGGATAGCACTACCCTCTTAGCATTCACCTTCTCTAATATTTCAAGTGGATGCATGGCGGTGCGATTTGAGATATAAAGCCAATCAACTGCCCCGACACAGTCAATATCTACGCGTGTTTCATCCAACACCAACAATTGACGTTGTTCGAACCCATAGAGGCCTGGCCGCAGCGAAGATTCAAGGGGCTCTTCCAGCCCGTTTTGCCACCAGCTAGGCCTTACATTATATGAAAGCTTATTCTCCCTGTCAACGTCCCCAAAATTGGAGATAAAAAGATGGGTGTGTCCTCTGCGAAGATCAATGGCGTCCGCCCCTTTTATGGAGTAAATTGTCAACGACCTTTGCCCAATTTGTTGGTAGTATTCATGCACATTCACCCCTTCAAGAAAGCAAAGCAGCAAGACGGACATGGGAAGCCAGATGAATCGCCTTCTTACCAGATAAGTCACTATGCATATGACCAATGCATACATGATCACGGTTTCAAAAGCGCCGATGTCGATCCCATTTAAGACGGCAAAGGGCAACCCTTCAATCCCAACCATCGCGCGATCCAGCCAATGCACCACTTTATTCAGGAGAAAAGAGATCCAATCGCCTAAGAATGGGACCCAGTGAAATGCAAGCAAGGCAATTCCCAGAGGAATGATTACCGTAGCCGCAGGAATTACGATGAGGTTGCTTAACAGGAAGTAGTTTGGAAACTGATGAAAATACAGCAGGGCCAAGGGAAACGTAGCAAGTTGAGCAGCAATGGAAACAGCGGATATGGACCACACCTTGTCCAGGATCCACCACTTCGGTTTCCACAACGCGTAGATTTTTGGGTAAAGGATGACGATGCCGAGCACGGCCAAATAGGATAGCTGAAAACCAACTTCTAGGATCAGAAACGGATTGACTAAAAGAAGAAACAGGGCGCTGGTAGCAAGTGTGTTGTAAATGTCAGTATGCCTACCAAATTGGTTCGCAACGATGATGAAGCTAAACATTGTCGCCGCTCTGGTCACGGATGGAGACAAGCCCGTGATTCCAGCGTATAACCACAATGTTATTAAGAGCAAAAGTCCCTTTAGGTAGCCTCCCCAGCGTATGCGCTCGATTGGTTTTAACAGAAAGCTTACGAGCAAGAAAATTATTCCGACATGCAAGCCAGACACAGCCAACACGTGCATGGCCCCCGACCCTGCAAAGGCGCTTACTTGATCCGCACTTAAAAACTGCTTGTTACCTATGAGTAATGCTGAGAGTATCGCCAACTCCCGGTTACTTCGTGTGTTTGATTTCAATACCGATATGAACTTTTGCTGCACATCACTTATCCACCTTCTCAAGCCTCCGCCCTCTTCCATCAAACGCCAATGACCTGAAGAGACGTATATCTGAGATTCGATCTGGTGCATCTTTAAATAGCGCCGATAATCAAATTCGCCGGGATTCTTTGGTCCACTTATCTCATTGAGGTTCCCGTTTAGCACAAGGCGATCTCCATAGCGTAGAGTTTTGAGCCTTTCGTCTTTCTCAAAATAGATCAGAACATCTCCAAGCAGCGCGGTTGTATCGCGCATATGAGACGCATGTTCAAGTCTCAATTCTGCTTTGACGCTTCTCGATCGTTCAATTGGATCCGTCTGAAGTGTTCCAACAATCCAATCTGTTTGATCTAAATCTTGTTGTGTATAATGATTGGGATTCAAGCCCTCGGTGTTTAGCACAGCGATGCAGTACCCAGCCAAAACAACTATAACCGGAAGCAACACGACCCAGTTCTTTCTTGCCTTCTCAAAAACAAGAATGAAGATAATTATCAACGATAGCGCAAGACCAGAAGCGATTGCCGAGACTACAAATGGATAGAAAATTCCGATTAAAACCCCAAGGATATAGGGCCACAATACCCTAAAAAGCGGAATTTGATTCCAGATGTATTTTTCTTGGATGCCTTTCATCAACAGATTCCCAAGAAAGATAGTAATTGATCTTTATTCGGCTATGCCCGTGTTTTGCCCAGGTAACTTCTTGAGTTGAGCAAAGACCAAAATGGCAACTAGAGGAATCAACGGTAAGAGTCTGCATTGCAAGCGCTCGTAAACATTTGCTAAAATGCCAGTAACGGCTGCATTAAAAAAGTAAAAGGCAAAAGCAACTAACAGTACCAGCATCAATTGGGGAGTCATCTGGTTCGTGAGAATAGCCCATCCAATAATCAAAAACGCTAGGGCGAGGCTGAGGTAATTCATCCATTGAAAAAAAGATATGGGCAACGTGGTTGATTCCTTGTTTTGAACGCTGGTCAGGTACTCGTTTAACTCTAGACTGAAGTGACTATGCATTGGCCACGATGGCGGTGAACCATCTACGTATGAATACTCAAGTCCACTTCCCAGCTCTATCTGAAACATTTGCTCAAGCGTGGATTTTGTGGCGGCAAAAACGAACTGAATCAAATACTTCGGTTTGGTAAGAAAGTCATGTACAATAGGTGCGCAATCTTCATTCATTCCCGCCCAACCATCCGGATGTGCATCCACTGGATTTCCCTTCGCCCATAGATAACCACCCGTTTCAAGGGGCAGTTGATCCTTGATCTCACACAGGACGTAATTCTTTTCAGCACATTGTTCATCCAAATAGCCTTTTAAGAGTCCCATCTCACCTAGGTTGGCCGTAATGAATACGTTCGACGCCATGCTTAACCTAAATCCATGACCCCATACTGCATTGTAGCTCATTGTAAATACGATAACCACAACCAGTGGCAGAATTAGTGTCAACCATTGATTCAGAGCAAGCTGAAAGCGTTTCAAAACATGAGCAATACCAAAGGATCCCAACAAAAGAATCACAATTGGAATATGACTTAAGTGGGTTGTCAGTGCTATAAACAAACCAACTCCATAAACAACAAAGAGTGATTTTCTGCTCCCTTTCTCCAAGACGATTAGAATGAAAATCAAAGCCAAAATGAGCGTAAAAACATCGGGCATGAGCTGCGCTGCATACCAACTCATACTGGTAGAAAATGCCAAAACCACAACGGTGAAAAAGTGTACCCACTTGAGGTTTCGTTCTACAAAATGAGCTAATACACGATAGAGTAATATGGATACCGCAAGTCCTTGAATAATTATGATCGGCCAATTACTTGTAAGAAATCCTGTAATGCGCATTAAAAAAGGATAGCCTATCGATCTATGAAAACTTGGTTCAAGACTAGCCGCCATTTCCATGTAAGCTCCACTATCAAAGTAGATCAATGGATAACGGTTGTATAAAGCTGGCGCTATAACAATCAATGAAGTAACTACAAAGTACAGTGCTGATATTAGTCGCTCTCTATTTATCAATGTTCAGATATCTTTCGGTTAATACGTTCAAGTGATGTCGCCAATGTCCGGAGGTTACATAGAAGAGTGCTTTCACTTCCACATCATGTCCATTGGCCGAACCAACCTTAACTAATTGCTCTGGCCGCATCCCTTGAAGCAAATGCATCGTGGATTGGCGAACGCTTTGAAAATAGGATATCAGCGCCTCAAGATCAAACCCTTCGGAATTCACATTTTCAGTATAGAGGTTTTCATCAAACCCTGCTAGATTGGGCTTAGAGGGCTCACGAGCAATTGTAAGCGCTCGATAATTGAAGATCGTCTCTGTTTCAATACAGTGCAACACCAACTGAGCGATAGTCCACTTTCCAGGTGAATATTGAAACGAGAGATCGGTACCCTCCAACGAATTCATAGTATCTAAGACCAAACTAGTCGACGCTGCTAATTCGCCCTGCAATTCAGGAAGCTGCACTAGTTTCAAATAGGCGTCAAAATAAGGATGGATAATCAGATTTTCAGCAGAGGGTAACATGGGTTGAAAGTATGAAAAAGGGCACAAAAAAAGGAGCGGTCCTCACCGCTCCTTACCCTTAAACCATTTATCGATTCAATAATGAACCACTAACAGAATCTTATACTATGCTTGCGCAACAAAAGTTGCGTCTTTTCGATTAAAGATTGATTTTTCTACCTGAAGGATACTTTATTGAATACCGAAAGGTCATTACCTCGGTCGATCCTGCCATGATATTTTTGCTCCATCGAAGTTTTCCTGTACTCTCTGTATGTTTGGCTGTACTGGCTCCATCCAAATTCACTTCAATTTCCTTATTAGACGAAATGGGTATTTGATCTTCTATGATCAGATGAATTTTGGTCCCCTTCGTGTTTCGGACAGAAATCTCTATCCCAAGGTTTTCTTTGGTCGAGTTACCGATCTTTTTTGTCTCACAAAACTCTGTGATCTTCTCTCGTTTCACTATAATACTCTGATCTCGACCGAGGCTTAAATCAAAGGTATCTGCGATGGAGTTTGGATTGATATAGACCTTTCCAACGTATGTATTGGTGAAGAAAAGGTTTGCTTCCCCAGGCAACAAATCATATTTCTCGAAATCCGAGACACGTGCTATTAAGAATGCGGTTGGATCCACCTTAGGTGCGCAGTAGTATTCGTACTTCGCAGGAATTTCAAATTCATCGATGTTCAGGCCTTGACGCTTACCATTTGAAGGAATATTTTGCGTCGACTTAATCTTAAACCGCGTAACCGCATCATTCACAGGGTATTCCAAGTCAGCTCCCGACATATCGTCTGCAGCCACGGCAAAGGCCCGTGTCTTCGTGGCACCATCCATTTCCATTGACTCCATCTTGTTCGACAACACCCCTGCTGACCCTCCTGAACCTCCGTACGCGCCGAATCCTTCGACGAAGTATAACCTCCAAGGGTGAATCTCGGGTTTGTTACCACTTAAGTTCGGATTGGCATTCGTCAATGTAATGTCGACTTGATTCCAATCAATTCCCGTATTCTGATACACCTTGGCATTATAGGCAAACTTCAATGGCTTATCTACGTCGGTCACGTTAACATTATATGAAGGAACCCAGCCAGCGCTGCGCACCATATAGCTCAGCGTAAACTTTGCAGTCGAAGTTTTTGGAACGTTCACCTCAACTAGAATCTCACCCGTTGACCGATTCAATTTGGCATTATGTTCATTTAGTTGCTTTCGCATTCTGTTGATCTGAAGGTTCAGCCTTGTTTGCTTCTGTTCCAGTTGCATCACTTTCAACATAATATCCGCCAATCGGTCTCTATAAAAATCGCTTAGGTCTTCCAAATCTTCAATTAAGAAGTCTCCAGATTGTCCACTCCAGCCAACACTCTTATTGGCCAAAATCATGGCCTTTTCCTCGGTATATACAGCGAGCATGTTTTGGTTGAATTTGTGGTCAAACTCATATGCTTTCAATGAATCGTCTAATAACTGCACGTTCTTTGGTCGCTTTCCTAGCTTGAGATAGTTAACCTGAGAGGCAACACTCATAACGCTTATTCCATCGCTCGCAGATACACTAATACTGGATGCATCAAGTTCAGATGCCAATCCTGGGAAAACTAAAAACTGCCGCCCGGTTGATAAGCTTTTGCTCGAAAATCGTTCGATCTGGGCACCTCTAGGATATACTGTGACACTCTTAACTGTCGAACTCACTTCGATTGGATCTTGGGCTGCCGCTAGATTAGCGTATAGCAAAAGACTTAATCCGATTACAATTTTATTCATGGTTCAAATTTATTCGTTTTCAATACAGAGGCAATTGCCATTCCAAACTCCATTCATAGGGTTGAAATGACTTTAAGGCAAAAAAAAAGGCCTCAACTAAAGTTGGGGCCTTTTTGAAATATTATTCTGTCTTACTTCACAATCACTCGATCAAGGAAAGTATTGTTATCCGTCTCAATCCGGATCATGTAGAGTCCTTCTGGAAGAGCAGATACGTCGATGGCCGCATTGCGCTTACCAGAGATCTGATTACGAAGAACAACCTTACCTAATAGGTCAGACACCTCAACGTTAAAGTCACTAGCGCTTGTAAGTTTCACATTCAAAACATCTTTCGCTGGATTAGGATATAATTCCATTGATTCAGTGATGTCATCTTCGATTCCGACAGTCCAATCATTTGGATCATCCGATCCTCCAGTAGTTCCTCCGCCGCCGCCTCCGCCGCCAGAGCCACCGTTACCACCACCTTGCTCTAGCTCACCTGCCTGAGGCTCTTTTGTTCCATTCACATAGATCAAATCAGTCGGGTCCGTCTCATCCTTGACCCAAAGTACGGTAGCAATTTCCGAGTTATCTAAATTCCACTCCTCAGAGCGATCAATGCTCAATGTCTTAGTGAATACTTCTCCTGCATTTGCTCCTTCAGTTGTTAAAACATATTCATTGCTTGAATGCGTGAAAGCACCTCTAAACACTAAGTGGTGGTGGGCTGAATCTCCTTGGCCATTCTGATATCCAACAAT
>Ga0233432_10002243_pt1 | contig 18019 bp, 13 predicted proteins | sample SI_122_August201_6_FD_179870 | JGI IMG/M metagenome (GOLD analysis project Ga0233432, IMG submission 179870) | Seawater microbial communities from Saanich Inlet, British Columbia, Canada - SI_122_August2016_10_MG | ecosystem: Environmental > Aquatic > Marine > Inlet | place: Canada: British...
GCTTCCAGTTCTTCGTATGTACGATTCCATTCTTTTGAGAACAATATTTGATCTTGATGTGTAGCATTTTTTATCTTCATTAGTTTGTGTAGACACCAAGTGTCTACATCAAGACGTTTATATTCATCAGGCATAAACCATTCGCTTTGACATACACTGTCAAAAGTCTTTTCGTCTACATCTAATGGGATATACTTTGTAAGTTCAGGTAGGTATTGTTCACGCATTGCTGCGTTAAACTTTTCTATATCATCTGAGGGATCACACAATACCACGTGACACTTGTCAACATGACCGCTATAGATCATATCAACAAGGTCTTTGTTTGTAAATCGTGGGATACCGAGTTCGTCTGTTTTCATAAGCATACACTTATTTTAACTTACATTGATTAAACTGTCAAGTCCTTCTTGGCCATTTTGTTGTTCTTTTTGTTTTTGATACGCACGTGCCTGGCGAGAACGAGACTCTTCTTTATACATGTCTAACAAAGTAGCAACTTGTTGTTGCACTTGAGGATTGTGTGATTGGAAATACCTCTGTGACAATTTTGTAATAGACTCATCTATCTCTGCATCTGAAAGCTTATCAAACGAGTCTACTAAAGGATTAAACATTATGCCGAGAATTCACTAATATAGTGTGCATATACGGTAGTGCCACCGTCGTCTGTCCAAAAATCAACAATCTTAGGATCAGTTGGTGACGCTACTGTAAACGGAGTTGGAAAGTTTGCATCGTATTTAATTATGCCGCCTGCCTCGGTTGACCAAATAACTGTTCTAGGTGTAGAATTGTTGCTGCGTATTACTACTCTAATCTTTCCTAATTTATTTGTGTCTGGCCAAACTGCTAGTCTCAGTGTTACATTATTAGAAACTGTAATAGTTTGGTAATGTCCGTTAGTAAAGTTAATATCTTGTAGACTGTCAACTTCGCCCATTGGATTAACTTCTTGTGTAACTGCTTCTAAACTTGCATCTCTGATAACGCTTCCGTTAAAATCATTATCTGCATTAACCTTTGCAGTTGTATCTTGAAGTGATTCAATTTCTGCTTTAGATGCTACAAAATTATCTTTTATAGTACTAAAATTATCACGAAACCCTTGCGAGTCGTTGTCTTGACCTGCTACAGGATATTCTGCATCAATGTCGGTTGTGTTTATATTGCTTGCCATTATGTTTATCTCCAAACGTATTTATTATAAATTAAAGTCGTAGTTAGCAAATACGAAGTATTTAGGATCGCCTACGCCTTCGGTTGCATCAATTAAAAATCTATCAATGTCAAGTTCAAATTGTCTATAATCAAACTCACTAAAATTAATTGCTGCTTTTATTGTTGCACTAGTACCTGGGCTGCAATATGCCAACGGTATTGCAAGTGTAAAGCCTAGCTCTTGAATACTATCTTCCTGTGCTGTTCGCATCCATAAAGGTAAAAAGTTTCTTTCGGTTCTTCCTAACTTACTAAATTCTTTTCGCATATTACTTATATTACTAATATATTTTGTAATTTTATTTGGATCACTTACTTTTACTGCTGCACTATCTGCTCTTACAGTATTTTCTGGAACTGGTCTTTGATCTAAATTAGTTGCAGATCCTCTATTTAATTCTGCAATTGTGTTGGCCGAGCGTTGTGCAATAATTAAGTCATCGCCAAACACCCAATCTACAGAGTTGCTACGAGTTTCCATACTAAGTGTATCTCGAGTAGGAATAGTATTATACACTCCTGATCGTCCTACTATAGGTATTCTATTAAATTGTGAAGTATTATAAAGAGGATTATTAGGTTGTGCCCTTATAGTGTTGACTAATATTTTAGCATTATTTTTGATAGTAACAGATTCAGAAACTTTGCCGTCTTTTTCGTAAGAGTCGATGATGTCTAGATATACTACTTCGTATATAACATTATTAGTACCCGGATCTTTGGCCACTGCTGTTTTAAGATCTCCAATTCTATAATTCTTTCTTCTAGAAGTAAGAGCGCTTACAGCAACATATTGCTCAGCTAATTTTGTTTCAATGCCTGAATAAACTAATAGCTTAATATTTTTTGTCAATCCAAACTCGGGATCATTAGGGCGATATATGTTCTCTGGTGGAAATATTGCAGCATCAGTTACAAATTCGTTAAAAGTAATTCTTTGCTCAGGCTTTAATAACGGCTTGAGATAAATGTTCGAATACAATTTATTATCTGGATCTGAAACTGTTATTTTAAATGTTCTTGTAATAGCACTGTATCCAAAATGATCTTGTGCTCTCACAGTAAACTCGTAGTCTCTATCTACAGAAGTAGTGTTACCATCTAACACAAGATTAGCACTATCAAAAACTGTTAGACCCTTTTCTTGCACACTACCGAAACTATTTATTTTACCAATAATTTCTCCGTCATATGCAAGAGATAGACCTGGAGGTAATCTTCCATCTTCTAAAGAGTATAACATATTAGAATTAGGTACATCAGATTCTGCTGTAACACTTAGCGTTGAAATATAATTTGAATTTATATCTCCTAAATCTTCATCTGTTATCCATCTTATGTTACTATTAACTTCGCCTAAAAGAGTAACTTTAAATGTTTTCTTAGTTTCCGAACGTTCGGAACTGTTACCCGTTACGCGAATAGCATTAACAGTAAATACATATTCTCTTGTTACCTGCGGCTGGAATGGCACCTTGCCTGCTACTTCCCCCGAAGCTTGATCTAACGATGTTCCTTGGGGGAGTACACTAGGCGAACCGTCGTCGTTTATATCAATTAATTCGTAACTTGTAAATCCAACTAAACTGTTAGGATCGATAATATCTAAAAATAACGAAATATAATTGTTAGCTCGTCTAACTCCTAAATCTGACGGTGTTAACCATATAGGAGTTCTTATTGGAGTATTGTCAGCACTAAATACCCCGCTACCAACTTGCATGATAGTGTTATCTGCACGTAAGAAATCGTCACCTACTACATAAATTCTAAATGTTCTTGTCGACGTAGTATCACCGTCTGTTACACTAACAGTAAATTGATAGTAACGATTTAATTTTTTAGGAACTTGGGTAGGAGTTGCAAAATCGTAAATAGACACGTCATAATAAAAACTATCAAAACCTTGTGCACTTTTTATACCAAAATCGTATGGATATCGATCAAAGTTGTTTTCATCATAGATTCCACTTTTTGCTTGTTTATCTAACGCAAGTACTGGGTCTACAACACCTACTAGTTTACCACCTTTAGTTAGTGATATACCTGGAGGGAGTTCTCCGCCATCTTGCCCTATAAAATATGTTAGCCGTTGGCCCGAACTAGTGTCCCTGTCAATTACTTGTAACTGATAATCTACAGGCGAACTATCTAAAATAAAATACGTTTTGTTAGTGCCAATATCAAGAAGATCCTCAGGCGTAACCCAAACAGGTTCGTCTGCACCCTGTACTTCAATTGTAAATGTCCTATCTTGTACAACACCATTAAGTGTTCCTCTAAGGACAAATCTATAGTTAATATTTCTAGGGACTTCAAAAGGAGTGCCTATTATTGAAGTCCCACTGAGTCTCATACCCTTAGGAATTTCACCTCCTAGTAGTTGTACTGTAGCATTTTGATCCACAGGAAGAGCAACAGATGTTGTAATTCTTTCCTGTAGTATTGCTAATTTTGTTCCAGATCTTTTATTCCATAAAGCCATCTACACGTTCTCCGTATAGTATTTATCGGCTTTACGTACTAACAGTGCCAAGGTCAATTTGAGCAGTATTAATGTCAGGACCTAGTATTGCACCTAGATCAATATCAGTAGCATTTATTAAATAATCTATAATAGAATTAAACTGTCGTTGTATTATAGGTCCAAAGTCCCAATAATTATCAAAATAAACATTGATATCTCGTATGTCAACACCGTGTACAAGGCCTGTTAAGTTACCTACAACGGCACCTGCACTCAGTGTATCTATATTAACAATATTTTGGTTGTTGGCGTTTAATGGTCCTGACAACCTCGGAGATGGATCTAGTGCAACTAAATTCTCTCCTTGTACATCGATAAAAATATGATTTAAAGAAGTCCTTGTTTCGATATTAGGACCGCCCATAATTCCTACATAAGTACCATCATTGCCGTTTGTACTTCCGTTATCAGTTAAAAATAATAAGTTACTCATTCCGCCACTACTATTAATAGTAATAGTATCACCGTTTGAGGTAAGTGTAGTATTTGCTCCTGGCACAAGTTTTTTAAATTGTAAAGTTCTGTCTACAGTTTGTGCATATACACCTTCGCCTGTTATGCCTATATTTTCTACTCCAACAGTAGATGTTGAAAGTCTAGAATTAACATCATCAAAATTATCATTTACTTTGATAAAGGCTTCACGTAGGTCGTCGCCCGTTCCGTCATTTGCGATGTTGCCTACGTTAATAGATTGTATTGCCATAAATATGTGCTCCGTTTAATATATTTATCGTTTATAGGGCGGCAATAGCTGCTTGGAAGTCTGCATAAGTTGCACTAGTTGATGCAATATTTTTAAGTTCTGCAATACTTACATATCCTGGAATTGTACCATTAACGCCGTCTACTATTAATGACGAGTCATCTGCAAAAACGCTACCAGTTACATCGCCTGTATAACCTTCTACTGTACGCAAGGTTCTAAAAATAGCATCAAGCCCGCCTGTGTCAACTGTATTTGAATTTGACAAAGATAAAGAACTTCCGTCATAGCTTATCGTTTGTGTTATGTCAACTGTATTACCATTGCTGATAGTTAACGAGTTTCCGTCGAAGCTTAGTGTTTGGCTATCTTCACCTTGTGTTGTAATATATCCTACGTCATTAATTAATTGCGACAAATTAGTCGGAGCATTTTGTACTTCTGCATATGTAACATTAGCAGGTCTCCAAGCACCTGCATAATATTTTAAGAACTTATTAGTAGCATCGCCTGTAACAATAACATTACTAAGTTCTTGTAATGTCTTGTTGCCTAAGTCAAAATCTAAAACTAACGATTCTGGCTCCCATACTCCGTTTAAAGTGTTATATCTTAGCACATCACCGTTACTAGGTTCAACACCTAGTACATCTTGTAAATCCCAAGTTGATATTACTTGAGTTGGTTTATTAATTAAATCATTATAATTTCCGCTAAACCCTACTGGCACATTATCTAAGTCTTCAAAATTATTACTAAATGCAACAGCAGATAAACTTTGTCCGTTTATTGTTATTGAACTTGTTGTAATACTTCCATTAACCGAAACACTAGCAGCATTAATAATTCCGCTGCCGGTTAAATCTAAGTTATCTCCTGTAGGCAATTCGCTTATTCGATTGCCATTTTCCGTATCAATTATAAGTGGAAATTTATTTGCCATTATTATGCTCTTCCTACAACTATTTCAATTACGCCCTTGTCGCCAGTTAGTTTTGACTCAAGTGCTTTACCAATTACAGTGCCTACTCCTGGCGTGTTATTAACAATAGCATATCCTGGAATTGCCGATGTTATAAGCATGTCACCTTTGTTTACCTTGCCAAGTACCTTACACGGAACACGTCCCGATAATGCAACTTCTACTGTATTTACTTCATTTAACTCTGAATTCATTAAGTATGCAGGATTTGTCGAAACAACACCTGCAACTCTGTGATCTCCTTTAGCATCAGTAACAGTAACTTCTGCATCACCGCCAAATACCAAAACAGTACCTGGTTCGTACTCTGCATCGCCGACATATTTCTCTGCTAAGTCAGCATATTTTGCTTGTGTAGCAGTACCGTTAAACGTTGTTGCATAAACAGTATTCCAACGAAGAGCATTAGTACCTAAGTTGTAACTACTGTTAGTATTTGGATTAATGCCACTTGCTGTTCTAGCGGTAAATGTTACGCTATCGCTTGTTGCATTACCTAATGTTGTGTTACTATTTACTTGCAGTGTGCCATTAATAGTAGTGTTACCGTTATCAGTATCAACTAAGAATCTATTAGTAGTATCTGTGCCGTTTCTAATTCTAAACACACCGCCAGTTTTAGCAATGTACACACTTTGATTAGAAAATACACCAGTGTCTGTAATATCTAATGTGTTATTGCCACCTGCAATTAACTGAATTCTATCAGCTGCGGCGGCAGAATATCCAGACCCTGTTCCGAGTCCGATACCAGTTGTTGTAGCGGCAGTTTCGCCGGACTCGCTTGCTGCTTCAATAAAGTTAGTATACATCCAACTGGAAGCAATGTAACTTCCATCGTCATAACTAGATCCTGTTTTTGCTTCTGATTCAGCAAATCCGCCTAAGCCATCGTTTGTAATTCCGCCTAGTACTAAGTGCCCTGGAACTTTAACTTGCAAGTTTGCACTGTTGTTACCAGTTGCTTCAAATACTGTAGCAGTACCTGGAGTTTTAAATGAAATTGTTGTGCTAGATAGTGCTACAGTATCAAATCCGCCGACTTTAATTCCTAAAGCATCAAGTTTGCCGTTAGCATCTCGTCTAGCAATACTATCAGAAGCAGTGCCTGTTGAAATTCTAGTTGTTGCATATTCACCGTCGTCTAATTTAATTAGTGCTGAGCCTACTGTTGTATTTGTATTAGCTGTATCTGGTATTCCTAATGTAGTCGCAAGTGTTGTGTTTGTAACTGTCCCACTTGTATTAAACGCTCCGCCGCTAACGTCTCTAACATATACAACAGTTTCTCCGTTTATATCACCTTGTGCAGTACCAGTTATACTTCCTTGTGCAATAACATCTTCATCATTTACTGTTACAGGGCTTGTAAACACTAACTTTGTAACGCTAGCATCTTGCCATTCTGAATTGTTAAAGTCACTATCTTCAAGACCTTGACCAAACTTTGTAACGTCACTAAACGAGATAGCTTCGGCATCTCCAATACCTGACGATATTTTACCATATAGTTGATATTGACTTATGTCTGGTATTTCTGCAAAAGCAATACCATTATCTTTAATTCTTACAAATCCTTGCGTAGTTTCAAAGTTTTCGTCGCTAAACTTAGCAAGTCCTAAATCTGCTTGTACTTTAGTAGCAGTACCCGACCAGCCGTTAGTGCCATCACTTTCGTCAAACGTATCTGCTTTGTCCATTAACAATTTACTTTGACGTATATTTGCTGCACTATTAACATCATTATCAATAATACTATCAGCTTCGATTTGTAAATCAATTGTAGTACCACTACTTGTTCTATTAACAGATATATTAATATCACTTGATAATGCTTCGCTAGCATTAGCTATTTCATCAATTGGTCCGTCTATAACTGTTGCAAATTCTACTCCGTCTGTATAAGATCCTAGAGAACCTAACTTTTTATAAAGTGTTTCACCAATTTGGAAAACTCCAGCAGTTGCTTCGTAAGATACTTTTAAAGTTGATCCTTCTAAAGAATCAGTATACGATTCAACATCTACTACTGTTCCTAATTTAGACTCACTAGACGGAAGACCAATTACATCACCCGCAGTCCACGTTCCAGCAGTTACTACAGTTGTAATAAGTCTTTTAATCCCCGTAGCAACAATAATATCATCAGATGTAAGATTGTTAAATTCAACATTTCGTAAATTTTCTAACTGATCGTAGTCGTTAACTTTATCGTCAACATAATTTTTATTTGCTGCTGCTGTTCCGTCTGTGCCAGGCAATGCTAAATTTGTGACCTGATTAGACCCCATATCTAAATCGCCTTCCATTGCACTTCCGCCAGTAAGTGGTAAAAAGCCTGTGCCGATTCTGTTACCTATAGGCGATGTTTGTATTTGCGATCCGGCTCCTACATTCCAACCTAATACACGATTTATGTAACCAACTACTGATCGTTCTGTTGGAACTGCTTGTCCTGATTGATCTGCCATTGCATCATCAGCTGAGAATTCGTTAATTGTAACACCACGTTTAAATCCTAAAGAGTTAGCATTTGAAATACCAATTTCTCCAGCAAACTCAATATCACCAGTTGCTTGGTCTACACTAAAGAATTTACCAACACGGAAGAAACCAAATTGGTCTGTACTCATCCAGAATACACGACCTTTGCGTCTTTCCCATACTTGCGCACTAGTTGCTGTACTAGCATCTGTATAGCTAACAGCAAGTGCATTTTCTGGATCGCCTAAGATAACATTTGGATAATTAGAGTCGTTAAATCCTCCTGTACCAATCTGTGTAAAGTCATGTCCTGTTGCACGGCACAGTGAAATTGCAATTGTAATTTCAGCTGTTGATCCCGCATCAAGACCGCATTTAATTACACGGTCTGAAGGGTTAAATGCTACTGAAATCCCTGTGCCGACGTATCCACTAATATTAGTTCCTTGGTCTTCTATTGTAATGTAACTAAATGCTCCACCTGTTGTGTAATTTATTACACGATGCATCTTACCATTCCAAGTAAATACCATGCCACCTGTATAACCTATGTCGCCCGGCTGTCTTCCTGCAATGTCATTAGTAAGTCTAGTTGCTAGTGCTGGAGTTGTTACAGGTTTAATAGCAATTTGTGTATTTCCCTGGACTGATCCAAATCCTCCTGATAAGTTTGCAGTATCAACTTCTAGAGTAAGATATTCATAACCTATTTCAAATCCAACAAGAATTTCATCTTGTGCTAAATCTTGCGCAAATGTATCGTCAGATGAGAAACTTAAACTACGATAAGTTACCTCGTCTGACTCATCAAAGTTAACAGCAGTACTCGGTCTTGTAACTAATCTTGCTTGGTCACGTACACCGTCAAATACATGAGTAAAATTTTGTCTATACTCAATAAGTGCTCCATCTGGAACATCTAGTCTTAAACTTCCAAAGAAGTCAGCAGCATCAACATCATCAGCTCTTAGTTCTAGTCTATATACAGTATTATTATACACTCCGCCTACAGCAACAATATCGTCTACACTGTTGCCTTCTATACCGTCGTTGTCTGTATCTGAAACATTAGTTACATTAGAAACAACGTAGTTGAGAATTCCAGTTACTCCACCGTGATCAATAGTAACAAGTGAGTTAACAGTAGGCTGATAACGCATATCTGTTAGATACAATGAGCTATCTTCAAATCTATTGTAAGTCGTACCATCCGAATATGCTTTAGCAGGAATAGTCATTGGATTTTTTAGTGTAACTTGATCTGGGATTTCATTAGGATCGGCGCCTTCTGATACTAGACCAAAGAATCCATAACCGTTAGAACCGTTTAGCGATCTAATCTCTGAACCGTTGTTAGCATAGTACGCTGCTTGACAGTAATATGTAAACATCGATACCATCTCTGAAAACGCACCGTTGTTAGTAACAAGACCATACCCTAAGTCGTTAATCTGCGTAAAGTCGTTACCGAGCATTGAACGGTTACCAGCAGTTTGTAAGAACAAGTCTCTGTAGTATAAACCATCTGGGAACTGTGTTTCGTCATAACCTTGGCCAACGCCGCTGTTGTCTGGGTTAGATCCTGTATCTAGATAAATTTTACACCAGCCGTTTCCGCTATCGTAGTCTGAAATAGCGTTAACTTGATAACGTCTACCTTCTACGTAAAACGGACAAGGTAACTGTGGAGGGCGAATAAACAAACCCTGTCCAGGAGTTGATCTTACCCAAAGCTCAAAATTGTTAATTTTGCCAGAGCCGTTGTATGTACCTGTGTTAATAACTTGTGGTACATACACAGGAATGTTACCTGTAAATGCGTCAACATACATACCGCCTCTAAAGCGTTTTTCGTTGTCGCTTTTAGAAAAGCTTGATCCAGTTTGGATATATGGCGACTTAGTTAAAACTTGTCCTTCAGGATCAAGTACAACCATAAATCCGCCGTGTCCTTGAACTGTAGCATTTCTTAAAATACTAGCATCTGACATCATAAACACATCGACACCGTCGTCATCGTTGCGCTTAGGAGGATTATACTCGGGTTCAAATGCGAACGTTACTAGATTTACTAGTCCGTCTACTATATTAATTATACCTACTTCAGATGCCCCTTTCGAAACATCAGGTTCTACACTAGTATTCGATACTGGCGCAACAGCTCCTAGTAAATCTTGCGACAGTGTAAAGATATGATTAATTGCAGCTTTTGTAATAGTTCGTTGTCCGCCGAATCCTGCTAAATTAGTAGATTCGTCGATGTTATATTGATTGATATAATTTGAGTAGTATTCACCTTGTGCTTCGAGTATAAATTCTTGTCCGCCTCTAATTAAATCTTTAATAATTGCGTCAACAATAAGACCAACATCTCTATAACATTTAGCAGTGTTGTAAATAAAGTTAATGTTGGCATCAAGATAGTCGATAGTATCGTCAACTATATCATTTTTGTTACTTGCAATTTGCAGTGCTGCATTTTCTACAGCATCTGTTACCCAAGCAATACTTGGGAGGACTTCTGCAACTAGATTTATTAAGTTACCTTCTGAAATAACTAATTCAATGTAGCCAACTAATGTGTTAAGTTGTGTACCTTCTGTTACTGTTGCGTCTGAACCTGATGTATCTTGAGATTCTAAATTACCGGTTGTTATGGTTACTGCAACACCGCGTGAAATTTCATCAACAATATCACCTAGTCTATCATACGCTGCAACAGTCGCTTCTGTTTCGCCCACACCTAGCTGACTAACAGCACCGTCAAAGTAACTAGAAGCAGCTACTCGTGTTGCACTGTTGCCGCCATATAGAATATCATATGATAATGCATCTACAATGTATCCTACGTCTCTTGAACACTTTGCAGTGTTGTAATCAAGCAACGGATAGTTATCTGAAATCCACGCAATAATTTCAGCAATAATAAAGTCTCTGTTATTGCGTAATCTATCATGAGCATGATCGCCTGCTGCATACGGTAACGCTGATGGTACTGGAAATGTAAACGCATCTGGTGTATTGTTATCAATAATATCTATAACTTCATCATACGCAGCATCTGATCGATTCTGTGCTGTAGCATTAGCAACAACTAACGGAAGATTTCTAGATAGTCTTCTAGCTTCATTAATTGCTAATAAAGTATTTTGTTTTTCGTATCCAAGGTTATAAGCATTGTTTGCACGTTGATATGCTTGTCCTGCAGTAACTGATTTATAGTTTGAACCTGTTGCAATGTCGTATACAACTGCATCGATAATTAGTTGTAGATCTCGTCTACAAGTGTTTCTGTTATACAGTAATTGATTTTTATTATTATCTACATAATATATTACTTCGTTTTGTATAAACGTTTTGTTTAAAGACATTACTTCAGCAGCAGTGGTATATCCACCTATATTAGTTACAGCTACGCCTGTGTTTTGTGCTCTTTCATTATCAGTAAGATAGTGTCTACCAAAGTATCCTTGTAACTCGTTGGTTTGGTTATAAAACGGCTCACCAGTAGTAGCAAGATCAATTCCATCAAATTCTTTGTCACGGAAAAAATATGTATCTGCCCACGGTGATTGTGACACACGCTTTTTAGGACGAATAATTACTCGTCTAAATTCATCACCTTTGAGTGATACGTTATTTGAAATCTTAATTGGAAGATCTTCTTCGTATGTACCCGATTCAACTAGAATAGTAATTTGTTTTTCTTTTACAAAGTTTCCATATTCTACTGGCTCGTTTAAAGCAAAATCTTTAGCATTTAATTGTACAAGCTCAAACGTATCATTGTTGTTGTTAGTTCCGTCGTTTGTAATTACTTTAACAATACGTCCTTGTGCACCTGATATTTTACCTACCATAATTTTGCCGGGTAGTGTATCTGTATTCTCAGGATCAGCCTGATCGACAAATGTTCTTGCACCGTTATCAAGTACTACTTTATAGTTAGAGCCGTATACTTCGTCTGCTCCTGCGTCGATACCGTTTTGTAGAATATCAACAATTAAATCAAACTTGCCGCCAGCGCCGGTAATTGAAAGTCTTGCAGTATCCGAAGGGTTAGGAGCATCAAATGTTTGTAGTAATTTAGTAGTTTCGAAATCACTTACTCTAGGTTGGAATACTTGACCCAAGCGTCCGCCTGTTGTATACGGAGTATATGCACTAATGTCCCAGGCGTTTAGTAGTAGAGGATCTCTATATAGCTCAATAATTTTTCCATCTAATGTCGGGTCACTATCTTCAATAACTCTAACATAAGCACTTTGGTCTTCAATTTCGACCATTCCAGACATATCTTTAAATATTACTTGATCGCCGTCTTGGAGACCATGGCTAGTAGTGGTTGTTACTCGAGCGCGATTTCCGCCGACAATAGAAATACTATCAACTGATTTCTCGTTGTATAATTTATTTTGTAGTGCAAAATCAACAAAAGATTTTAATTGTTGAATTAATCCTAGTGTTTCTGTCTGTTGTTGTGTAATAGCAATTCTGCCAGCTGTAGTTGAATAATATCTTTCAGCGACTTGTCTTGACAAAAAGTTTGCAGTTACACCTCGACGTATATCAAATTCTATAGCTTCTAATATTAATCCAGTATCTCTTTCGTTATCGTCAATATTATAAACATAGTTAGGAAAAGTATAGTTTAACCATCCATTAATTTCTTGAATTAAATAATCTTTATTAGCTTTGATTAAATCGCCAGTTTGTATGCCATCGGCATAACCATTAACGAATCCAATAGCTGTTACTTCAGAAGGACTATCGTTTTCTTCTTTAGTTATAGTTTGAAAATATGGCCCTGGTTCTGGTGCAGATGATCGAATTATTTCTTCTGCACGTCTTGCTGCTGCATTAATTGTTTTATATGCGTAGTTTAACGATGTTCCTTCCTTGCCGGCTGGCACACCTATCATTTTATCATCGCCGTCGGAACTTACAAAAATATTAACCGTTGACGAATATCCTGCATTATCTACATAAAATTTAGTAGCAGCTTGCAAGTCGTCCGACCCGTTAGGGGTACCAAAGCCTGATAAATCGCCTGGATGATCTGATAGTGTAAGTAAACCTTCCATTACATCGCCCTGGCGCCTAACAATACTTTCGCGTGGCATTGCAACATCACTTAAGAAATTTCCTTGTAAAGAAGCATCTACACCAGTATCTATCATCTGATGAGTATCATCAGATGCAACAACCCCGCTCATAAATATTTTTGCAGTATCTGCGTCAGTATCACTAACTAATGTTGCATTTGACTGTAATTCAAATACTGACAATAAACTTTCACTTACGTATCTTAGGAAATAAACAGGCTTTACTACGGCGCTGCCACTTGTAGTTTGAGTAGCTACAAATACTTCTCCAATTTCGCCTTTTACAGCGCCGATGGATGACCAAGCGACATTTCCTATTGTTAAGATTCTGTATGTATTTCCTATAACAATATTAGAAGCTGGAATTTCTGAAAACAGATTTAGTGGATCGTTATACAAAGCATCAAACGTAAATTTTAATCCATTAATACTAGTATCGTATCCGTGATCTACAACTTCTATATTACCGTTAAGATACCTACTAATATTTAATTTATATAAATCTTGTGTATCTGGTTCTGCTGCAATTCTAACTGGTAATCCTGAGCTAATATAACGTCTATCAGCGTATCCTTTTGTAATAACAAGGTCATCGATATTAATTCCGGTGTTATGTATATCATTAAATTGTTCTGCTGCTTCTTGTGTAATTGTAACATTTGCAATAGCATTACCAGCAGCATTCATCGGAGCTCCTAATGCTGGCTTAACATCGTCTGATAATCTTCTAAATGATGTACTAATTATTAACTTGCCGCCGACTGTATAACTAAATGAAATAGTATCAGGAGTATTAGAGTCTATTGCATTGTTTGACGCTAATTCAACTAAGTCAATCTTACTACCATCACTACTTACTAAAGGAATAGTATTTGGGGTTAAAAAGTCTGGTGTATCGTTGAGTGCAGTGAAAGAAATAGTTCCACTTTGTCCAAAGATAGCATAAATTTCTTGGAAATTTTCGTTTACCTTACGGAATGATTCTCTAATACTATCGCCGGTGCCGTCATTACCCTCAACACCAATGTTAACGTCTTGTCTTGCCATTTAAATTGCTCCAATAATGGGTTATTTTTGTATAACAATGTTATTTATCGTCAAGTTTTATAATCCTAATGTAAATACTATATGTTCATAAAAGAATACACTCAAAAAAAATTGTACGAACGTAAAAGTAAACTAGGAAATATTCATAGATATTATCGCAATGCTACTTTAGTAGTTTTTCGATGTGATAACTGTAATTTAGAGTTTGAGCGTGCTAGAGGAAATATGGATCCTAAGCGTATATCAAACAATTACTTTCACGTATGTAAGAACTGTGATAGTAAGAAATTTGCACAAAAAAAGGGCGTCGAAAGGAAACGTGTATGGGATTTACCTGCTTCTTCCAACATCCCTATTAGTAATATTTAAGATTGTGTAAGGCTGTCTAAATCAAAATTTACACTAACGCCGCAACCACATGACGATTGTGCATTAGGATTTCTAATTTCAAAATTAGAACCTACAATTGACTTTACATAGTCTACTTCTGTTCCGATTAAAAACATAATACTACTTGAACTAATTACAAAATTACCAAAATCGCATGCTATTACTTCATCTCCTGCGTTGATTTCGTCTAGATCCATAGTCCCCCAGTCGTATTCAAAACCTGCACATCCGCCACCTTTTAAATTCAAGCTAATAGCATAACAATCATTTTCCTTGCATAGGTTGCTAATCTGATAATCCGCTGCTGGAGTAATTGTACAAATAGACATATTACTTCTCTCTCTTAAATATTGTCCATGCACCGTATGCAATAGCACCGTATGCTACTAGACTGGCAATTGGCTTGAATATTAAAAATGCAACACCTGCACCGATTAGTACAGCACCATCTAGTGTTGTGCGCTCGCTTAGTCTATCTGTAATAAATTTCTTAACCATTTTTAAATCTCCTTGTAGAAATATTTAGTAAATAATTATTCCTATAGGAGGTTATTATGATTAAATTTATGAAATCATTATTTGGTATCAAGGAAGTAGAAAAGGCAGTCGAAGCAGCAATGCCAGAACCTGTTAAAGCTGCTCCTAAACCAAAAGCAGTAAAAGTACAAAAAGTTGTTGAAGTTGACGCAAAGACTGTAAAAGTCACTAAAGCAGGTTTGTCAAAATTAACTAAGCAAGGCTTAGAAGATTTAGCAAAAGTAAATTACGGTGTTGATATTGACAAACGTAAAAAGAAAGAAGATTTAGTTAAAGAAGTGCTTAAACTTTCTAAGAAGGTCTAACCATTCCTTTTAGCTGCTCAATTGCAGTTTCACAGCGAGTTAGCTTGCGTTCTAGGACGGTTATAGCTGCTCGTTGTTTTCTTGACTGCTCTTCCAAACTAGTTACATACTGAAGTGATGGTACTTCCTGTTGAACACCGTCTTCGCTAATCATTGTAAAACGATCAACACCTTGTGCTTTTAGTCCACCTGTAACTCTGTTTGGATTCTTATCCGAAGTCGCTGAATTCTGGGGTTCTGGCGTCCTGCCGTACATTTTGTTCAAATAGCTCATAGTGTTCTAACTCCTCTTTGTATTTATATAGGTCAATGCTTGCTAAGTTCTTACACTTGCTCTCACACATGATATCTGCGTATGGCAGGAATGATAGTGCATAATCGTTAACAAGTTGGTTAGGATAGTAGTCACTGTGCGCTCGTAGTTTTGCCTTCTTGTGTCCTGCTTCTAATAGTGCAGGCATATCAGGCATTGTATCGTGTGCAAATCCTTCTGGTAGTGCAGTATCTCTACTGTATGAATAATGTATTACAGGACGGACACCACGCCAGCTGTCAATTACGCGAGAATATCTATCGTCAGTGGGTAGAATGTATTCTCCTTCACGGCACCAGTGATGGTGTACGTCCAAAACGAGTGCGCAGTGGTCTGCAAGTTCGAGGCTGTGTTCGAGACCCCATTTGTTTTCATCGTTTTCGATTGTGATTGTGTTTCTTGCTTCAGGCGAGAGTCGTTTAAGTGCGTCGATAATGCCTTGTGGACCTTTTCGACCCGATATGTGTACGTTGCATTTAAAGTCTTGGAATGATTGTCCGTAACCCATATAGCGGATGACATCGGTGTGATATTCAAATTCTTCTATGCTCCTATCTACAATGTCTGGGTTATCACTAGCAAGGACAGTAAACTGGCCAGGATGCATAGACAAGCGTACATCAAGTTCTTTTGCAAGGGCACCGACCCTAGCAAAATGCTTTTCGCAATAACTGACCACGCTAGGCAGTTGCCAATAATAGCGCCAGTCAGACTGAGTGTATACAGGAAGTACATCACTGCCAAGTCGAACCATTCGTAACTCATGTGGTAAACTCCCTACATATTCAATCAGATTGTAATATGACTGAATGTTGTGGACCATAATATCCCACAAGCGTTCTTCAGCAACATCACGTGTCTGACGGTTAAGCCATTGTACTGTTGTGCTACGAGTATTTAGTGGACGTTGAATTTCTTCTAGCAGTTTCTTTTTCTGTGTCTGATCTGGGTGCATGTATTTGCATGCAAATCCTATGCGCACTATTGGTTTATTCATATAATCGCCGCATGTTGTAAATTTAAGATCTTGCATATTAAAACTTCCTATAAGAACCGTCAAGTTCGTGTGTGCCTGAGTTAGACCACGCCCATGCGATACAGTTGTACCATGCATAGTGCGGATGTTGCCTGAGTTGTTTGTACCATTGTATACACAGTATAACACGTTTCTTAAAGTTAGTCAAGTTCGTACTCAAAGTTTTGACATTCCATATGCTTTGCAATAAATTTAGCACCGTTCTTTAGATGAAAGTTTTTAGCCATTTCTGTTAAAGGACTAAGTGTAACAAACTTGTGTACTTTTAGTTTAGTCTTTTGAATATGTTCTGCAACAGCAAACACGATATCTCTTCCTGCGCCGCGATCATAACTCCAAACTGTATAAAATACTGCAACACTAGATCCAAGATGATTCATGTCTGCTTCACACGTAGGAACTTCGTCTGTGTAAGCTACACAGATGACCGCCCGTAGCTGTTCGAAACTCTCGTCTGAGTATAGTCCGTACACTTCACGATGACCGTTTAGACGCCACTCTGCGCTAATATGCGGACGCACAGGATCGTCCTTGATTACTTCTTTTACAATATGTTGATTTAACTTTAATAACATTTTATTTCCAATTATTTACTACCCAAGGATCTTCGCAATTTTCTGGATTTGGGTCTCCGTGAAAAACTGTAATACAGCAGTCATTTGGTGGCGTCACGTGTTCTATTGTCCTTAGTTGACGTTTTCCTCTTGGCATGTTGTAATGTAAATCTTTATTTTGACGTATTTCCCATTTCCAACTTAATATCCAGGTATCAGGATATAATACTGCATGATGAGCTGTACGTTGTGCAACGTCATACAACCAGTCTTGATCACCGTGGAACTTTCTTTGATGTTCTTTTTGTTTATTAATAAAATCTTGCCAAAAATTATTTAAACTTCCTGCTTGGAACATTACAACACTGCTATTATATTTTTTCCAAGTAGGTCTCATTTTACGTGTAAAATCACGTATAGTTGCCCAACTGTCGGTAAATTCAAACAGCTTGTCTATATTATTAGAAATGACAACGTCTAAATCTACATACAGCACTTTGCCGTTCAACGGTAAGTCACTGCTAAACATGTACGGCTTGCACCACCAACCTTGTAAATAATCCGGTAATGGCAGTATAGTTACGTTAGATTTAATGCCTTCGGCATTATCAGTTAAGCAAACAAATTCTATATCAAGTGTGCAATTACGCATAACCATATTATAAAGTTTGTTTACATATTCTGAACTATACTTTGTGCCGTGCTTTAGACACAGAACATAGTATTTGTTGTTTACACTTTTCTGCGGCAAAATTTGAACATCTTCCACACTTTTCTGCACCTTCTCTAGGGCTTTGCGTGTTTTGCGTTCT
>Ga0233432_10002245_pt1 | contig 18016 bp, 15 predicted proteins | sample SI_122_August201_6_FD_179870 | JGI IMG/M metagenome (GOLD analysis project Ga0233432, IMG submission 179870) | Seawater microbial communities from Saanich Inlet, British Columbia, Canada - SI_122_August2016_10_MG | ecosystem: Environmental > Aquatic > Marine > Inlet | place: Canada: British...
TCCCTTGCTGATGGAATCCGAGTCAGCTCAAGCTATGTGGATATCTTGGTCCTTCGCCACCCCCTAGATGGTGCAGCTCGCTTAGCCAGTGAGCACTCAGCTGTTCCTGTTATCAACGGTGGCGACGGAGCCAACCAGCACCCCACCCAGACCTTCCTCGACCTCTACACCATTACAAAATCTCACCCAGAACTTCTCAAAGGGGAGCCGCTCAAGGTCGCGATGCTCGGTGACCTCCGCTACGGTCGGACCGTTCACTCACTTATTCGTGCTCTAACACACTTCAACGTGAGCTTTCGACTCATCTCACCCGATAGCCTCAAACTCCCAGAGACCTATACCGATTATTTGAAGCGAGAGAACATCGAGTTTGATTCTTGTCAGAAAATTGACGATGCTTTAGAGGATGTTGATGTTCTCTACGCCACTCGGATTCAAGAGGAACGATTTCCCGACCCCGTCGAGTACAACAGAGTGAAAAAAGCCTACCACCTCACGCCTAACACCCTCAAAGGTGTCCGTGAGGGCTTCCAATTGATGCACCCCCTTCCTAGAATCCAAGAGATCTCTCCTCAAATCGACGCAATGCCCCAAGCAGGCTATTTTGACCAAGCCTCAAATGGGGTTCCCGTTCGCAAAGCTCTTCTTTCGCTTCTACTAGGGAAGATATGAAAGAAAAAGAACAACTCGTCGTCGAAGCCATCAAAAATGGCACCGTTATCGATCACATCCCTTCCAACCTAACACTGCTCGTTGTTGAGCTCCTCACAGGCCCTGAGGATTGTTATTTTCTGGGAGTGAACCTATCCAGCACTTCCGTCGGCAGCAAAGGCATCATTAAGCTCCAAGATCGAGTTCTAGAAGACTCCGACCTTGAAATTCTGTCGGCCCTTGCCCCTCAGGCGACCATGAACATCATTCAAGATTTCAAAATTGTCGACAAGAAAAAACTCAAGATCCCCGAAGAAATTTTGAAAATTTTCATTTGCCCTAACACTCGCTGTGTTACCAACCATGAGGCCATCAGCACTCGCTTTCGTCTTGGGGATGGGGAACACACCTGCGCTTATTGCGAAAGAAGTTTCTCAGTCGACCGTCTTCGCATCCACCCACCTGCTCTTCGTCACCCTTAAAAGGGGGCTTCAAGGGTGATAAAGGCATTGAGCCAAGGTCTTCTCTGGTTTATTTCCTGTCGGTTCGATAAATGACCCAGGATCTCACCCTCATCAATATCCTCGACGATCGCTCTGATGCTGAGAAATTTCAGCGCCTCGTCGAAGCCATCCCTGATATCGTTTATCGTTTGGACACAGATGGAAATATTGTCTCTATCAGTGACGCCGTTAACAATATTGGCTACGAGCCCGATGAATTAGTCGGACAACCCATCCAATCGCTCATCCACCCTGATGACTTTGCCCGCTGCAATCGGGAAGACGTGCTACAACTGTATTCCGGAAAAACCACTGGTTATGGTAAAGCCCCCAAACTCATTGATGAGAAACGGAAAGGCGATCGAATGACTCGAAACCTTCACCTTCGAGTTTTACCCAAAGAAGGCTACCGTGAAGGTGAAGAAATCAGAATGGTCATTCAGGCCTATGGTGAGAATTTCCCCTCCATCAACCCTGAGGGGGAGATTAAAGAAGGCCAAGGTGGAACCTTCCTGCACACCGTTGGTATCATGCGTGATGTCTCAGAAAGAGTCCGGTATGAAGAAGAAATCCTTGAAGCCAAGGTTAACGCGGAAAGAGCAAACCAGCTAAAAAGTGAATTTCTGGCCAATCTGAGCCACGAAACAAGAACACCTCTAGGCACCATCCTAGGGGGCCTAGATGCCTTAAGAGATGAGCCCATGCCCTCAAATCAAAGTGACATGGTACAGTTACTTCACGAATCGGCTCAAACACTTTCTGGTCTTCTTGATGACCTGCTTCAACTGGGAAATGTTGAACGTGGGGCATTGGTTTCTCAGCCCTACGAAGCCCCCCTAGAGAAAATTTACTCTCCTATTCTCCCCCTCTACCAAGGTTTAGCCAAGCGTGATGGTCTGGAAATGGTTATTCGTTGCCCTCAGCCACACCGCATCGTGATCCTTGACCCTCACCTTTTATCTCAAATTCTGGCCAAACTTCTTTCCAACGCCATTAAATTCACTCAATCCGGTGGAGTCCAGATTGAACTGGTTATTGCTCATCACCCCGATGGATTGGATTACTTGGAGCTTAGAGTGAAAGACACTGGCTCAGGGGTTCCTCCTCAACTACAAAAAAATATCTTCACCCCATTCTCTAAAGGAGACGATCAATCCCAGAGGCCAAAAGGCAAAGGCGTTGGTCTAGCCCTGTGCCGAGAATGGGTTGAAACTATGGGCGGTACCATTCACCTTGAAAGTAAAGTAGGCGAAGGGAGCAACTTCATTGTTAAGGTACCCCTCAACCCCGATGATTCTCCACAAATGAACCCCAACGGACAAGAACCTGTCGATGCCAGGCTTTTAGTCATTCATCAAGAACGAGAAGAAGCTCTTCGCATCCAAAGCAGCTTCCTCAAGCACGGACTCAATTGTATCTTAGCTGATAGTCCTAGCGAAGGGATCAAGCGCTTCATGACCTCAAATGTTCAAGGGGTCGTGCTATCAAGAGATTTTGCTCTACAGGCCAGCGGGGCCTTGAAAAAACAATTACAACGATTTGAGGGGAACCCGATCGTGTACTTTTCTTTTCATCGCCCAAGCCGTATGAGTCAAGACCACGACCAACTCAAAACCATGGGCATTAGCGACACCCTCTCCGAAGCTTTCACCGCTAAAGACTTGCCTGCCTTCTTTGAACGCTGGCGCTACTCTCTCGCCAAGAAATCAAATCAGACTGAACAAATACTCAGTTCAATGGGCCTAGCCTGAATCGAAGTCTTTTAAGAGAACCTAGTTAAAGGCAGTCTTCGTTCACTTCACCGCAAGACCTAAGTCATCACATCAGGGCTGGCAACCAAATCAACCCAATAAAACACACATTCCACAATCATGTGTGTTTCAAAAAGTTCTTTGAACGTTTAAAGAATCATCCCAACGGCGAACCTCAAGGAAATCAACGAGGGTCTTTAGGGCACTGGTGGTCCCAATTCGCTTGAGGCACTCACCCACCAACATACTCACCTGTCCAAAAGGATGATGCAGTAAGCTGGCGATTTCTTTTTCATAAGACTCAGCATAAACTGACAATCTCACCAAGGAAAATGCCGCGTGAAAATGAATGGCATATTGAACCGGCCATACGTTGTCTTTGTTCTTATCCAGTAGACCTTGATGATTATCTTCATCATACTCACGTCCCAGCACTCTCAGGAGCCATGGTATGTGAGTTTCACTCCCCACTTTGCCTAAAGCCAATGCAGCAAAAGACACAACCTGATTGCTCTTTGAATTTAGACAAGCCTCGATACCTCCCAACACTCGAGCGTTAGCTTTACCAACTTCTGAGATCACATGAAGAGCATTGATTTGGGGCCAAGGCTCACCCGACTCTAATAGTTGAACCAGTCCAGCTATCGACATTTCTCCACAGGCTGCCAAAGCGTATGACTCGTCATCCAATGAAAAACCTCCACCAACTAAATCATCTTTTTTATCGTCGGGAGCTATTGACTTTAAAATGCTCTCCAGCAAAGGCTCTATGGCTGAAGATCCAATTTTTGCCAGACTGTAAATCGCACTGCTCCTAAGAGCCTGATGAGATGTATTTAGATACCCCATCAACCGACCAATTTTATCTGAACTGACAGGTAAGCTTTGAATCTCATGAACCATCTTTAGAATATCATCGAGTTCATCTTCAATCTCGACTGCACACTCCTTGTTCAGTTCAGGTTTTTCTTCAATTGAATCTTGGCCTAAGAGCCAATGCCACTGCTTCTTCCACAAGTTCTCTAATTTGTAAGGAGCCAGATGGTTTTGAGGAGTTACCCAAATAGACTCATTGTGGCTCCAATTTGGAACATCTGGGTTTTTAGATCTAGCAAAAAGAAGCTTTGTCATGTTCCTAACTCGATCGCTCTGATTAGGGCTACCGGCGTGAATCAAATCAAAGTGACTGATGAACACCGTTCCAGCTTTTCCCGTCACTGGAATTTCCCTAAGCCGATCCTCATCTTCTGTTGAAGCGTTGTACTGAGAACCAGGCACAACATGGGTTGGCCCGTGAATCAAATCTAACTCATGACTGTAATACATGATTCTGAGATATTGAAGAGAATGGGATCGGCCGGGACTTGAAGGACTAAAGCGATCTTGATGAGAGCTTTCACCAACAATCTCCTTGAATTTTTCCTCAGAAAAAAGGCCCTCTTCAGTCTCTTTTTTACGTGGGTTCCTATTATGCCAAAAGCGATGAGGAATCATAAAGAAATCCTCCCCCAATAGGCTGATTAAAGCTCCTCGAACCTCTGGCGACTCAACAATTTGCTGAAGCTCAGGAAGACGCGCCGTGATATTATTCCCCGGATTCCCTTCATGCTTTGAAATCCATTGAAGTTTTTGATCGATGACTTCATGAAGACCAGGAGCAACGCTGGGTTCCAATAACAGGAAGCCATGACAGATAAACTCCTGAACCTGTTGGTCACTGAGCAAAATGGGGTTGGTCATTCTTTTCCCATCCGAAGATGGTCCTCAATATAAGAATTCTCTTTAAGACGTCTACGTTTTCCCTAAAAAATATTCCGACCGCTGCTGTGCCGATGTTTTAAATTCCATAACACAAAAGAGGCAATCACATTCTTGAGTTAAATCAATCGCATCAAATTTATTTGCTTGGAATAAATTAGGACTACACTTTTTCTAATCTTAGGCTAATGGTCAACAACTTGCTTTCTATAGTTTCTAACTCAAGAATTAAGAGAAGTAGAGCTTTCTCCTTAGTTGAATTACTTATTGTCATTGCAATCCTTGCTGTCTTGGTGTCCCTTCTCGGGCCAAATCTAAAGCAAATGTACCGAAAAGGCCAAGTCATCAGCTGTTCAAATCAATTGAAACAGATAGGTCTGGCCATCTTCCTTTATGTTGATGACTATGATGATAATTACCCAGCAAATACCGACAATCAAGAACGTGGCACCATCTGGAAGTGGCGTGGATCTGGAGGAGTCAACTATGATGACTTAATTCTGATCAACTATTTAAATGAACCTGCTACCGGAAACCGTGATCTGGTGAACTGTCCAATGGCTCCAGAAGGAACTAGAAATGATATTATTTATGGAAACTCAGGCGGAACCTGGAATTCTGTCACCTATGCTTTTTTCTTCAATGCAAGACACGAAATCTCATCTGAGTTTACAATGAGACGATTAGGTGATACATGGGGTGGTAAGGTCGGTAGCGATATGCTATACTTTAATCTTATGGCATCTGATACGACAGTTCATCAAGGGAATGGAAAACATCGCGCCATGAACCATGAACCGCTCAATTGGAAACTTGATGAAGGAACGTATGGGGGAGAGACTCCTCTGACGTATAGAACCCAAAATAATTCATACCTCTATCCTGAAATGGATGGCAATTTTCTAAGAGACGATGGGTCACTCCTTTATGTGACGATTGAGGATGGAAACAGACCAAACTGGCAAGAGGAATCCGAAGCACAAGATTACGGTGCGCATTATCGAAGACAAGTCGTGCCAAATACTTTTATTGTAAATAAAGAAAGTTTATGATGAATTCCTGTTGCTTTGACTCATTCAACTTCCTGTTCCATGGACTTTAACCGCGACCAGTCTTAAGGCATCACCCAAACTTCTGTTACAACAGTAGCCCTCTTCTGGAAAATAACATTCTCTTAACCGATGGCAGCCTCAACTTTTACGAATCCATCCAAGGCAAAAGAGTTAAAAACGTAGATTACGCTCAACCTTTCAATTCTGAAGGGGATCAATACATCCCCTTTAAATACGGAACTCCAAAAGACTAAGCTTTATCGACTTCAGTTTTCGTGATGATTAAGCTATGCTCGGTTCATCACCTACGGCTTTGGAAAGAGCCATATTTCAATGCCCTTTCCGACCTTACATGAACAGCTTTTGAGAGGCCATTAAGACTTTTTGTCTAGAACCCAGTGATGGGCATACAGGGCTTTTAAATGATGGCACTTGCCGAGTGACGCACATGGTCTAAAATTGAGACATAATATCACTATGATTCTCTGCGTCTGTCACAATATCAGCGAAAGCACCTTTAAGGAAAAGGTTCGCGAAGGCCTCGTCCCCTTTGGGAAAGCCTGCGAAACCTTAAGCCTTGGGCAATGCTGCGGAAAATGTTGCTCAGATGCAAAGCGCATCATGGACGAAGAATTGTCCGCCGCCTCAAAAGCCTGAGGCACCAAGTCGCCCTTAGCTCAAGGGGTCAGCGAGTCCTTAATTCAGCCCTCACCGCTGCCTGAGATTTGTTTTTGAAGATAATTTGGCAAGCCAATCATTTTGATCAAACGAAGTTGGCGCTCTAACCAATAGATGTGATCTTCTTCGGTATCATCGAGAAGCTTCTCTAGAATCTCACGGCTTTCAAAATCTTTTTCCTTTTCACATATTTCAATCCCATCGATAATGATGGCCCTACCTTCATGTTCCATTTTTAGGTCGTTTTCCAGCATTTCTGGTACTTCGGAGCCCACCATCAAAGGGGCCATCGTCTGAACATCTGGCTTAGATTCAAGGAACAAAATTCGCTTGATCAGAAGTTGAGCATGTTCGGTCTCCTCCTGCATTTCATGGTGAATTCGTTCATATAGAGCCATCAGGCCCATGTCTTCATACATCTCAGAATGAATGAAGTACTGATGAACAGAAGCTAACTCGTAGCTCAGTAATTTCTGTAACTGTTCTATAACTTTAGGGGAACCTTTCATCACTTTCTCCTCAATCTTCCATTTTTTCACTGAGATAATTCTCGAGACCCATGGTCTCAATTAAACTTTGCTGAGTTTCCAACCAATCCAAAAACTCCTCTTCATCGCCCAAGGTCGACTCAAGCACTTCACGGCTTTGATAATCCCTTTCCTTCTCACAGACCTCAATCGCAGATTTAATCTCAGCAACATTGCCCGCCGAACGGTTCAAGTCTGAGCCTAACACCTCAGGGACATTCTCACCAATCCGGAGCTTCTTGAGCTCTTGAAGATTGGGAAGGCCTTCGAGAAAAAGAATTCGACTGATAAAACGATCAGCCACTTTCATTTGGCGAATGGACTCCTTATAAATGTGTTCATCCAGTTCCTCAAGGCCCCAATTTCGGCAAATCCTGGCATGGAGAAAAGTCTGATTGATGGTGGTTAGTAATTCCACCAAGACAGTATTAAGCGACTTAAGAACAGCATCAGAACCTTTCATGGCAACCTCCATTTTTTTTTGTATTGTTGAATGAGAAAACTGTGTGCAAACGTGCCAAATTCCAACACCAACACGACGCACTTCTTTCAGGAATAATGCTACAGCATCTCAATAATAACACTCTTTTATTCTAGGCTTTTCTTCTCAGTCAACCTCATTTTAAAAAACCAAATATATAAACCTGAAAAAGTTAATAATACAAGTCCCCAAGCAGATAGTTCAACGAGAATCAATCCTAGCTTTCCTCCGAGCAACCTTCCGCTGTGGAGGTCCAAAAGAAAACGTTCCCAGGTGATCGTTTGGCCAAGCTTACACCTCTCTATATTTTGACGAAATCCATTTGGTAAAAGTCCTCTCGCGATGCTCTCTTCTTCACGACTTAGACTCTCGCCTTTGACCATTTTCCAGTTGAGAAGGTCCTGACTCTCAACAACACCTGAAAGAGAACGAAGGAATACCGAACCACCCTCGACCTTCAATGCTTTCAAAGGCGCCTCCAATGGAATCGTCTGTCCAACCTGAAGGCGATCCACCCACTCTCCTTCCTTTGAGATCAATGCCAAAGCCTGGTCAGTCAAAACGATCAGTCCCATGGGGTGGTCTTTCACGTCTAATAGCTGACCCTCTATGGTTCCCAGTGGGCGGCCATCTAAAAATAGACTTTTTTCGCTTAATGAAAACCACTCTCCTTTATAGCAAAGACTTTCTATCAAAGGGGGAGCGATCCCATAAAACCACTCAGCCAAGCTCGGGTTCAATGGTCGATCTAAGGTCTCACTTCGGTCAGATCTAACAAGAAGGATCCCAGTGAAAGTCACTAGCAAGACCAACAAACTACACCAGACCCCGAGGGTGCGGTGAAGGAAAATTATTTTTTTAAGAGAGATCAGGGTAGGTTTTCAGAGATCACTAAAGCTTGCTTTGCCATATTACGCATCGCACGAACAGACAAGGTAGCCCCAGAGATTCCATCAACTCTTCCATTCAACTGATCACCTTTACTCAACCCCAAGCCAATGAATTGCTGACGAAAGGTGGACCGAGAGATCTCTCCTCCTCGACTCTCACGATAATGCAGCACTTCAGTTCCAAGAATTTGATGATTACCAGATAGGGTCCAGGCCACGGTGATGGGTTGAGTTTTTCCAATGTGCTCCAAAACCATCACCGTTTTACCATCTTTTTTCCAAACCTTTTGCCTTAAACCCGTTGGAGCTTTTCCCAAAACACTCTGAAGCCTCTCTTTGATAGGGCCAACGATCCATATCGCAGAAAGGTCAGGAAGCTCTGCTCCAAAAACTCGCTGGAGATAGTCCTGTAACTTTTGATCTTGGGAAAAGAGGTGTGTTCCCCCTAGAAGGGAACACACCAACAACCATAAAATGACGAATCGTTTCAACAAAATTGATTAGAATGAATATCCAAATCCCAAATTGTAACCATTTTGATCACTGCTATTTTCATTATTCTGAAGCTGCACATCTGCCTTGAGAACCACATTAGGATGTAGCCAGTAATTCAAACCCAAGTCGATTTGCTCTTTTTCACTTGTGCCACCATTACTCCCAGCCGTATTATCGTATTGATTCATGCGGGCAAAAACGCCTAGATTCTCACGGACTTTATAAGAAGCTTCCACGTAAAAACCTGTTTGCTCATCAGCACCAATTGATTCAGGTGCTGTTCCGTCTAAGTCCCAAGTGCCATACAAGCCTCGAAGTGTCAGGTCCTTGTAGGCGTACTCTAGATTGAGGTTGATCAATGTTCCTGATCCTGCTGCTGTATTTCCACTTTGAGTTACATCACTTTGGTATTGTAAAACCAAGCTCGACTTCAAACCCTCCAATGGCATCCATGTCAAACGCCCGGTGTAAGCGAAATCCTTCGCTGTTGCGCTAGCCACTTTTTGTCGACCACTTCTAATTTTATAAGAAGAAGCTCCTCCTGTTTCCAACCCAGAGTGAAAAGCCACATCATATCTCAGTTGATCAGCTAGTCTCCCACTGAAGCCAAAACCTGCTTCCCACCACGTTGTTGGTAGAATGTTTTTCTCCACGGGGTTTCGCTCAACTCCGTAGAAAGTTTCTGGTTCATGACTTTCGTTTAGAAACCCTACGGGCAACAAGAAAAGACCCACTTTTGCGAAATGATCTTCGTTTAACTTCACATCGACGTAGGCTTGTTCTAGCTCAACTTCACCAGGTTTCCCTGAGCCTGAAAGCGAATGCTCCAACTCTAGTTCTGTGTGAAGCGTGATGTCCTCAGAGAAGTTGTGATGAATCTCTAGTACAAAACGGTGAAAATCAATCTGATCCTTATCACCTGCACCATTTTCACCATCAAGGTTATTATAATGCAGTTCTCCATATCCACCGAGGTGGGTGTTTTCAAAAGCTGATTTTGATCCAGAGGTCGTTTCAACTTTTTCAGCCATCGCTATCTGAAGGTCTTCCAACATTGCGACACGTTTCTTAAGGTCCTCGAGTTCTCCTGCATTGGAAACTCCAGCACACAAGACCAACCCGCCTAGGGCTATGCCGTACTTTTTAATTGAGTGGAACATTATTTGTCCTAAAAATTGATACATAATATCAAAATTATGATTCAATAGTTTTTGTCAATTGCTTTCTCTTCTTCGCCAGAAATTCATCATTCGACTTAAAACCGAGAGCCAAATTGATTCCTTCCCTGTCTTGAACCCCCTTTTTAAAGGCTACTCTCGATCCAAAGTTTTTCTTTTTTTGAGCCCAAGACATGAGCTGGACCGACTTCTGTGCCGCTTACCTCGACTGCCCCGAGATGGACTTCTCCATCGATATTTCCAAAGTCGACCTTCCAAAAGACTTTCTGAAAGGCTTCGAACCCAAATTTAAGAATGCTTTGGCTGAAATGAAGAAGCTTGAAAAAGGAGCCATCGCCAACCCAGATGAAAACCGAATGGTTGGGCATTACTGGCTACGGAATAGCAAAAAAGCTCCCCAAAAAGAACTCAGCCTAGCCATCAATCAAACCAATGACGCAGTTAAGGCCTTCGTGAAAAATGTTCTTTCTGGCAAGGTCAAAGGCCAAAAGGGAAAATTCGATAATCTTCTCTTGGTCGGCATTGGAGGCTCTGCCCTTGGGCCTCAGTTCATCGAACAAGCATTGCGACGCGATCAAAAAGGACTCAAGACTTTCTTTTTTGATAACACCGACCCAGACGGAATGGATAAAGTCCTCATGGGCCTCAAGGGCCAACTCGGCAAAACTCTCACTGTTGTCATCTCTAAAAGTGGAGGCACCAAAGAAACTCGAAATGGTATGCTCGAAGCTCAAAAAGCTTACAAAACTGCCAAACTCGACTTTGCCAAACACGCTGTTGCCGTCACGGGAGATGGATCAAATCTCGACCAAGTCGCCAAAGGAGAAGGCTGGATTCAAACCTTCCCCATGTGGGATTGGGTTGGAGGCCGAACTTCAGTGATGAGTGCCGTAGGCTTGCTGCCTGCAGCCCTTTCTGGCTTTGATATCGAAGGCCTACTCGCTGGAGCAGCAGAAATGGACGCTGCCACCTTGAAACCCTCATTAAAAAACAACCCAGCTGCCCTACTTTCAGCCATGTGGTTTGCTACAGGCAAAGGCAAAGGCCTAAAAGACATGGTCGTTCTACCCTACAAAGACCGCCTCGAACTCTTCAGTAAATACCTTCAACAATTGGTGATGGAGTCCATTGGCAAAGAAAAAAACCTCAAAGGTAAAAAAGTAAATCAAGGTATCGCCGTATATGGCAACAAAGGCAGCACCGACCAACATGCCTACGTGCAACAATTACGCGATGGACTTCACAACTTTTTTGTCACCTTCATCGAGGTCAAAAAATACCGAGAGTCAAATACCTCGATTCAGGTTGAGCCCGGGGTCACGAGTGGTGACTTCCTAGAAGGCTTTCTTCTTGGCACCCGCCAGGCCCTCACTGAATCAGGAAGAAGTAATCTCACTCTCACCATCGGTGAAGTGAACGCCAGAAGTGTTGGCCAACTCATCGCCCTTTTTGAAAGAGCCGTTGGCTTCTACGCAACCTATGTGGGCATCAACGCCTATCACCAACCCGGCGTCGAAGCTGGCAAAAAAGCAGCTGCTAAAGTTATCGAGACAAAAGCTGAAATGCTTAAAGCCCTAAAAGAAAAAGGGAAAACCATGGACGCTCTGTCTCTCGCAAAAGCGATGAAGCAACCCGAAGCGGCCGAAACCATCTTTAAGTTACTCAACGTTCTCAGTGCGAACCCAAGTTCTGGTGTTAAATTGATTCAACGCAAAGGCCCCAAAAGTACCTTCAGCCTCTAAACAAAACTATTAAAACAAAAGGATATCTCCTATGAGTCGACTCGAAAAGATTGTATGCATCACGGGAGGTTCTCGTGGTTTAGGAAAAGCCATGGCCCTTCAAGCTGCCGATGCGGGTTACGACCTCTGGCTCACGTACCAGAGCAGTGATGAAAAGGCCCAAGCTGTCAAAGCTGAGGTCGAAGCCAAGGGTGTCACTTGCAAACTCCTCAAGTTCGACGTTTCAGATCACGAGCAAAGCTCCGCTGTTCTAAAAGAAGCCCTCGCCGATGGGACTCCATGGGCACTGGTGAACAATGCTGGCATCACCCGTGACGGTCTTTTTGTTCGCATGAAAGAAGACCAATGGGACGCTGTCACCGACACAGCCCTCAAAGGTTTCTTCAACGTCACTCAACCCCTCGTCGCAGCCATGCTGAAAAAGAAAGAAGGTCGCGTGGTCAACATCAGCTCAGTCGTCGGGCAATCTGGCAATCCTGGCCAGGTCAATTACGCCTCAGCCAAGGCTGGCCTCATTGGAGCCACGAAAGCTTTAGCCCTCGAAGTGGCCAAACGAAACATCACCGTGAACTGCATCGCTCCGGGTTTTATCCAAACCGAGATGACCGAAGACTTAGACCAAGAGGCCATCGCGAAATCCATTCCTCTAGGAAAACTTGGGGAACCACGGCACATAGCCGACCTCACCTTATTCCTCCTCAGCCAAAAGGCCGATTATATCACCGGACAGACCATCGCTGTCAACGGTGGTATGCACATTAGCTGAAAACTCACCCATCACTTCCAGGAATGTTTTGGAAGACACACCAACTCGAGCTCTTTTTCTTTAAATCGAGAGCCAGGTGAAAGTCTTGATTGTCACTCAGACCGCCCCTCTTTACTTGGGCTGGTTCATCCATGACCTCGTCCAAAACCTTCAGGAAACTAAAGACGTTGAATTACAAGGCGTCGTCGCTTTTTCGCCCATCTTTAAGAAAAGTACCTTTGAAGAAGCCAAAGCCCGCTTGGCTCTTTATGGCCCCTGGAACTTCCTCAAACTTATGGGGGCCATCTTGGCAGGAAAGGTTCTTTCGCCTTTCATAGCTCCTCACAAAACCTTCTCTCGGCTCGAGCCCGTTCTCAAACACCACGGCCTACCTCTTTTTCGATACGCGCGGCCAAATGATGTGGCATTATTAAAACAATTGGAAGAAGCAGACCTGATGGTTTCCATCGCTTGCCCAAAAATTCTCAGCAAAGAGATCTTTCAACTCCCCACCCAAGGTAGTATCAACTACCATACAGGCGCTTTACCTCGCTATCGAGGACGCCAACCTCTTTACTGGGCCATGCTCAACGGAGAAAAAGAAGTCGGTATCACCGTTCACCGTATGGCAGAAGAGGTCGATGCCGGTCCCATCCTGCATCAAAAAATGGTCGACATCCAAGGCATCAAAAGCCTACATGAAGTTTATCTAAAAACATTGCCTAAAGGGGTTGAGGTTCTCACCCAGACGATCAAAGATTTATCCCATGACTGCCCACAAGAATCTCCCAACGATATCCATCAACACACACCAAACTCCTTTCCCGAGAAAAAAGAAGGTCAGAGGTTTCGATCCCTTGGCCTACGTATCATTTAGACCTTCTGATCGAATTTCCTCAGACATCGCTAAGATGCCGCCTCTCAACCAAGAAAACTCATGGTTCAGCCCAAACCCAGAGACGTCCAAAGCCAAACCAACTCAATCCCAACCTTCCTCTCAAAGGAAACAACACTTCACCGTTTTCTCTCATCATGAAAACCCTCTATCATCAAAGCCTTACGGCCATGAACTTGTCGCTTCTCTCTTCTACGGACTAGCTCGGTGAAACTCCAACCTAAAGAGGTCGAGCTTCTTCTTGAAGATGGCGACCGTATCGCTATTCAAAAAGCTCTCAAAGACTTTAGCCCAAGCGTTCCTCTTCGCCTTCATTTCCTGAGAACGGCCACCATCGAGGGAAGCGCACCTTTCCTTCAGCTAGCCTTTGCTCGAAGAGGCCGAAGCTTGGAGGCAGAGTGGGGAGAGCTTGGGAACTTAACCCCACCAGAGAAATCAGAGACCTCGCCCATCGACGCCTTGGTTATTTACTGGAGACCCCAAGACCTCTTCCCTTCCCATTTCATCCGCCACGGGCAAAAGCCCGAACTGAAGCAGTCACAAGACCTCCAACCTATTCTAGATCACTTCAACCACCTCCTCAACCAATGGACAGAGTGGAAAGATGCTCCCATTTACATTGTCGATACTGCTCTGCCTCATTTAAAGCAAGCTGGAAGCTGGAGTTCAGCTCTCAACTCACCCTCTGTCCTCATTCAGCGCCTCAATCTTCAACTCAATGAAGTTATTGCATCTCACTCCAACCTCCACCTAATTCCTCAACAAGCATGGGAGATGACCGTCGGGGCAAAGCAACTCGAAGACCTACGCCTCGACCTTTACGGGAAAATCCCCTTCTCGCCCAACCAATTTGGGTCTTGGTCTAGCATGGTATCAGATGCAATGATCTCCCTCACCACTGCGCGCCGAAAAGTCTTAGCCGTCGACGCCGACAACACCCTTTGGGGAGGCGTTCTTGGTGAAGACGGCTGGGCCGGACTCACCTGTGGGCAGGCTTATCCAGGCAATGTCTTTTTACGGATTCAAGAACGCCTCCTCAGCCTCAAAGACTCGGGGCTTCTTTTAGTGCTTCTTTCAAAAAATGATGAACCTTCCGTTCGAGAAGCTTTTGAAAACATGCCGGAACTTCGGCTTTCCCTGAACGACTTCATCGAAGTTCATTGTAATTACGATGAAAAACACCTAAATCTCAAACTCGTTGCCAAATCCCTCAATCTGGGAACCGAAAGCTTTGCCTTTTTTGATGACAGTGATTTTGAACGACAGCAAATGTCGTCATTCCTCCCTGAAGTCTTGGTCATCAACGAAAACCCAGAGGCCATCTCTATGCTAGAATCCCTCGAGCACCCGGAGTTACGGCCCCATGATTCGCTGCCATCTGACACCCATCTCCAGTATCAACAACGCCAAGAACGCCTGGTTGCTGAGGAATCAGCCCCGACCAAAGAAGCATTCCTTGGAAGCCTCGAAATTCACTACCGAGTCCAACCCTTAAACGAAGGACTCGTCCCAAGAGCTCATCAGCTCTGTCAAAAAACGAACCAATTCAACCTCACCACTCGCCGGCACGGAGAAGCCCAACTCCGGTCTTGGATGAAAGATCCAAATGCCATCGTCCTCCTCCTCGAAGCGGGAGACCGCTTCGGCGATCAAGGCTGGGTCGCCCTTGCCATCGCCACCAAAGAAAAAAGCCAATGGACTCTCGACTCCTTCTTGATGAGCTGTCGCGTCCTTGGAAGAGGTTTAGAAGACGCTCTCATGGCACATCTCTCCAACACCCTAACAACCAAAGGCGCTTCTTCCTTAAATGGAACTTTCATTCCCACAAAAAAGAACAGTCCTTGTGCAAAATTCCTCCCTGACTTTGGTTTCGAGCCCACTGAATCAAACGAAGAAAGAGATAACTTTCGCCTTCATCTTTCCTCTTCACCCCTAACCTGCCCTTCTCATCTCAAACTGATCAAACCAACATGAGTCCCCGAGAACAACTCTACCAGCTAATGGCCGACCTCTTTGCGATCGACGCGAGTGAACTCAGCCCAGCATCTTCTCGAGAAAGCATCGACCGCTGGGATTCTATGGGAACCATCGATCTCGTTGCCCAATTAGAAAAAACTTTTAGCGTTCGTTTCGACCTGCTTGAAGTTGATCAACTCTTGACCCTAGAGATTGTCGAGAAATCCCTCGTAGAAAAGGGCGTCCAGTTCTGACCAGGGTCATCTTGGGTCACAACAGAATTTAGGGCCTGAAGCGTGCTCTTCAACTCCCATATTTTCATACTTCTTTTTCTACCTCTGGTCGTTCTATTCCACGACCTCGTTAGCCGCTATCCAAAGGCAAGACAAGCTGTTCTCCTAACAGCATCTCTATTTTTTTATGCCTATTGGAGCCCTTGGCATCTAACTCTTCTCGTCGGAAGCATCCTCATCAACTATGGCCTTGGAGAGCTGCTGCACAAAACCCCCTCTGGCTCACAACGAGCAAAAGTTTGGCTCACCCTAGGAGTCTCATTCAACCTCCTTTACCTCTGCGCCTTTAAATACGCCGACTTCATCGCCGAAGAACTCTCCTTTCTACTCCCTTGGCAAATCCCCCAGTTAGGTTGGATTCTACCCCTCGGCATCTCTTTCTACACCTTCCAGCAGATCTCATATTTTATCGATACCTACCAAGGCCAGATCAAAGAACGAGATTTACTCAGTTACCTCACTTACGTCAGCTTTTTTCCTCAGTTGATCGCTGGGCCCATCGTTCGCTACGTCGATGTCCGTGAAGCCTTTCTCTCCCCTTGGACTTCAGCTGATCACCTAAAAGAACGGTGCTCAGGGTTATTTCTTTTCACCATTGGATTAGCAAAAAAAGTTCTCATCGCCGACGGCATCGCCCCTTACGTCGACACCCTTTACCAAGCCGTTAGCGAGGGGCACTCTCCTGCCCTACTGGAGGCCTGGTTACTTGTTCTCATTTACCCTTCCCAACTCTATTTTGACTTCTCAGGCTACTCAGACATGGCTGTTGGCTTAGCCCTTATCTTTGGAATCCATATCTCTTGGAACTTCAATTCCCCTTTTCGGAGCTGCTCGGTTTCTGAGTATTGGCAAAGGTGGCATATGTCTCTCACTCAATGTTTCCAAAGGTACCTTTTTAATCCCATTGCCATGTCATTGCGGCACAGGAAAAGCCAATGGGTTCGCCAAACGTTTCCTTTTGTCATCACCCTGACCCTCATTGGCATCTGGCATGGCGCAGGCTGGACCTTCTTTATTTTTGGATTCAGCCATGGTCTAGCCCTCGCCATCACCCAAGTCTGGAGAAGCCTCCCCCTCTCTCGAAGAATCAAACTTCCTCGCTCGATCTGTTGGGCCTTAACTTTCCTAACTGTGGTGATGGCCCTCGTGTGGTTCAGAGCTCCTGACGTTCCATCGGCCATACGAGTTTTTTGCGGAGTCCTTGGCCTTGAAGGCATGGCCATTCATCCTGCCCTAGGAATATCTCCAGGAGAGTGGGTTCGCCACACTTACTACCTCTTCCCAGCCCTACATCAGTTCAGCACTTGGGCGCCAATCGTAGCATCTTTACCGGCATGGCTTCTGGTCATCTTTGCTCCAACAAGTCAAACCCTCCTGCAACGTTTTAAAACCAACTACGCCTTTCTTACCTTCTCCGTGATTCTTCTTGCCATCTGCATTTTGAAGATCAATGAAGTCAGCGTATTTCTCTACTACCAGTTCTAATGAAGGATTCAGAGGAACCTCAAAATCATCTCTCCCCCAGGAAATGGTGGTGGAGCTGCCTTTGTCTGATCATCCTTTTATTGGTCGCACAGTTTTATGTCTTTCGCTGGAAAGTTATCTATGACCTGTGCTGGCAAACTCACCTAGAAGATCACGTTTGGTGGGTGGACCAACCAGCCAAACATCTCGTTATGGGCAGTAGTTCTGCGATGAACTCCACCATACCCAATCTCATCCATCAACAAAATAACTTAGGCCCGAACCACACCCTCAACCTTGGAATGAATGGAGTCACGCCCATCGTGATGCTGGTCAATCTCAAGCGTTACCTCGAAAGGTTCCCTCCTCCCGAAAGAGTCGATCTCTCCATTACGCCAGCCATGATCACCGAAAGCTATCACGCTGCTAAAAATTATGAGAAAATATTTTTAACTTGGGAGCAGTGGAGAAAATGGAAGCACAAAGAGAACCTTACCCTCGCCAACAGTTATTTCTTTCCCTCCATGCTCTTTTGGAACTGCCTCGAGATTGAAAAAAACTATCTGTTTCGCCAGTACCATTTCACCATCGCTGAGATGAGAAGTGAACGAGGTTTTAGGCCTATCTATGAACACCCCTACACCTTCGTCATGAAACACAATGATTACCCTGTGACCAATAAAGACTTTGGGTGGTCACGGCCTCAGCTAGAGGCCTTGAAAGAAATCCACCATCTACTCGACAGCCTTGATGTGAAAATCTATCACCTCCTGACCCCCCTTCACCCCAAGGCCTACGAAATCTATCTAAAACAAGGTCAGTCCTTAGAGGAACTAGAACTTCTTCTCAAAGAGTACCTCAAGCCTCGAGCTATTCTTGGGAATTTCAACCCTCAACCCTATGGCTTAACTCACGATCACTTTTTCAATGCCGACCACATCACCATCTCTGGAGCCA